>AUXO012445164.1_pt1 | contig 10329 bp, 9 predicted proteins | sample 768731 | NCBI WGS metagenome assembly AUXO01 (sample SAMN02715735, study PRJNA202380) | gut metagenome | biome: sheep rumen | host: Ovis aries | place: New Zealand: Palmerston North | reverse complement strand
TCCACTGACATCCATAAATACAGGAGCCGCGCAAAGGGAAGAGTGGTTTTGTTTCAAATGTTTCTGTATCCATCAAATAGATGAAATTATCAGCAAAAGGTGCATCTGTTGCGTACAACAGGCCTTCCGGCAAGGCATAAACCACACATCCGCGGTATTTTTGGTCATTGCAAACTACGCGTTCTATTTTTTGAAAGTTGTCTGTAACTTTCCAGATGGCTGAGGCCTCATCAAAGTCGCCTGTGAATATCCAGAGACACTGGCGATATGGATCAGCAACGACATTGTGGACATGATTAATAGTGCCTTGAGGAAAAGTATATACAACTTCCCATTGATCAATACCGGTACGATGATAGATGTTTACAGGCTTTTTTCCTCTATTTCCTAAATATCCACCAAAATATACACCATCTGCAATACTACGAATATCTTTTACCGTTGTCATTATCAGTGGGCGTATTCCATCACCACAATACCAACCTTCAGTTATCACACATGACTCAATATCTAATTCATGTAGCCGATTCCCAATGGAAACAACAGCATGAGTATTATCCAATGCTTCTGCCGATCTCACTCCCAAACGCAACAAACGTGATAAGCATCGACTTCCACCAAGTAAACATTCTTTGCCACTTACTGGTAATGAAAACCTTTTCAGTTCTTTTCCTTGGTGCATTAAAAATACTTTTCCACGATGATAACATAAATGGCTACCATCTGGAAAGATGCATAGTGGAGTGGTTTGTTTGGCTATTGAAATAATCTTCATATTATATTTTTCATTGTATAGTATATCCACCATCCACAATTAGGTTTTGGCCAGTAATCCATCGACTGGCGTCACTGAGCAGATATATGCAAGCATTTGATACATCTGTTGTTTGCCCCAAGCCAAGCAGAAAGCCTTCAATCCTTTTTTTCTTATCCTCTTCGTTCATCTTATCGAGGGCTTTTTGCATCATCGGTGTCAGTATAGTTCCTGGAGAAATAGTATTGACTCTTATTTCACGCTGAGCCATTTCCAACGCCATTACCCTTGCTGTGCTCATTAACGCCCCTTTGCTTGCTGCGTATGCAGCGAGACCTTTCCGAGCTATAACCCCCGAGATAGAACTAATCAATACTATCGAACCACCCTTGTTGAATGTCTTTATACCGCACAGATGTTTTACAATCTCAACTGCACTCAAGAAATTCACACGATAAAGCAATTCATAATCCTCTGATTTAGATATTTTTATTGGACTTGTCACTTCAGTACCTGCCGCATGGATCAAGCCATCCAATTTGCCATTCTCCTTTACAATCTTTTCTATAAGGTTCTTAACTCCTCCAATTTCTGCCAAGTCAAATGCATAACTTACACCTCTCCCCCGCATTTCATTCACTACACTATCCAGCCTTTCTGGATTACGTCCAATTGCAACTACTTTTGCTCCCATCTTCGAACAATCAATGGCACATTGGCGACCGATACCCGAAGAAGCACCTGTCACAAGGATAGTTTTACCCTCAAGCGAAAAAGGATTAAATTGCTTTTCCATTTTCAACTTCAACTATTTCACTGATTCTACAATCCACAAAAGGTACTATGCCCGTCGCCCATGTCATGCCTACACCAAAGGCACTCAATAGCAATTCTTTATTGCCATCAAGCTTGCCTTTCAGTTCGCTGACGATGGTTAAGGGCACCGATACCGATGAGGTGTTCCCAAACTTGGCTATCGTTGACGGAATCTTGGCAGCATCAAGCTTCATCTTCCTCATGATGTAGGAATTGATGAAGTTGTTGGCCTGGTGGAACACCACATAATCAAAGTCGTCAACAGTCTTTTCTGTAAACGCCAATGTGTTCTTGATATCGCGAGGGATCTCGCGGATGACGAAGTTGAACACATCGCCACCTCGCATATAGCCCTGTTCGTCGCTGCGCATGTTGCCGAACTCGTCGACCACCTTCTCAACTACAGTCTCCGCAGAGCTCATCTTGCGGTAGCCTCCCGCAGGAATCATGATGAGGTCCGCGCGTGAGCCATCGCTGTTGAGTGAGAACGTGCTTTTGCCATATTTGGCGTCACGCTCTATCAAGGCGGCCACACCGCCATCACCAAACAAGAAAGCCGAACGACGGTCGCGAGGCGAATACACCTTGGAACGGGTCTCTCCGTCAAGCAGCAAGGCTTTCTTCAGGTTACTGCGTTCCATCATACCATACACCACTGACAATCCGTAAATGAATGCCGAGCATCCAAGATTGATGTCGAAAGCGATGGTCTTATTGGGCAGGCCCAAACGGTGCTGCAAAGTTACCGATGTAGCCGGCATCCTATAGTCAGGTGTCTGTGAGATGAACACCAACAGTTCGATGTCTTCCTTGTTGATGTTGTTGTCGGCAATCAGCTTCTCGGCTGCTGCCAAACAAAGGTCTGACGAACAGGTGTCATCATCTGCAAACCGACGTTGCTCAATGCCTGTTTTGTCAACAATTTCACTGGCTTCGGCCTTTGAAAACACTTCCGTGTATTCTCTATTAATAATAACCTTCTTCGGCACTGCTGCACTCATTGCGGTAATGCCTACACCATCGTACTGCAGAAAAGCCATGACTTAATGATTTGTACAAGCGTCGTAAACTGCTTGAACTGTTTTGAGCTTTTTGAAATCCGCTTCTTCAATCTGCACATCATATTCTTCATCCATCATAGCAATAACGGAGAGATAAGCAATAGAACTCCATTCAGGATAATTGCGGAATTCGTCTTCCATTTTGATTTCGTCTTCACGTTCAAGTGCTTCTGCAAATTGTTCAATGAATTTATCCATTTTGTTTCTTCATTATTTAGTTATTAGTTATTATATGTAATAATACTTCCCTTTTATATTGTTTTCTTGTAAATGATTAATATAATCTTTCGCTTTTTCAAGGCAAACAATAATAGTGCCATCTATCTTGGTTCTTTTAATCAACCCGCTTTTATTTCTATCTTTGTTAGCATTTAGTTCTGCAAAACGAAGCATTCCCCATTCTGGTTTTCTTTCTTTGACCACCACCTCTTGTTTTTCACCATTCTCACTTACAACAAGAAACTTTCTATCTCTATACCAATCTTTTTCTGACCATTTCCAGTTACCAAACGCCTCCTCATTGATATGACTAATTGTATTATAATGATCTAAATCAACACCTAATCCAACAACAAAAGCATTATGATCATAACAAAACTTCCAACATGAGTTTGGACCATGGGGTGATGGACGATCACCATCAAGATTATGTTCCATCATAGGCTTAGCTAAAGGGCCAATGGCCACAAGAGGATTAAGTGGATGATGGCTAACCACACTGTTTTTCCTACGTAACATCATAAAAGGAAGCATACCAGATTGCACCATTGTTTTTTTTACATTATATGTACAAATCAAATCTTCCACATTTTTGGTTAATATTTCGGCACCTCTTGGTTGGTCCTTATACCTTCTAATGGCTGGCATGGCCAAGGTACCGCTTTCTCCAACCAAAGACAATAATGAATCTATAATTTGGTTAGCATCAAGTCCTGTAGGTTCTAATTCAGAATAGGACGAATGAACTATCAATAAAGAACCTTCTCCTATACCATTGTTTTTCAACCAATTTATTACTTTATTAAAATCAACAAATGAACTTGTTGAAGTACTTGTCTTGCTTTTATGTGGATTATATTTTCCAAGTCGCTTAAAATTCTTCCAGTAAAATTTACGTAGCATCACTTCAACACGAGGTGACAACAAAGCAAGTCTATTGTATAATCTAGCTAAATTCATTGTTTCCAATCATCTAACAAATTCTCATCAATATCGGCTTTGATAAACAAATCCAAGTTTTTCTTTATCTCTTCATATGGTTTATCCCACCATTGCAGTTTTAACAGTTTATTGATTTTCCTTTCGGAAAAGCGGTATTTGATTACTTTAGCTGGAACACCACCTACAATAGCGTACGGAGGCACGTCTTTTGTCACCACAGCACCCGCAGCAACTATAGCGCCATCACCCACTTTAATATTATTGGGAATCATTACCCCATAACCTATCCAAACATCATTTCCAATTTCCACATTTATTTCAGGTTTATAAACCTTTTCTTTAACCCATGTTTCTCTTAAAGCATTGAAAGGAGCCGTGAAAATAGGCGAGGTTGAAAGATGATTGGTTGGATGGCCTGGTAATCCAATGACACAACAATCTGAAATAGATGTGAATTTCCCAATAGTGGTATTATGTAAAATACTACTTTTTCCTATATAAGAATAGTCGTCCATTTTCACACCATTCAACCTGCTTTTCATATACACTCGGGCCTTTTTGCTAATAACGCAATTTGAATGTATTAAAGCCGATTTGGAAACGCCTTTATGACATAACGAGAAGGTAAACCATCCGGCAATAAATCCTTTTTTTCTAAACAAATACATAAACTATGAACAAACCAGATTGTTAATATACTGTTTTGCAACACCATTATCAGAAAAAGCATTAGCTGTTTGTATCGCATTTTTCGATAATTGCTGAAGAGAATCTGTTGAAAGATTTTTGATCTTGCTGATAATTGCAAATAATTCCTCACTATTACCAGCTTCACACAAAAACCCATTTTCTCCATCTACAATAACCCCATCTATTCCTTCATTCTTTGAACCAATCGGAATAACTCCTAATGCCATTGCCTCCAAATAAACCAATCCGAAAATCTCACCTTTAGAAATCATAATAAAAACATCTGATTGTTTCAGGTATTCGACAATTTCTTCGCGAGAAATACGCCCTGTAAATTTAAGAGTTCCTTTTTCACCTTGCTTTTTGTATTCCTCTTCTATTTTCGATTTATCTGCACCATCACCTATATATGTCATGCTAAAATTGCCCTCAGGATAGGCTTTCGACAATGCTGTTACGATTTCTGTTGGATATTTTCGATTAATAAGAGAACCGACAAAGATGAAATTATGTATAGGACTTGTAAATGTTTTTACACCCTCGGCTCCTGCATTCAGAAAAGCTTCAGAAACACCCGAGTAGGCAATAAATGTCTTCTTGGGCTGACCATATTTTTTCACATAATTTTCCTTAGCCGCCTTGTTACGGAATCCGATTACATCCAATTGAGCAAGCATTGTCCGTGCTTCATCTCCATATAAACCATCAAAATCAAATTTGTTGCTATGTAACACCAAACAGATAGGCTTATTGTATTTTTGTTTCAAAGCGCATAATAGTTCAAGCTGAGGATTATCCCAATGACCTACAAACCAATCCGGCACACCATTCTTTTCACACTCCTCAACGATAAGATTGAAAGCATATTCGATTTGACCTTTGGAATAACGAGAATGTGGCTTTATTTTCTTAATATACCTTCTACACACATTCACTCCTTCTGCTTCATAATCAGCATCGCTCGGATATATAGTAGGAACCAGCATTCCCAATCTTGTGTTCAGCTGATGCTGAAAACGTTTTGATACCCAATAGAAAGGACGTGGAAACTTATGTCCCAAGTGAAACACCTTAACCTCATGTCCCATCTTTACCCATTCACGAGTAAAATAATGGACAACAGGTGTAGCACCTTGTTGAAGAGTTGTTGTTGAGTAAATTGGAGTAAGAACAAATAATTTCATGGTTTTTATGTTTTGAATGCCTCAAACTATTGTTGTTGGGCTCTATATATTTTCCCCATCTCATCCAAAGCCTTCTGTGTCCAACGGTGAAAAATACAGCCGCTTGGAGTAAGCGTCATTTCACCAAACCAAATGCGAGATCCATTGCTGTATAAATCCACTCTTACCAAATCAATGCCTTCTGCCAATTGCTCCGCCACATGTATCATTTCCCCAAGGTTTTCTGGCTTGGAAAGCAACTCTGTTGATGTGGAATGTCCACGATAGTATTCGCGAATAGGCTTCCAATCCGTTGTATAGGGTAGGTATGAACCATGTCCTTGTTCGCGCCCACTCACACCAAGTATACAATGCACTTTTCCATGAATACACATAAACTTGTAATCCACCGGGAAGCCACCTGTGCCATCATCAATAAATTCCTCGCAGACAAACTTCTTTGGAATTAGGTTGTAATGCCGTTCAGCAACACTATATTGCCCGGGTTTTAACCATGCACGAACCTTTTCCTTACATTCCTCTTTATTCAACTTCGATTTATCTGTACAGATAATGTTGCGCCCAGCACCAAAGTTGGCTTTAAGAGCAAACCGGTCAGGTAACACGTCGAAATCAATCTCATCGGCCGTTTCATATACGGCAATCAAAGGGGTTAGGATATTGTCAAGTCCTTTTTCCGTTACATATTTCCTCACCTCATATTTGTCAGCCAAATACCACAGTTCGTTTACCTTGCCGTCAAGCACTCGCTTAATCCAAATCTCCGACAAGTCCTTAGGATGCTTCAAATTGGGCAAACGATGCCTGTTATGCAAATATGAAACGACAAAAGAAAGCTTTCCGTTGGAACTATTTCTTCCCACCAAAGAAAGAACTTTTTGTTTAAATCTTAAAGTGTTCATGTCAACGAATCAAATGCAACTTTTTCAATACAGGCTTACAAGTATTCTTTTCCTCCTCGTTGAAACCAAAGAACCACATCAGCAACAAAAACATGATGCTGAAGATAGCTGTTTTCAATAAGAAGATAGGAATGGTGTAATGTTTCCATAACAACAGCGGGGAAGACAATAATGCTGCCAAGAGTAAGCAGACCCAAGTCTTACTCACAATCTCCTTGAACATACGCCCCACTTCCAATTGCAAGCCTTTTGCATAGTAGATATTCAAGATGATGGCATAACCTATCAAGAATGACATTGCCGTGCCTATTGGACAACCGATCGGGCCAAACAACTTAACCAAAATGACGGAAACAATAATATTAAGCACACACATTCCTGCCAATATCAGTGACCGGTATAAGCGCTTGTCATAGGCATTAAGGATACTGATGCATACGGTTTGGACAAGTGGAATCATGTTGAATGGAAGAATGACCACCATGATAATCCATGTAAAGACTTCCTGATCGTGCGTCAATTTATGGCCAACCCATAAATGCAAGAAATCCATTCCAAAAAAAGCCAAACCAAACAATAATAAGCCACACATCATAAACTGCCATCGCCCTACCCGTATCACCAAGTCAGTAAGTTGGCTCTTTGACGTACCATGAACTACCATTCTAGTCACCTGGGGTTGGAACAACCCGGAAATAACCGTTGGAAGAGTGTTGAACAAAGTGATAATCGAAGCAGCAATGGAATAAACAGTTACATCCGCTTTGGTACACATGATACCAAGGATGGTCTTGTCGGCAGATGAGTTGACAAAACCCACCACCGACTGCAACAACATGGCCAGCATCAAACCAATAGCCGGCTTGATAATGACAAAATCCCATCTATGATAATGTATCCTGAAATGCAGTTGCTTGAAAACATACCACATGTTGATCATTGTCAAAAGAACTATCACGATGGTATTAGACAACACGATACCAACGGCGCCAAAACCGAGCATCACAAAAAGGATGTTGGCGGCAAACGAAACTATCAGCTTAATTAAACCCGTTAACCGCAAGAAAACAAAACGCTCGTGGGCTCCGATAATTCCAACAAAATAGTGGTCAACCACGGTAAACACAAACTGAATTACCATGAGATTAAACATCTGATGCGACTTCACGTAGTCGCTCGTGCTGAGATTTCTAAAGATGTTTTCAATGTTGATATTTAATATCTCGCCAGTTCCGAAAACCAACAAGGCGATAAAAATGGTAAAGATGCCAATAAGAGCCGCAAAGTTTTCCTCTCCCACCTTATCTTTCCGAGCCCGGTACTCAGAAATATATCTCACCATCACCGTTCCAATACCCAAATCAAGAATCATGATGTAGTGGCCCACGGAATAAACCATTTGGTATAATCCATATTCATCTACACCAAGATATTTCAGTAATATCGGTGTAAGGAAAATGGCGACAACCGTGCTTAGCGCTTGGTTTACATAAGATATAAGCGCTGCGGTTTTCTTAGATGTGCTATGAATAAAACCCATAATCCGAAGAAATTATCCTAATCTCAGTTTCTTGGCTATTTTACGAACCTCAAATCTAATTCTGTTTTTACGGGAATTGCTAAAATACTTACTTGCAACTCCTCTGTATCCATGTTTGATGTATGTTTCCCAAAAAGCATCATACTTGGCATTTGGCTTCGATGGTGCGGTAGAAACACGGAACAACACAGATTCTACAGGATATTCTCTCGCTTGGCAGTTTTCTTTTGCTTCTTTCACCAAATCCAATCCCTTTTCGGAATGTGTCAGCACTAAAGATACTCCTTCTCGATTCTTTTTCCCTGTCAGTTTCTCAATTCCCCAAAAATCGGCAATAGTAATATCGGAGGGGCGATGAAGCCCGCGATATGGGCATTGGAGACATGAAGGGCGAAGGGATAAATTACTAACAAAAAAGTTATAATAGATTTGATTGATCCATTTGATTTTGGTTTTGCCGTTAGACAGACTAATATTATTATTATAACTATCCCAGCCGTATGTTTTGTTTCGAAAAGAAAAACCGACCGAATTTTTTTTATAATGTTTATTTAAATAATCGATGTGTTCCTTGAACATCTTGTTATTAGGAACACCATGGCACAAAAAATCGACCAACACCAAGTTATCGTATTCTTTGCCAAGAAAAGACTTTAGCGCAGCACATTGGCAGGGGGTACCAGTAAAAAGGACTTTTTCTCCTTTACTAAGTAGCTCTTTGATTTGTTTCCAAATCCCCAACGTGCTACTTTGCACATACTTTGATCCACGCATTCTGTCTCTACCAGTTTTATCCTCGGCAATCACATGGCGAATTGTAAAGTCTTCCTCCATAACAGAACCAACAACAAATCCAGAACGACCTAAAACCACATCCGACAGCGCCGTAAATGCACCACCTGATGTGCTGTTCTTCAATACATCCTTATCATTGACGACCAATGAATAAGCTCGTTCTATGTTAGATTCGGTTTGCTGAGTTTTTTTGAAATCACACACCTTTAAACATAGTCCGCAGTTGATGCATTTGCCCTCATCAATACTTGGCATGATGAACCCTTTTTCATTTTCGGTCATCGAGATGGCCTCTTGTGGACAAATGCTTTCGCAAGCGAGACAACCGCAACATAAGAATTCTTCATTTGTATCAATTCTATTCAAGTTGTTCATTCTCTTTATTTTTAAACTTAAACCAATCGGCCAAAATCAAGCCGAAACAGATGGAACTTGCAGTAATATGGGTGCAATCGATAGCATAAAAAGAAAACATAGACATACACAAAGCAACACTCACAGAGCACATGAATTCTCGAGCATATGGATATTTTTCCCTATACATCCTGACACCTTCAAAAACAATTGAGACAAAAAACGCAACATATAACAAGACAGCAAACAAACCATAGTTATAGAAAAACTCCAAAAAATCGTTATGTGCGTGACCACCAATGAGTCTTACAACAGCACCACTTCCATGCCCAAACAATAATCCCAATACACTTGATTCATTATTCATCATATTGATAATAATTGTCCATCGACTCATCCTTCCGCTACCTCCATCCTCCTCCATATTATCCAATCGTTCGAAAATGTTAAGATCAAACCTACCCACAATACTATTGATAACAAACCAAATCAAAGTAAGTGCCACGGCAAATACAACCAACCTTATGACAATATTAGACGATCCCTTTTGATTCCTTCCATCCTCCGAAAACGGGAATAGAAAATAAACAATCATGATAAGACCCATCGCAATGAAAGCACCTCTTTTGCCCGTCATGGCCACGACTATAAAAGCTAAGACAAATGGAATTAGTTTAAGCTTTTTTGGAGTATATAACAACACGAGAGGAAGCAGGGTGACGACATAATATACATCGGCCAAAGCACCTTGGTCTCCATAAAATTCTCTGAAAGCACGCATGGCAAAAAACAATATGGCAGAAATAAGATAAAAAGTACCCATCAGAATCCACCAATACCGCTTGATGTCGGCTTTTTGACCAACTGTATAGTACACAATCAATACCATCACACCATATGGAACAGTCGCAAAATTAAAAATCTGCGATACGGTCATGCTACTATATAAAAATGGGAAAAGTGACAAAAACCAGATGTACAAGAAGAAACCTAAATATAGCCTTACACAACGGAAAGACTTGAAAGATTTTTCTTTTGAGAACAGCACCACAATACCGCTTGCAACAAATAG
>AUXO010695002.1_pt1 | contig 10329 bp, 12 predicted proteins | sample 768731 | NCBI WGS metagenome assembly AUXO01 (sample SAMN02715735, study PRJNA202380) | gut metagenome | biome: sheep rumen | host: Ovis aries | place: New Zealand: Palmerston North | reverse complement strand
TCTGGTACTTGGATTGCAGTCTCCCCTAATGAAAAATTACCAGAGAGATATAAAGACTTCCAAGACCCGGGGGAGAATGTAGTAAGAGTATTATATGATATTCCCTCTGATTGGTCCATATATAAAATCTCAGAGGAAGACAATGATCATGACTTGGTTGATAGTGTAATAAATGAAGTATATTCTATTCCCACTAAGAAGACAGTAAAAGAGCTCTGGGATGATTGTATGTATCTCTGGGTTGCTCTTAGTCCTGATTTAAACTATCCTCAGTCTTATAACCATGAAATCTTAGAACGAAACCAGTGGATAGAAAAGGGTAGCTGGTCTTTATTTTGTATAGGGCTAGCAAGGAATGAGGAAGAACGAAAGAAGGCAAGAGAGTTATTTAAAAAATCTCTTCCTCCTAATGTACTATATGAAGAAATACTATAAAATAAAACTAGAGATATGGCGGAGAGCACAGACAAACGAACTAGACAGATTGCAGAAAAAAGAGTTGAAAAGGGCCAGGAGTTCGAAAGATATCAAGAAGCTCAAAACCAACTTCTAGCAATCCAAGCAGAACAACAACAAAACCTGGCTATACAAAGAAATCAAGCACAAAACATAATGGAACAAAATCAAACTTTAGCTCAGGCTGCGGAAATTATGGCCCTTGATGATTTAAATCCCCAGACTCAGCAGGTTTTAAGTGGCTATGGTTTAAATCAGCCTAGGGTAATTAAAAATAGTGATGTAAAAAGACAAGGACCTACTAACATCACTATAAATAATACAACAATAAATAATACTTCCGGTCCAGTTCAGGGTAGAGAAGTAAATATAAGACCACAAGAAGCAAGTCAAGGAAGATTTAAGGCATGGTTAACTAATGTATTTGCTAGACAAGATGCACTATTCCAAAAACAAAATCAGGAATATGTAAGACGTGAAAGCAGCTTGACCAGAAATGCTAATAAAATGCTCCGAAAACTTGATGGTATAGGAAAAGATATAGGGAAAGCATTAGATCCAAGAAGAATAGCGGATACAGAAAGGAATAGAATAAAAACTCTGGCCACTATTATCGGAATACCACTACTTATTAAATACCTACCTAAATTATTCGATAGTCTAAATAATATAGGTGTAAAAATTAAAAATATATTTACAGGAGAAAATGGTATTCTCGCGAAGATTAAAAAGGGAATGACTAGCAAAGATGGGTGGTTAAGTACTGGATTGAGAAAAATATATTCTCCGGATGGTAATGGTATATTAAATGAACTACTTACTGAACTACATAGAAAGTTATTTGATAGATCAGAATATGCTACTAAGGGAATAAAAGATATACCTTGGACTGAACCTGGAAAGAAATTAGTTACATGGTTACAATTATTTTTTGGTGGAGCTGAAGCAGCCGCAACAATAGAAAGAAAAAAGGTAGAAAAGGAGTTTAAAGAAGATCTAGAAAGTAAGAAGAATATGTCAACACTAAACGAATCACTTAGAGCCACAAGTGATAGTATGGCCAGTAGATCGGGAAAATCCTTAAATTTACAAGAAAGTAGTAGATTTGGTATATCTTCTTCTGATGGATCAACATTAAAGGCTGGAGAATATAAGAAATGGTTAAAAGACAATAACCTTAAAGCCAGTGATGAATCTGCTAAAAAATTCTTAAATTCAAAGAAATTTGCCTATACTGGAGAATCTATAATTCTTACAAAAAGGATATACGATAATGCTGATATGAAGGTTTTTAATCCAAAAACTGATTTAAACATGTCAGGATCACTAAAGAATAACTCTAACTATCCAGACTTAGCAGCTTCTCTAGAGGTAATACATGAAATACGAAGAGGCTATGGGGCAGGAAATTCATTTAAAAATACTATGGGTAGAGCTAGTCAGGGAGCATTGTCTGCTGGTGGAACTCTCTCTATTGTAGCTGGAGGTGGAATGGCTCTTAGGGGTAATCTAATTGGTGCAGCCTCTTCAATATATCGAGGGGTTAAACTTAATAGTGCTGCCTCTGGAAAAAGTTTTTCTGCTAGTAGTGGAGCAAATATTAACGAGATACAAAACTATCTCTCCTTATTAATGAATAAGTCAAGAACATATAAGGTTTTAGTTTTTCCAGAATTCATAACTCTCTTAGCATCTACTGAACTTGAAAAAGAACTAAAGATACAAAAGGTAAAAGTAAAGTTAATAAGGGCTAGGTTTCAAGAAACGACAGAATATATATACTGGGAAAAAGGTACACAAGGATTATCTGATTATGTTAAAAAAATAGTTAGATCTAATGCTACCTTTGGATCAGGAGTAGATACTACACCCCTTAAACTCCCCGAGAAGGACTATCTTGGAAGAGTAGATTCCACTGAGTGGGAAATGATGGAATTAGATAATGTACAACTCGGAAGAATATTAGAAGAATTAACAGGCTCATCTAAAATTATATATACCGAAGAAGCACAGACAAGAATGCAAGAAAAATTATCCGGTAATATAAACCTAAGATCAGGAGAGCTAAGAAATTATGGTTACTCATATTCAGGAACACCAGAATTTAAAACCCATAGATATGATGACTATGAAAACCGAATGTATGAGGTTGAACAGTATAGAGCTGAAAGAGAGGCTAGATCCTTAAGTTCTAGTACATCAGATAATAATACTTATACAAATCAAGATGTCCCTGGTGTAAATTATGTTGCCGATTCTAGCTCTTTTAGAAGAACTCCAACACAAGCTGAACTTGAAACAGCTCCAAGAATAGTAAATAAACAACCGACCAATGTAACAACCGCTTTTGGTGGTAATGGAACCTTGACATCTAATTTTATGGAGTGGAGAGATAAAAGTAATAGATACCACTATGGAATTGATCTTCATAATGGAGCTGGAGATGACGTAAAATTCCCTGGTAATGGTACTGTAAAAAGAGTTGATGGTGATTCTATTGAAATAGTTGATGGTAATAATTATGTAACTAAATATTATCACATTAAAAACTCTAAGGGATTGAAACGTGGAGATAAAGTTACAAAAAATCAAGTAATCGGAAAAACTAAGAGTAAGGCAGAAAATGGTGGAAAATATCTACCTCATATTCATGTGGAAGTTCATGATCCAGAATGGACTAGAGAAAATCAACACAATCATTATGTTAATCCATTAGTTTATTGGGGAGATAATCACTCTAATACACCAACACCAACCAGTAGTGCAAATTATCTTGGATCCTCGGGCGAAAAAGGTGATGCTCCTGAAGTCACACCAAGAGTAACCAGACGAGGATCAGCATATACACCAAGTTCAACTCTATTAACACAAAGAAGTAGTGGTGACATAGAGAGAAATACAACTAATGAAGATAGACAAATTCTTCTTAATGCTCTTGGTATTATAGCTGATAACACTGCTGAAACTGCGCATATTCTAAGAAATACTGATAGAAATGTGGCTAGTATTGGAGGAACTGTGTCAAAACCAGCCCCAAAACCAAATCCAACCATTCCATCAGTACAAACTAAGAACCCGTAATTATTATGAATGGATGGTATTATGATTTTCAATTAATAAACCCCCTAACTTCTGTTTCTTTACATGCTAATAGAAAGTTTGATGCTCTTAGTGGAACATGGGTAGAATATGGAGCAGAGAATACAGATCATGAAAACTGTACAAGACAAGATGGATCTAGGGGGTTTGGTTATGCATTTGAACCCATAGCAAGATCGATACTACAGGAGGACTTAAATGTATCAGCCGCAAATAACTGGCAACCTTTTGGAGGCGGTGATATTTTATCTGCTGCCTGGAATGAATATAGAGCCGCAGCACCTTATATACCAGTATTAAAAAAAGGTTTCAAACAACTTGGAGAAACACTTAAAAATGATAGTGAAACAGCTGATAGACTCCCTGTTATAAATAAAATAGAAAATATTATGGGTACTCTTGCTTCTAGCTATGGTAACACTGTTGGTATAGGAGGTAAGCGATTAAACGATCAGCTAGTAACACAAGGAACTAGATTCAATTATTACTCTGGTTCTGGTGTTGCTTTTGGCGGTCTAGGAATGAAGTATACAATTTTTCCTGTTTTTGATGATTCCGGTAATTTCTTAAGTGTTATGGATCAGGTAAAAAAACTTCTTCCTTATGTGAATGGTAGGCTTGAGATGGAAAACTATACAAATGTGAAAAATGAAATTCTAAGCTGGAGAAATTCACATCTAACGGAAGAAGATAGGAAAAGAAATAAAGAAAAATTAAATAAAATAGAAGAGGACCTAAAAAATATAGGAGAGAAACTGGGAAATAAAGCAAAACTCGATGACTCTACTAAAGCCGCTATAGAAGAAACTTGGAATAGCATGAATACTAAAATTAGAGATGTTTATGGTAAAGCCCTTTCTATAGCCGATGATGTTCTTCGAGCTGTCCTAGATGCTGGTTTACTCGCTTGGCAGAAACCACCGGGAGGATTTGAACCCTACTATAAAGATATTGATACACCACTCTTCGGAACATTAAAACTTAGAATTGGATCTATGTATTCTATATCATCCCTGGTTTGTCAAGATGCTAGTTTTAATTTCTCTAAGGTTATGGTAAAAAATCCAAATAATCCAGAAAAATTAACTCCTCTTTATTGTGATGTTTCCCTTACCCTGATGCCCTCTACTAAATTCTCTAATATCTCCCTGGAAAAATTTATTAACGGAACCTATAATAGATATAGCCAAAATTATCAGGGTGTACTTGGAGGTAATGTAAAGAACTCAACGGCAGAGGAATTACTTAGAACAACACTTGAGTCTAGGATAAATAAATTAAAACAAGACTACGAAAGCGATGTATAAAAAAAGAGATAAAATAATTACTTCTATATATGATCCATCTAATTATGTGGATGGGTATGATATCTTTGATTCACTCCTACTCACACTAATAAATGATCCTACCCTGGAAAGAGAAAAGTATGAAATAACTGTACATGAATATAGACCAGATCTTTTAGCTCAGGATATTTATGGATCTACATCTTATACCGGACTTTTACTATTACAGGTTAAAGAAGGATTATCTGGTTTATCGAGGGGAACTGTAATAGAAGTACTACCAAAGTCTGTTTTGGATACTATAATAAAATCATTGTAGGTTATGGCAGAAATAGTAAACCAACAAAATATAAGTATAGAATTGTTACCTTGGACTGATTCTGGATTTTCTTTAGACTGGATTGACCTAAAAGAAGAGTTGGGCGGTAATCTTCCCACCGGTGTAGCTTCTCTTGTATTCCCTAGAACAGAAGAAACTATGGGAATTATACTAGATACTACAGATGGAACTTTAACTCTCCATGATAATAATGACGGTGGATATAATTTTGATATGAAATATTTTATAGTAGAAAGAAAATATACCACTAATTCATTAGAAATCCATTTTAATTGTGTCCCAGATGATTCATTTTTCTCTGACTTAAACTCTGGAACCTACGAAAATATAACAGACGCTATAAATCTTTGTTATCCTGGAAATATAGATAAGAGAGTAGATTCGGATCAGGATAATTCACAAAAAATATATCAAACCTGTGAAACTAATCTAAACTTCCTAAATCGACTTCTCCTATCCTATAAATCTGGAATCGTTTTTGGATATACTTGGGATGGTTTACTATTAAAAGATATAATTGGTATTAATTCATTTGGTAAGGATGAAAATAACCTCAGCATAGATGACTTACCTGATATTATTGGGGGTGGTACTGGAAACCTAACTAATATTACCCCCTATAGTATGACTTACTCTAGAATCCAAAACTACCCAATTGTAAATCCATGGACAGAAGAGGATAATGTCTTAAAAGAAACATTCCAAGACAAAACTCCTAAAAACGTGGTATCTATTATATCATCTGCCTATTTTATATGTAGATCCGGCTTTGAAGATATGATAAAAAACTATATAGACAATAAAACTAACTTAGAAACAGAATTCAATGCCAGGTATCTACTCTCTGGAACTGTAATGCCGAATAATTTTAGAATTGGCGATATAGTGAAATATAAGAGAGCAGAAGATAATGACAAAGAAGCCGATTCTTATACTAGGTGCCTCGTCTATAGTAATGAAGTTTATCTAGGATCGGGTCAAGATGTAAATAGCCCCTCCGGTTTTAAGAACTTTGAATGGAGAACTGAATTGAGAGGCATAGAACCTGGACCTTGGACACAGATAGATAACGAATAATAAACAATTTCCTAGAGCGATCTTTGAATCTACCCTTTAATGTGGACTCTAGGAACAATGGAAACTCTTATAATTGATATGAAAAAGAAGAACTAGAAAAGAAAAGTTAGAGAGGGAAAAGATTAAACACAACAAGGAGATATGAAAAGACGTGAATATAAGATAAATAGATATGAAAGACTGAAAAATGAAAAAAGTTGATAGAGAGGTAGTTTTTACAATGTCTAAAGAGGAATGAAAAGAAAGAAGTATAAGATAGATGAATATAAAAACTAGCCAACGGTAAGAAGATAAGGGTTGATACGAAAGTTGTAATATCCCTGACAGTCGAAGAAGCTAGGAAACGTGGATTAATAGAAGAATGAAAACTTGGATAATTATATTAGTTATTATCTTTGGTGTACTTTCTTTTGTAGCCTCCTTTATCAATCTAATTAAAGAAGCTAAGAAGAAAAATACAGAAACAAAAAAGTTGATAGGTCTCGCTCTTGATGTAGCCTATCTTCCGGTTGCTTTGGGACTTATAATATGGGTCCTTGTGGTATTAATAAAATAATATGGAAATAGAAAGAACTTATTATCTTGGTGTCGTTGCTAGTATAATAGAAGAAAACGACATAACTAAGGAATATGGAATTATAGAAGCTGATATCCCCGGAGTTTGTAAGGGTGTACGTGCCTTTCCTAAACGTTCTGAATTAGATGAACCGAAACCTGGGGATGCTATTTTACTTACTTCCTTAGATCCTGTACTTAACTCTTACTGGATTTATGAGAAACTAAAGGAAAATGACTTTATCGGAATTAGAGCAGCCGGTAAAATGATCGATATAACCCCGGAATATATAGGAATCGGTGTTTTTGATCCGTCTAAAGAATATGGCGAAGATGAACGGCCGGAAATGAAAAGCTATATAAAAATTAATAACAACGGAGATATAGAAGTTAAGTCGGCCGGAGAAAACGCCATAAATATAGACGGGGATGCAAAAATAAATACATCCGGAGATACAGAGATTAAGACAACCGGAAATACAAACATAGAATCAGAACTTAATTGTACCGTGAAAGCTATGAATGTGAAAATAACTGGGGGAATTCTAAACGTAAATGGAACCTCAGCACCAACAGGAACAGGACCATTCTGCGCTATCCCTACTTGTCCTATCTCCGGCTTACCACACATAGGAAATCAAGTAGTAGGAACATGATTATTATAACAGTTAACCCAAGAAATCGACATATCCTAATTAGAGACTGGGATTATCTAGCATACCCACCCACTATACAACAAAAACGATTAGCAGTAAAGAATTATAATCTAGACTCTAAAAGTTTGTGGTATCTTTGTAATAAATATAAAAAACGTTATTTATTTTACAGATATACCTTAGGAATAAGACGAAATCATATATTCTGGTGGTGGTACTTAGACCATCAAAAACACCCTCCTTTAAATATGGTAATAAAAAAAGAAGAGTTTGATATAGAAAATGCAGAGGAAAATATAGAAATTATAACCTATACTGTTCTGGAGACTGGAGAAACTATTACTGCAAGGGTATTAGTAGATGAAGATGAAAATATAATTGATAATGAATAAATTGATATATTATGGGAAAAGAAGTTTGGATAATAAATGGGGAAAGAATGGAATTAGATGTCCTAGAAGTTTATACCCCAACAGAGAAAGACAGAGAAGAAGTAGAAAGATATAGGAAAAAAGCTAGACAAAAAAGGAGGTGATTATCTAAATGATAGAAAAACCTTAGAGCAAAAAAAGATAGAACGAGAGGAAATGCACCCTATCGAAATAAAACAACTAAAAAAAAATAATAATATGAGAGAAACATTAATTGACGTAGAAACTGGTGAAAAAATTGTAGTTAATACAGAGGGAACCTATGATATATCCCAAGAACAAGAAAACCTAGTTTGGCGAACCTTTTTGAGGAATAAAACTAGATTATTTTCGAATACAGAGAAAAAGAGGTATCTTATAAAAAGGAAGTGGAGGAAATAATGATAATCTTCAGAGAAAAAATATTTAGAAGGGATGAACCTAGTGTGGAAGATATTGATTCTTTAAAAGACAACCCAGAACTTGTTAAAATATATGGTCCTGCCAAAATTAATATTGAGCCAGATTCTAAATATGAAAAAGATACTTTGAGACTGGGAATTAAAGGTAGCCCAGATCGTAAGAAATTAGAAGAGCTAAAGGATGATGTAAAGAGGGGTTGGTTAATTACAGATGGTCCACACGGAGGAGATACTCATTATCTAGGAGATTATTCAAAGCCAGGTGTATTTTATACTTTCTCTAAAAAGATATCAGAGGAACATAGATTTAATTACAGAGTTTACCCTCCAAAAGAATATATAAGAAACGGTAAAAAGGTATATCTTAAGCGTGTAATATTACTTTTTTGCTATGACCATGAATTACCTGAAGGAAATTACTTGGAAGATAAAAACCTTAGAGCAAGAAAAGATAGAATGAGAAGAAATGCACCTTATCGAAATAAAACCTCTATATTAAGTAAAAAGAAACATGGCAACAATAGAACAAATACAAAGCGCACTTGACCAATTAATTACTCCCCCGGCTGGTCTCGATTTCTCTACTTTCCTCCCCTCTAAAATCGACGTCATAAAAGGATTATTGGGGAAAAGTATACCGGGGCCAGAACAAGAACCGGGTGAATCTACGGCGGATTATCAAGGGCGAGTACAAGAATATCAGAATGGACTTACGGAAATGGCTCAACAATCGGCTTCATCTTTCTTCGGAGCTCAGGTGGATATGGAAATGACTAGACTAAAAACTAATCTCACCTCCTTTATGTCTACCGTCCCAAGTCTCGCATCCTCTATAGTCGCCCAAATTACCGCCGTTTCTGGTAACCCGTATACTATAAATTGCGTACCTTCCCTAGTGTCTGGCATTAAATCACAGATAGGACTACTCACAAACCTGGCATCTCAAATTCTCGGTTCTTGCGTCTTCCTTAATATCGAAATTCCAGATGCCGTCCTAACTATGATTCAAACACTGGGAACCTTAAAAACCGCTTTAGATAATATACCAGTCTAAACGCACATAGTTTAATAGGTAAAATGTCGGTCTCCAAAACCGAAGTTCCTTGTTCGAATCAGGGTGTACGTGCTAAAGACCTTATCTATAATAGAAGAACAAGCCTATGAACTTATCAAAGAAACTTAAGGTAATATATAAAAACTTCTATAAAGACACAGGCCTCCGAAAAAGAAGTTGTAAATGGGAGGATACACTGAAACTGATCATAGAAACACTAGACGCTACATATCTCAAGGTGGAGAGTGTAAATAATGTAAATAAAATAATCTGCATAAAAATAGAGACAAAAGAACTGGGAAATCTAAAAATCATAACAACAATTAACCGATATCTTATTTCCTTCACAAATGGAGTTACTGATAACTTAACTTGGAACCCACACATACTAGATAAAACAACTCTAGAGTATGTCAAGAAAACGGTGCTTAAGATTAGAGAGGATAATACAGAACTTTAAAACAGAATTCCCAGATATTACTTTACTAAGACAGAGAAATAACCAACTCACTTTTAGAATCCCAGGTAATATATGGCTTTATATAACTATAAAAGACTGGGATATATGGGAAGTGAAAATAGAAAAGATTGGAATGTATGTGTATGAGGATATTATTCTACCAATATTTACTACTGGCCGGGTAAAGACAATAAAAGATACTATTACAGCTAATGACTTGTTCTGATGGCTGTATTTTTTTTCTCTTACGCAAAAACCTAAAAAAATCACTTAGGAGCTTCCCATAGTGAAGTGAGGGTTGGAACCATTGCAGCGGAAGCGAAGATGGTGAAACTTGAACGTAACGATAAATAGATGAGTGGAGTTGAAAGATTAGACCGTTGAGCTCAAATGCGAAACGGGTCTAATCTTGAACGAAACGAATCCAAGAGATCCTCCCCACCTACCCCGCTTCACTACGTTCCGCTGCCTCGGATCTCTGTCTCTTCGAGAGGTGAATAGAGAGATATATACC
>AUXO016640936.1_pt1 | contig 10330 bp, 7 predicted proteins | sample 768731 | NCBI WGS metagenome assembly AUXO01 (sample SAMN02715735, study PRJNA202380) | gut metagenome | biome: sheep rumen | host: Ovis aries | place: New Zealand: Palmerston North | reverse complement strand
ACAAAATTTCCGCGACATACGGAAATCCCTGTGCTCTTTTTTGCGACCTTATCTCAACTAATTTTTAACTTGCGAAACTTGAATAAAATAATAGTAACAATGAGCGAATTTTTTGGAAGTATTTATTGTTGGCTAGAAGATTTCTTCGGAATAGAATTGGCTAACTATCTTTGGGGACAATCTTCTCCAGAACAACAAAGTGTGATGTTCATCGGCATAGGAATGTCTATGCTGGGTATATCGTTGTTTTTCGTTATTCTTTTTTATTATGTTATTAATCATCCTAAATTGAACAATTGGTGGGGATGGCTCATCTTTCTGGCAACCAATGCCATTGTTAATTTTATTGTTGGATGGCAGTGGGTTTTGAAAGATTATTTTGAAGGCAAAATGTTCAGAATTGCTGCTTTAACAGGAGAAAAAGAAGATCTATTGATTTCTGAAACAGACATCTTAGCATTTGGTGTTACTAATATGATAGATGCAATCATTGCGTTTATTTTATTCTCGTATATTATTAAATGGTGGAGTACAAACTGTTCACGTGCTCCGTTTTAATGCTTAAAATTCTCGTATTATGGCAAAATTATATGTTTTCGGAATTGGAGGAACTGGAGCGCGTGTCCTACGTTCTTTCACAATGATGATGGCGGCGGGTGTGAATATTGGAGCAGACGAAATAGTTCCCATAATCATAGACCCAGATGCCTCAAACGCAGATCTTAGTAGGACTGTAGCCCTTATGAACAATTACAGGGCTATTCATTCATCTCTAACTTTTTCCCCAAATAATGTATCAGAATTCTTTAGAAAAGAATTGTCTCAGATTCTTGTAAACTACACCCTCCGTATCAACGACACGGATGACAAAACATTCCAGCAATTTATTGACCTTCCATCTATGGATAAAGCTTCACAGGCTATGATGAGAATGCTCTTCTCAGAAAAGAACCTTGGCTCATCAATGGATGTCGGTTTTAAAGGGAACCCAAACATCGGAAGTATTGTCCTCAACCAGATTGTTGACTCCAACGACTTTCAGGACTTTGCCAACAACTTTGAGTCAGGTGATAAAATATTCATCATAAGCTCTATCTTTGGTGGAACGGGGGCTAGCGGATTCCCTCTGTTGCTTAAGACTCTTCGTACTGGTACAAATTTTCCCAATAATGACTTGATCAATCATGCGGAAATTGGTGCCATCACAATTCTTCCGTATTTTAAATTGAAGAATGATGATGAAAGTGAAATTGACTCATCCACTTTCATCTCAAAAACAAAGTCCGCATTGGCTTATTATGAGAATAATATTAGCAAGAATAACTCTATTGATGCTCTATATTTTTTAGCGGACGATGTAACCAATACTTATGAGAACCACGAGGGCGGATCCGCTCAACGAAATGATGCCCACTTGGTTGAATTCCTTGCTGCTACTGCAATTGTTGATTTTAGCAATAAACAACATTCAAGTACGGCAAACAAGGAACTCGGCTTAAAGGATCTTACAGGTTCTGTTACGTTTGATTCTTTTTATGATAAACAAAAGCGTCTACTTTTTGCTCCTCTCACACGGTTTATGATGATGGCGAATTGCTTGACACACAAGTTTGATTACTATTCATCTAAAGATTTCAATGCCAACAATGATAACTTCAATGAGTTATATAGTTCTTCATTCATGTCCGAACTCCAGGACATTACTAGTCTTTTCATTGAGTGGCTTGATGAGATGAAGAGAAACAAACGCTCGTTAGATCTGTTCAACCTCAACACAAAAGAAAAACCTTTTGAGGTTGTGACTGGCTGTAAACCCAAAAAGATTGTTAGTATCAAATCAGATTATGATTTAGTAACAGATCGTCTAAACTCAGCTGTAAAGAAATGTCATAGCAAGGAGGATAATGATAAGTTTCTTGAAATGTTCTTCATTGGTATGAACAAATTGTTTAACGAGAAATTTAATTTGTAATAACCATGTCAAAAGTATTTAGATTATATAGAGAAGGAACAACCACTTATCAAGGTTGGAACGAGAATCCTGCTTTCCCATACAACTCAAATGCACGGGACACAATAGAGGATCCTGATGGAGCAAGTGCTAAGAACGAAATAACATCAATTCCTTCACCCTTTGCCAGAATAGATCTCGTAAAAACTGCTTTTAAGGAGGTCTGTCGAAGAGCATCACGTGACGTTAAAGAGTTGGAAGGAAATACCATTTTCCACAAGATGGTGTCAGACTCTTTGGATGTCGGTGAAATTTTCTTCAATATTGATAAGTTCAAAGAAAAAATAGAAATTATTACATGGGATCCATCTGTAATGATAGATGCTTTAAAGAATGATCAGAATGTAAGTCATTATTATGTGGCAGATGCTTTACAAAAGTACCTCCTTTCTGATGCAAAGACATACAACTTTGGTCATCTTAAAAATATCTACCTTCTTAACTACACTAACGGACCTGACGAGTTAAACATCATTGGTGCGACCTCTCCCGCCACATTGTTCTTTAGCGGTGCAAATAGCCTCGATTATATTCAAGACATATTCTTCGCCAACAACGACCGCCCGTTTGATGGCGAGTATGTTCCACTTTACAAAAGAGATTTCGATTATATAAAGGCATGGTGGACACTCCGTAAGACTATTCCGTCTTTTTCAAATCTTTTCCCAGAGATTGAAAACTATCTGAATCTAACGTTCAGGGCTATCTCAGATCAGCTTGTCAAAAACAAGCTGAATGCGATTACTTCCGCCTCGGCTAAGGACTTTTCTTTAATAGATGTTCAATCTCATCAGCAGAGCAACCAGGTAGAGGTTCTTGGAACAGTCTTGTTCAAGAAAAAGACTAATGGAGAAATAGAAAATGAGTTTACCATCCGTCCCGAGCGCACGATTGTAGGAGTAAAGCCCCTTGTCCTTCCTGTAGAAGCAGGCAACAAATATGAAGATCTACAATATGCAAATGGAACATGGGGCAACACAAACAAAGCTCCATATAAACCTAAAGTTGCAGAGATTGACCGTCGAGAGTTACCTTACGAAGGATCTACATTCGCATATCTCACCATCAGCGATTTCCTTGAAGATTCTATCGTAAAAGTACCACATACATTGAATAAGAAATATTATTTCGATGGAAATATAAAAGATGTGGAACCGATGACTTCGTTCCTCTTGCCCATCAAACCGCTTTACTTTAAGTATTTTTCCATTGAAACGCTGAACTCTAAAATGCCCGATGGTAAATTGGCATTTGAGATGGAGGCTATCGCTGGGGGTTCGGTTAATGTGGTCATACGCATTCCTATTATAGGAAATAGAAATATCAACTACATTGAGTATCAGCGCATCTACTATGCACAGCGTCAAGCCGATGTTTCAGAAACACAAAACTTTGGAGGTATGACAACCTTCGATTTCACAGGCTTGGTTATGCCCGCCATGAAGTTCCAAAATGAAGATGACGCTCTCTATACGGTTTCATGCGTTAGCACGTTTAACAGTCAATTCAAGTTTGATTTTTACCGGGAAGGTGAAATGATACGCGGCATCCCCGTTGATTGCAGAAACAAAGAAAGAGGTCTGTTCGACTTTAAGGCCGAAACTTATACTATTCAAAATAACAACTTTGACTTTATCAGAGTTTCCAACAGAGATGGAATAAGCAATCTCATAATTCCTAACTTCCTTACCCATCAAAATCTTGAAGACTTTGAATTTGCTGTTGACTTAGGCACATCCAATACACATGTTGAATTCAAGAAAGTTGGAGCTAACAGTTCTGATTCGTTGCATTATAAAGATTCTGAACATCTTTTCAGCACGTTCTTTATTCAGTCATATCGAGAGATTGAAGGCAAACTTAAGCCGATTGACTTGATAGAAGAAATCGACTTGATGGTTCGCGACTTCATCCCATCAGCTGTGGGGGATAATTCAGATTACTCTTTCCCCACAAGAACAGCGTTGTCTTATGCAAAATCTACCGATTGGACAGAACAATTAAGAACATTCGGATTGATTAACTTTGATATTACCTACAATAAGAGAATAGGCATCGCATACAATGCTGAACATATGGTTAATATCAAATGGAGCAGTAAGCCGAACGCGCAGTCTGCGATGCAAGCATACATTCGTAATATTATGATGATTATCCGCAACAAGGTCATTGCAAACAATGGGTGCCTTGCTCGGACAAGAATCACATGGTTCTATCCCAATAGCATGTCACCGCGCCGCCTAGCTCAACTACGCATGGCTTGGAACGACTCATACACGGAACTGTTTAATCGTGATGGGGCGACAAGAAATCTTTCTGAATCTGTTGCACCTATACAGTTCTATTTCCGGAGATATGCTACCGCAACAAACCTCGTTAATGTAGATATTGGTGGTGGCACTACCGATATAGCTTTCTCTGCAAATGGCAGAGTAGAGTATATCACTTCATTTAAGTTTGCCGCAAACTCTCTCTTTGAGGACTCATTCTCAGACATTAATCCTAATAATGGAATTGTTGACTCTTTCAAAAATGATATTCTTGGCCTCCTTCAGTCGAAACCAGACCTTAACGAACTGGTCAACATATTTAATAGCAATCTTGGACATCCTGCGAATATGGCATCGTTCCTTTTCTCGCTGAAAGAAAATTCTGCGACCAAAGAACTTGCTCGTAACAACATTGATTTTAATAAGATACTTCAAAACGATACTAAATTTAAGTTGGTATTTATCATTTTCTATACTGCCATCATTTATCACATCGCCCAAATTATTAAGGCTAAAGGATTAAAAGTGCCTCGCCATATCGCATTTAGTGGAAACGGTAGTAAGATTATTAGTATCATTTCGTCAGACCCGAAGATTCTTGGTAAATATACCAAAATCATTTTCGAGAAAGTCCTGGGTTCTGAATATGGTTCTGCCCTTGACATTCTTGGATTGGAACAGGGCTCCAACCCTAAAGAATCAACTTGTAAAGGCGGCTTGATTGCTTCAGAAGCTTACGATGAAGAGCCTGAAACTTTGGTTTTACGAGACTCGTCTGGCAAGCTGGCTAGTACAAACGACACATATGCGTCAATTTCTGATACACACAAAGCAGATATCGTTAAGTCTGTGAAAGACTTCTTCAAATTTGCTCTTACAGAAATGCCGTCTGCATTCAACTTAGACAATAACTTCGGTGTCGATAATGTCACAATGAAGATTGCAAAAGAAGAATGCACAAAGGATTTGGAAACATACCTTGACAAAGGTATAGAACTCTCTATTAAAGAGTCTGGTAATAAGGACAATCTCATAGAGGACGCTATAACGTTCTATCCTATAAAGGGTGTCCTTCAGTCTCTTTCCAGTAAAATACAGGAGTATTACATAGAAAATTCAAGTATATGAAAAAAAATTATATTCTCATAGTATTGACGGCCATTTTTGCCTTATCTTCCTGTAGTTTCTTTGAGGATGATAAATCTTCAAAAGGAAAAGAGGAGATTAGGGCCATTGTGGAGCTTCCTGATTCTGTAAAACAAAAAATTGTGGAACAGGATGCTCTTATGACAGAACTCGTAAATAAAGTTGATACACTTACTGAAGAGTTAAATTTAATCAAGGCTGAAAACGCTGAGTTGAAAGAAAAAATTACGGAAATGAAAAGCCCCAAAAGCACATGGGCTTACATTTCAATTGGGGCTTTTGTTCTTGGCTTGATAGCTCTTCTTATATCTCTTCTTAAACCAAAAGGAATAAAAGAAGAGCGGATATATGAAATTTTCAAGAAATCTCTTGACGATTCTCGTAGAATTAAAGAACTTCAAGAAAATGTAAACAGCTTGTTATCTTCACAACGCAATAATAAGGTTTCAAATACAAGTTCTTCTTATGCGCCTAACTCCAACGGTCGTTTACGCCAATTGGAAAATCAAATGGCTCAAATAATTCAAGTTGTTAATAAGATAACAACTCCTGTTTCTCAAACCGTATCGACAAGGCAGGAGCCTACTCGTTCACGTGAAGAAAACGATTATCAAAAAGTAGGGTATGCAAAAGTCGATACCGACATATACTTTACTACGATATTTGAGTCTAATCAAGAAGGTTGCGTGTTCAAACTTACCTTCACCAGTCAAACTAAAGGAAAATTTAATATAATAGCCCTGGATAAAATTCAATCCAGAAATGATTGGCAGAAAAAAGTGGAATGTAGCGGCGTTTCCATAAAAGAAGCTACAGATTTCCGCCTTGAAGACGAAGGTGTTTGTGAAAAAATTGACGAGAACACATGGAAAGTAACAAAACCGCTTAAAATCAGATTGATCAAGTAAAAATGTCACTATTAGTTCCTATCATAATAGCGGTAATCATCGCACTACAGATATTCTTCTTTGCGAAGAATGTACTCCGCATGACAGAGTACAAGAAAATTTTTGCTGAGGAAAATTCCTGGGGTATCGCCCATAATCCTGAGACAAAATTTGTATCGGGTATTTATGGTCGAGGTAATAAGGTGTTTGAGTCGATAAAAGATTCTATAAACAAGTATCTTGGAAATAACTCGGGTTCCGTGATTGACTTTTCTCTTCTGAAAGACGCAGTTGACCGACACTGTGATTCTGTTGAAAATGACATCAACACCCTAACTCCAACCCCATTGTATTGTGGTCTTGCTGGAACTATGGCTGGCGTTATAGTCGGTCTTAGTTCCTTGCTTACCACAGGAAGTATTACCGCACTTTTGTCTTCAGGTTCAGGCAACTTCGGACCGGCTGCAGCAGGTGTAAACGATTTGCTTGCAGGTGTGGCTTGGGCCATGCTTGCCAGCATCATGGGTATTTTATTAACTACTATAGCTTCATTATTATTCAAGAAGTATAAACTACAGGGAGAATCTGGCAAGAACACTTTCCTTGCTTGGCTTCAGGCCAAATTGCTTCCTGAATTGCCCTCAGATACATCCGATGCTCTCAATCGTTTGGTTAAAAATCTGAATAAATTTAATAGTACATTTGCAGAAAACACCTCCTCACTTCGAGGTGCTTTACGCGAGGTGAATGAATCATACCGTATTCAAGGCGACATCATCAAAGCTGTTCATGATATGGACGTGATGAAGATGGCTAAAGCAAATGTTCGTGTACTCGAAGAATTGAAAGATTGTACTGACAAATTGGAACAGTTCAATGAATATTTGGATGATATTCATGGCTATACCGATGCTATACATACATTTACAATACAGTTTGAACATGAAGCCAATAGACTTCATGTTTTAGAGGAAATACAACAGTTCTTTATCCGACATAAAGCAGAGATAGCCAAAGACTCTGCAGATGTTGATGTTGCACTTAGAGATGCGCTTCGTACTTTGAAAGAAACCGCAAGTTCAAATACAAATGAACTTAATTCAACTCTTGTACAACAAGCGGCAGAGTTTAAGAAGATTATTTCAGAGGAAAAAGAATCTTTTGAAAAGTTGAATGGAGAACTTCGTACTCAGTTCAGTGCTCAGATCAATCAGATACCTATGTTGGAAAAACAATTGGCTGAGATTGCGGGCATTCCTTCCAAATTAGATTCATTGATAGAAAAGATGGAGCGCTCGAATACATCCTTAGCATCAAAAGTTACATTGGCCATGAACCAAATTGCGGAGCGAAGAGCTTCTGCTGCTAATTCGCGACGAGAGGAAGGGAATGCCGTGGTGGATAGGACATTTATTCCTGTATGGATGAGGTGGGTTGTTATTGTAACATTGATACTTATTGCTGCCGCATGTGTTACAAATACAATTTACGGTTTTTTAGACAGAAAAGGTCAACATCGAACATATAAAGACTTGAATGAAGTTATTTGGGCAGATACAATAGCAGCTGATACACTTGCATTATATGAAGATTCTATGATAAGCATAGTTGACACTGTGGCACATGAATAATATCCCTTTTTAACAGATAGATATGGCTCAAAAGAAAGAATCCTTTTTTTGGACAAGTTATTCAGATTTGATGACGAGTCTATTCTTCATCATGTTGGTGCTATTTGTTTTGGTGATCGTATTATTGCACAAAAGGATGGAAGCTACAGAACGACAACTTGAAGAAATCAAGAGAGTGGAAGCCTCTACAAAAGAACTTGATAAGTCTAACTATTATGCATATAAACCGGAATATAAGAAATATGTATTGACAGTTCGATGTTTTTTTAATGCTCTCAAATATGATCTTCCAGACTTACAGACAAATACAGATAAATTGAAGTCTGCAGGGATTGAGATAAAAAACTTCCTTTCTAGAAATGAAACCAATCAATACTTACTGATTATTGAAGGGCAAGCTTCTCGAAACTCCAAAGAATTGACAGAACTGAATTACAATTTAAGTTTTCAACGAGCTTTAACCTTGATGAAATTTTGGAAAGATGTATGCAAGATAGATTTTGGCTCTAATTGTGAAATACAAATAGCAGGGAGTGGAGATGGAAGATATAATTTTGGATGGACAGATGGAGAAGATACGGAGACTTTTAAAATGCTAGATGGAACTCTTATGCGTGAACGTGGAGATAAAGAATTTGTAAATCAGAGATTTATTATACATATTATTCCTAAAAACATAATTGAGAATGAATAATAAGCTTATATTAATAAGAGATGCCATTGTAATAATGGTATTAATGATGGGATTATTTTCATGCGCTCATAAATCGGGGCATAATAGAGTCCGAGAACATTCTTCTTTCAATGCCTCAGAGCATGCAGAGAGTAGAGTCCGAGGTCATGCGAAGGTGCATATGACTAAAGAAGGAGGTGTTTATATGGTACCCATCACCGTGAATGGTTTGGATCTCAGATTTATCTTTGATACAGGTGCTTCCAGTATTAGTTTATCTTCGGCAGAGGCGATGGTTATGCTTCGTCAAGGGTTGATTACGGAAGATGATATTATAGGACAGCAGCAATTTCAAGATGCAACAGGAGGTGTATCTGTAGGTACAGTTATTCGATTACGTACAGTCGAAATCGGAGGTATCACACTTAATAATGTAGAAGCAACAGTTGTTGATAACATACAGGCACCACTTCTCTTGGGACAAACGGCTTTAAGCAAATTCGGAAAGGTGACAATTGATTACAATAATAATACGATAGAATTCAATTGACAACAACAGATTGGCGACCATAAACCATTAATGTTCTGCAATTTCGATGGTGCCTAAAATATTTTGTCTTATAATTGGCATTCTTCTTATAGGTGGTATTTCATGTACAAGGAGACGAGGTTCTGCAATGTTGGACAAACAGGACGAAACTCTCATGCCAATATATCCAGAGAACGAAGTTATAATAATCGGGTCTCCAGATACAACATCTATTCGTAAAAGTTTGGTCACCACAGCAATTGGAGATAGCGCAACCTCTGTTATAATTGACGTAAATACCCCTCACCAACTTCTCACCCGCCTCAGTTATACAACATCATACAACAAAGACACAAAGTGTCCCAATTGGGTGGCGTGGCATCTTACCGCTGAGCATACGGATGGACCATTCCCGAGGTCGGGTGAACCTTATTTTGAAAATGGTGAAGCGTGTGGCATAGGAAAGGTGAACAAAGATATTTTGAATGGTTGCTATTTTGTGGATTTGGAGGCTGAATTGCCACGACAGGAACATACGGATTGGGCTGAAATGCCAGCAGGGATGTCGCATGGCCACATCTGCCCCGCTGGTGACAACAAGTGGGATAAGGCCGCGATGAACCAGTCTTTCTTGTTGACGAACATGTGCCCGCAAACTCAAAAACTTAATGAGGGGGGATGGAGGAAACTGGAGGATAAGTGTCGCGCCTGGGCCGTTGAATATAGTGATATTTATATTGTTTCAGGGCCAATCTTCAATAATGGAGTACGCAGGTGTTTTGGTAAAAACAAGATTGCCATTCCCGATGCGTTTTTCAAAGTAGTGCTATGCACGAACGGAACTCCCAAGGCTATAGGTTTTATCTACCTCAATGATGAGTCAAGCCAGTCAATGAAAAACAATGTTCGCTCCGTGGATGAGGTGGAAGACATTGTTGGAATGGATTTTTTTCATGACTTGCCAGACTCCATTGAAAATAGCGTTGAAGCGATGGCTGATTTGTCAATGTGGTGAATCAATTCTTTTGAGGTGTAAAAAATCATCTGTAGTGGTATGTCTCGCATATAAGAAAGCCTTCCAGCATCTTCGTGGAGGGCTTTTTTAAATGCATCTTGTCTCTTGAACAAGATTCACCAAATGTCGATAAACACACGGTAGATTATGATTGAGGATTGAAGTCTG
>AUXO011822388.1_pt1 | contig 10330 bp, 6 predicted proteins | sample 768731 | NCBI WGS metagenome assembly AUXO01 (sample SAMN02715735, study PRJNA202380) | gut metagenome | biome: sheep rumen | host: Ovis aries | place: New Zealand: Palmerston North | reverse complement strand
TGTGACAACAGCAGCAGTTGTTTCAGCATTTTCGGGATTTTCAGCTGTTTCGGCTGTATCAGCAGTTTCTGAAACAGTTTCTGTCACAGCGACTGTTTCAGAAACAGTGGTTTCCGTTGTTTCTCCAAGGTCTTCATCCGCAAGCTGGATTTTGACAACAGTCGTTGCTTCCGTTTGCCCCATGTCGGTTCTTGTGACATTTTCCGCTGTTGTACCGCAGGCAACAAGTCCGGTACTCATCAACAACGTACCAACAATAGCAGTCACTTCATAGAATCTTTTCATCCTTAAAAATCCTTTCTCTATTTATCATATTTATTTATTGATATGTCGGAATGACATAACCAAGAAATTCATAATTTCCGGCAGCAACAATTCTATTCCAGCTATAATTTGCATAGCCATTGGTGCAGTCGTAGTTTGTCCATGCACCGTTAATATAAATCTGATTCCAGTAGTGGTCACCTGAACCATGAGTAGCATGAACAATTCTGCACTGATAACCAGCTTCACGAAGAACAAAATCCATTTTTGCCGCCATATAATAGCAAACACAATAATAATTCTGCATTGCATAATCAACCAATGAAAGCCAACCAACACTATTCAATTGCTCAATAGTTTTTGTGGCTTCTGTATAACGGTAATGATTAGTAGCTTGTACATAGTTATAAATACCAGAAACACTTGTACCATATTTTTCAAGAGCGGCTTTTGCACGTTCTTTATTGGTGTGAAGCAATGCAGACATTACCAGCCCATTCTCATCCAGATACATTCCATTGATTTCACAATTTGTCTGCATCACACCATTTTCATCAAAATAGTACTGATTGCCGTCAATGGTAACCCAGCCAGTGCGCATAACACCTGTTGAAGTGAAATAATAGCAATTTCCGTCAAGAGTCTTCCAACCTGTCTGTAACAAACCGTCGAAATTGAAGAAATAACGCTTTCCATCCCAATCAAGCCAGCCTGTTGCCATTCTTCCGTCTTCAAAGAAGTAATACCGACTGCCCTCAATGGTTGTCCAGCCAACAGCGGGAACACTGTCAGTAAGGTAATAACGGTTATCATCAAGCAACTTCCAACCATTGCAAACAGCACCATTATCATCCAAATAATAACGAACTCCCTCAATCTCATTCCAACCCGTGAGAATCTGCCCATTTTCAAGGCGGTAACAGCGTGAATCAAGATAATCTATCCACCCCGATTCACCGGAATACAAGATACCGTTTTCATCAAAACAATACATTGCATCTTCTGTCTTTGCAATGCCCGTCAGCATGACACCGGTTTCACCGCTGAAATAATATGTTCCGTCCTCTGTCTCCATCCAGCCCAGATGAATCACACCATTTTCGTCACTGTAATGTCTGCCATCTTCAAGGTCAAACCAGCCTGTTTGTAAAATGCCCTGACTGTCGAAATACATCAGACCGTTTTCCATTGTGATAAATCCGGTCTGCATGACTCCGGATTCGTCAAAATCATATTGCTTTTCGTCAATGGTCTGGAGACCTGTCAAAACAATGCCGTCTTCTCCAGCATAATATGTTTTTTCGTCCACGGTGAAAAATCCGGTTTGCAGTTCTCCGGTTTCCTCATCAAAATAGCAGTTGCCCAGATTGGTCGGATTCCAGCCCCTCGCCATATATCCAGCCTGATAATAGAAGAAACAGAGTTTCCCATTGATTAACAGCCAGCCTGTCTGGCGGATGCCCTCTTCATTGATATAATAAATTTGTCCGTCAATCTCAAGTAAACCTGTCTGCATAATGCCGTCTTCGTCGAAATAACGCATATTGCCGTTATCATCAAACCAGCCCTTTGCAATTCCGTCATCTGTGATATAATAAGTATTGTGATTGAGGACAACCAAACCGCTTCGGAGAACGCCATTCACATCAAGGTAAACTTTCTTTCTGTCCCTGTACATCCAGACATTTCGGGCGGAACTTCCGTTTTCATCAAAATAGTATGTATCTTCTCCGATTTTCTGCCATCCTGTGGCAATCTGTGAGCCGTCTTCCTGAAAGTAATGATATTTTCCGTCAATTTCCTGCCATCCGTAACAAAGCTGATAATCTTCGTCCGCATAGTAACTGTTTTCGCCGTCCTGAAACAGTCCTCTTTGCAGAAATCCGTCACCATCCGCAAAGAATGTTTTTTCACCCATCGGCGGAATGTCCTCACCGCTTCCCTGCATGGCACTGTAAATCAAAATTATAGATGCATCCGAAGCGTCCAAACCTCCGCTTTCGTCGGCATCCGCAAATAACAGCGCATCCGACGGCTGAAATCTTTGACTTTCCTCGTCAAGGGGGAGAAATGTTTCCGGCTGTTCACCAGATGCACCACTTTTGGCAACCGCTTCCAGAATCAAGGCTGCATCTGTCGCATCAACAGCATTGTCTGGGTTCACGTCACCCACCATGAAATTGGGGGAAAGTGTAAATTTTCCAATTTTTCTGCCGTCGTTTTCGGGAATGTAGGCTCTTTCCTCCTCATCATAAACAATCATATCAGAGGGACGCTGTAAAGCCGTGGATTTTTGGGGAGTTTCGGGCTCTGTGGGCTGTTCCTCTGGTGTTTCTTCGGTGGGGGGAGTTTCCTCCTCGACAGGAGTTTCCGGCTCAGAAACTTCTTCCGCCCATGCATTCAATGGCGCAGTCAGAAGCATTCCGCAAACAAGCACGGCTGTGATGACTGCATTCCTTTTTTTTCGGTTCATGAATTCACCTCACTGAAATTTCTCTTTCTCTGAAAATATCAATTGTTGCCAATATTATAGCACGTTTTCCCGAAAATTGCAAGACTGTGAAACATTCTGACGGATTTTCAGCATTTCCCACAAAAAAAAAGAAACGTTACAAAATTTTTTTACCCTACATCAAGGGGGCAATCAGTTTCATAATTTTTCCTGCAACCTTATAAAAAAGCGTCTCATTCCGGATGCTTTCGGGGGTGACTGTCCGGCATTTCTGCAAAGTCCTCATAAAATCCTCTTCAATTGAGGGAATGCAGTCTGTATGGTGCATATACACTGCACATTCAAAATGATGGTACAGACTGCGATAATCAAGGTTAATCGTCCCCACAACGGCTTTGACATTGTCACTCACAAACACTTTTGCATGAACAAAACCGGGGGTATATTCATAAATTTTGACACCTGCCTGTGTGAGAAATTTATAATGTGTCTTTGCGAGGGAATACGCTAATTTTTTATCAGGGATACCTGGTAAAATAATTCTCACATCCACCCCCCGACGAGCTGCAAATTTCAAGCAATTCTGCAATTCATCATCAAGAATCAGATAAGGGGTCATAATATGCACATACTGTTCCGCACGGTTGAGAATGTCCATATACACACTTTCCCCGACTCTCTTTCCGTCAAGCGGGCAATCCCCATAAGGCATGACCATTCCGGAAGGATGTTCCGGCTTTTCGTCCGGCAATGCCAGATACGGCTCAAAAATGGGGTTTGTCTCTGTCAGATTCCACATTTGCAGGAAAAGCAGTGTCAGACTGCTGACCGCATCACCTTCGAGCATGACGGCGGTATCTTTCCAATGTCCGAAACGCTCAATGTAATTGATATACTCATCCGCCAGATTCACACCGCCACTGAAACCGACTTTCCCATCAATCACCAGAATTTTCCGGTGGTCACGGTAATTGTAATGCGTTGACAAAAAGGGACGCAACGGGGAAAAAGCCTTACATTGAATTCCGAAGCGTTTCATTCGTTCAGGGTAATCATAGGAAAGTGTTGTGACTTCGCACATTCCGTCATACATCACACGCACTTCCACGCCCAATTTCGCCTTTTCTGCGAGAATTTGCAGGATACTCCCCCACATATAGCCCTCATCAATGATGAAATATTCCAAGAAAATAAATTTTTCCGCCTTTTTCAGCTTCTCCAAAAGTACTTCAAATTTGGCTTCACCAGATGGGAAATAAGTCACTTCTGTATTTTCGAACAACGGAAAACAGCCCATATGGTTGAGGTAATGACACAAATCATCTGTGCAGGAGTCTGATTCCGAGGCTCTCCGGATGGTATCGGGATTCTGTGGAAGTGCTTCTCTGGTTTGGTCTACCAGATAATCGAAACGGTCACGCAATGAACGCTGACCGACATCTGTTTGTGTGTACCACAAAAAAAATGTTGCTGGAATGGGTGCAAGGGTAATGAGCATCATCCATGTGAGCTTTGCAGAAGAATCCATATCCGAACTGAACAGATAAAATACCATTGAAATCGAGAAAACAGCCTGAAATACTTCGAAATGTGGCATATATTGTTTAAACCATTTGTAAAAGCTCAAAATTACCATTATTTGCACGATAATCAGCAAAACAATCAACAATGTACGGCTGAATATAAACTTTGTCAAGCCCTTTCTTTTTTTCGGCAAAAGCCGGAGAATTTTACTCTGTTCGTTTTTCATCGTCTCCACCCTTTCTGAAAACGTTTAACTTGTTTTCATTGTAACATATTTCTGAAAATATGTCAATACCGCCTTGCAAAACGCTGAAAACTATGCTATAATGGAAAGTAGCTGATAATAAGCTGAAACATGTGAGGAATCTTTAATTTTTACAAGGGGAGTTGATTTTACGTGAAAGTATGTTTACTGAATGACTCATTTCCTCCGCTTCTGGACGGAATTGTCACAGTTGTGAAAAATTATGCCGAAATCATGACCGAAACACAAAAAGCCCGTGTCATGGTAGGAGTGCCGGAATATCCTGATACGGATTATTCAATTTATCCGTATCCGGTTGTACCATACAAGAGCTTTAAGCTTCCGGAAATTGCAGACGGTTACAGAGCCGGAAACCCTCTTGCCATGAAAGCCATTTCGGAAATGGCGCAGTTTGAGCCGGATATTATTCATGTGCATTGTCCGGCAGTTTCGGCAGTCATGGGGCGGATTCTCCGGAATGAGACTGATGCACCTGTGATTTTCACCTACCACACGAAATATGATGTTGATATTGCAAGGGCGATGAAGTCCGAAAAAATCCGCAAAGAAGCCATCAAAGCAATGGTAACAAATATCTCTGCTTGTGATGAAGTCTGGACGGTCAGCCACGGTGCAGGAGACAATCTGCATTCATTAGGCTATGAAGGAGACATTCGGGTTGTTTCGAACGGTGTCGATTTTGCGAAAGGCATTTCAGAACCGGATTTCGTGCAGGATACTGTCAAGGAATATGACCTTCCCGAAAATGTGCCTATGTTTTTGTTTGTGGGGAGAATCATCAAATACAAGGGCTTGCCTTTAATTATTGATGCCATGCACGAACTTTCTGAAAACGGCATGGATTACAGAATGGTATTGATTGGCTCTGGTGTAGATGCTCCGGAATTACAGCAGACTTTGAGAGAATACGGCATTTCCCTCGACATCCGTCAGCCGGACGGAACAATCACCAGCGAAAAAGGCAACCAAAAAGCCGGAAAAGTCATTTTCACAGGCGCAGTATATGACCGTGAGCGACTCCGTGCATGGAATACAAGGGCAGATTTATTCCTGTTTCCGTCAACATACGACACAAATGGAATTGTTGTCCGTGAAGCGGCGGCTTGTGGTTTGGCAAGCGTTTTAATTGATGGTTCATGCGCCGCTGAGGGAATCACCCACGGCAGAAACGGCTATACTGTCGCAGAAACAAGCGGTTCAATGGCTCGCTTGCTGATGGAACTTTCCAAAAATCCCGACAAAATGCGTGAAGTCGGTCAGAATGCCATGAATGAAATTTATATCTCATGGCATGATAGTGTCATGCAGGCTGTTGACCGTTATCAGGTTGTCTTGGAAATGAAACACGCCGGAAAACTCAAACCACGCAGAAACGGCAAATCAGATAAATTCCTGAATGTAACAACTGATGTGATGGATGCATTCTATGACGTGTTCCATTTCCCGAAAGCCCTCAGAACCGGAATTCAGGATAATATCACCAGAAACCGCCTGAACTGGCAGGAAAATTTGTCCGGTATGCAGGAAAACTTTGCAGAGGCGGAAGAATACCTCAAAAAGAAAAAAGAGAAATTCCAGTCTGAGTTACAGGAATTTCATGAGAATGTCTCCGAAGTGCGTGACGAATTACTCGGAGAATGGACGGAAAAAGGAAATGAATTTCATAAAAATGTTGCGGAAGTCAGAGAGGAGCTGTTAGAAAAATGGACTGGTTCAAAGAAATGAGTTTCTACCAGATTTGGACAAGGAGCTTTTCAGACGGCAACGGGGACGGAATCGGCGATTTGTACGGCGTTTATGATAAGCTGGAATATGTGAAATCAATCGGAGTAGACGGAATCTGGTTTTCCCCGATTTACCCCTCCCCCAACGCAGATTACGGCTATGACATTTCAGACTATCGAAACATTCACCCCGATTTCGGCACGTTGGAACAATTTCAGAAAGTCCTCAACAAAGCCCACCGACTGGGCTTGAAAATCATCATGGATTTGGTTGTGAATCACACTTCTGATGAACATTTCTGGTTTCAGGAAAGCCGGAAAGGCAAGGACAACCCCTACAGTGATTACTACATCTGGAGAGATGAACCCAATAACTGGGATTCTCTTTTCGAGGGCAAGGCTTGGGAATATGATGAAATGCGGGGTCAATATTATCTGCATTTATTCTCAAAGAAACAGCCTGATTTAAACATGGATAACCCCAAAGTCCGGCAGGAAGTCAAGGATATTATGAAATTCTGGCTTGATATGGGGGTTGACGGTTTCCGAGAAGATGTCATTAACTTCATTTCGAAGCGTGAAGGACTTCCGGACGGTATCCCCTTCGTTCCGGCAATCGGGGGAATGATGCATTATAAAGATGGTCCTCATATTCATGAATATATGGCGGAATTCCGCAAAGTGGCTGAACGTTATCACGCTGTCCAGATTGGGGAAGGACCTATGACGAATCTAAATTCTGCAATGCGCTATCTGACTGGTGACAGCAAATCCCTCGACATGATGATTTCATTTGACCACATGATGGCGGATTGTCTTTTCACGGAATATGTCAATCTCCCCTTTAGCTTGGTGCGGTTCAAACACGCTGTATCAAGGTGGCAGACGGCTTTAAACGGAAAATCATGGAATGTGCTGTATCTGGAAAACCATGACCACCCCCGAATTATCAGCCGTTACGGAAATGAAGATTTCTGGAGAGAAAGCGGAACAATGCTTGCTATCTGCTATCTGTTTTTACAAGGGACACCCTTCATTTATCAGGGGCAGGAAATCGGCATGACTAACATCAAACTCCCCACCATTGACCACTATAAAGACATTGCAAGCCGGAAAAATTATGAACGTTTCCTGTCGTTTGAACCGCCGGAAAAACGCTTGCACCGTGTTCATGTTTCCAGCCGTGACTCCGCACGGACTCCCATGCAATGGGACAATTCCAAAAATGCAGGATTTTCCCCTGTTGAACCGTGGTTTTATGTGAATCCCAATTACAAGGAAATCAACGTCAAATCACAGCAGGATAATTATTTCAGCATTTTAAACATTTATCGCCGTTGCCTTGCCCTGCGGAAAAAGAGTAAAACCCTCTTACACGGCAGTTACAGAGAATTTTATCCCATGCACCCCACATTATATATGTATGAAAGAGTATATGAGAAAATCCATTATCTGGTAATCTGCTCATTCTCCGAAAAGAAACAAACCGTCACCCTCCCGAAAGAATATCAGGGAAAAAAATTACAACTCGTCATGTACAATATCGCCGGACATGAGGACGGTTCAGACCCTGTATTCACTCCCTATGAAGCAAGGGTTTACCGTTGCAGGTTCGATTGACAGAAAGGAATCATATTATCATGAATTTTACGGAATATCTGACAAAAATCAGAGAAAAAAGCCTTTCATTTCAGGAATTTTCCGAAGAAAGCGCAAAGACAGAATTCGTTCTTCCATTTTTCGCCGAACTGGGCTATGATACCACCGATTCAAAGGTATTCTGTCAGGATTATTCCTATGGCAGAAAAATTGCTGATTTCGCCATTTTGGAAAATGAAACCCCTTTGATGGTGATATTTATGGAACAATCCGGAAAAATTTCACGCTTCAATACTCAGCAAGTTCCGGAAAATACCGTCTATATGCTGACGAACGGAATTCGTTATCAAATGTTTTTGGACAGAAAAGAGAAAGACCCCTTTTTCACGTTCTCCCTCACAGAAAATGAACCTGATGAATATGAATATTTGTTGCCTCTGCTTTGTTATGGAACATTTCAGGGGAAAGAGACTGCCGAAGACATCATGACCATGCAATACATCCGCAAGGTGCAGAAAATATTGTTTGCGGAATTAATTTCTCCTAGTGACGAACTCCTTGACTTTCTGGAGAAAAAAGGCGGAAAAATCCCTGATTCGATGCGTGAACATATGCGTTCTGTGACGGCTTCCGCCATCCGTGACACGTTACAGCAGAATAATATTTCTGAATATTACTCCACATATCAGCAAGTTTCCGCCATTTCAGCACAGATTCAGACAGCATCTCTCTGCTGGCTTCCCGATTGTCATTGTCAGGAAGAGGACACCCACGACGTACTGAGAGTTCATATTTATACTTCTGCTAATAAAAAAATCGGCATTGTCAAAATCAAGAAAAGTGATTTTACCATGCAATTCCGTGACCTCTCCAAAGGTGCACCAACCATTCACATCCTTGAAAGTCCCGAAGAATTTACCGAACTCATTCAAAAAATCAGCTCCGAGCGTGGAAATGAAAAATAATGGATATTTACACAAGAGGTATTTTGAGTATGTTTCTTTTTGGCGGTATCATTATTACAATTCCGCTTTTTCTGTTTTTCATGCTTGCGCTGATTCTGGAATATCGGGAATGTGACCGCTTGCAACAGCAAAAAGATTCCCTTCCCGACTTTGAACAGCAGTTTCAAGCTGAAAACAAAAAGAGAGTGCTTTACAAAATTCTTGTGGGAATTTCCGAAATTGTTTTGTTTATCATGGTACTTGCATTTTTCATGATACGAGCACAAAAAATTACAGCATTTTAGGGAAATTTTCACGACGTTGCAAGGAAAAATTTTCTTTCTGATGATAGTACTGTTTTTGATTCTCCGGTAATTATTGAAAATTTCCATAATTTTTTCAAAACTTTAGGAATTTTTAAGTTTTTTTTAAGATTTCCCCCCTATAATAAAAGCATGAACAAAACCAATAGCCTGAAACGGAATCCGGTGAGCCGCACAAGCCGGATGTCCGCAACCGGCACAAAATGAATCAATTTCTGAATCAATCTTGATGAAAAGGGGAAATTTGTTATGAAGAATCGTAATCGTTTCAGCCGTACACTGGCAGGCGTAATGGCAATGGCTGCAATGTGTGCTTCTCTTCCGGCTTTTGAAATTGGGGCAAGCGCAGCGCAGACACTCGCAGGCGATACCACTAAAGACGGTGCTGTATCTGTTGCAGACGTGGTTCTGCTCCAGCAGTATCTGACAAGAAAGAAGACAATCGACCAGCAGGCTTTTGAAAATGCTGATATGAATGCTGATGGCAGAGTAAATATTATTGATTTGGCTCTGCTGAAAAAGTCCATCATTGATGCAAGAACAGCTGAACAGCCTACTGACCCTGAACCAACTGAACCAACTACAGAGCCGACAACTGATGAGCCTACTACAAGTGAGGGAATCGTTACTTCCATCGTATTCGACGGCAACAGTGTAAAGCTCTATGATGCAAACGGCAACGCTGTTACAGATGCTACTAACGTAACTGTTGAGAATGGCACTTATGTTACCATTACAAGCGCACTTCCGGCAGATGCAGAAACAGGTAAAGTTCCGGCTTATGCTATCAGCGGTTCTTCTTCCAATGGTCAGCTGAGAGTCAACACAGACAACACCGTTGACCCGACAGCAGCAGTTGAACTGAGTCTCGAAGGTCTGACACTTTCTAATGATACAGTCGCTCCAATTTACATTGATAATGTTGGCGATTCTGCAACCCTCACCATCAAGAAGGGCACAGAAAATACCATCTCTGACGGTACAACCCATACTGATACTTATGTCAACAGCGACAATGAAACAGTCACTGTCAACGGCGCAATTTACGCAAAGGATGACCTCAAGATTAAGGGTAAGGGTACTTTGACAGTTAATGGTAACTACTCCGATGGTATCGTTTGCAAGGATGACCTGAAAATCTGGAATGGTACAATCATTGTCAACGCTGTAGATGACGGTATCCGTGGCAATGACTCTGTCCGTATCGGCGACCCTGATATACTGGTTGCAAACGG
>AUXO010604119.1_pt1 | contig 10330 bp, 11 predicted proteins | sample 768731 | NCBI WGS metagenome assembly AUXO01 (sample SAMN02715735, study PRJNA202380) | gut metagenome | biome: sheep rumen | host: Ovis aries | place: New Zealand: Palmerston North | reverse complement strand
CCTTTACCAGAAAAGGTATTAAAAATTATGGATGAGATAGTTGAAGATACTAAGAATAATACTAGTCTTACTCTTAATATTTGTTTAAATTATGGATCTCATGCTGAAATAACTGATATGACTAAAAAACTTTGTGAACAATATAAAAATGGAGAAATAGAGTTAGATGATATTACTGATGAATATATTCAAAAGAATATGTATCAAGATCTTCCTCCACTTGATTTTGTTATTAGAACTAGTGGAGAATTAAGATTAAGCAACTTTATGATGTATCAAGCAAGTTATGCAGAGTTTTATTTTCCTAAGGTATATTTTCCTGATTTCAATAATGAAGAGTTTGATAAGGCTATTTTAGAATTTAATAAGAGAAATAGAAGGTTTGGAGGTATTAAGAATGAAAACAAGAGTAATTAGTGCGATTATAATGATTGCGGTATTTGTTCCATTATTAATAATTGGAGATTTACCTTTTGCAATACTTATGGCAGCTTTAGCTGTATGTGGATTATATGAACTTATTAAAGTTAGAGAAACTAAGAAGAAGTTTCCATTTATATTAAAGTTATTTGCTTATATAGTAGTAGTAATTCTATGTTTATATGATATTGGTCAAATTGAATTTAAGATTGCTTTTGATTATAGAGTAATGTCTGCTTTAATATTCTTATTCTTATCTCCTGTAGTATTTATTAATAATACTGATAAATATAATATAGAAGATGCTTTATACTTGGTTGGTATTACTTTATTTATTGGATTAAGTTTTAACTTAATTGTTATTACACGTAATTTTGATATTATGTATATTATTTACTTATTCTTAATAACTACTATTACTGATACATTTGGATTAATTACAGGTAGTTTAGTTGGTAAAAATAAGTTATGTGAAGCTATTAGTCCTAAGAAGACTATTGAAGGATTAGTTGGTGGTACTTTAATGGGTACTTTTGTTGCAACTACTTTCTATTTTACTGTTATTAGTTCAAACATATCTTTAGTATTATTAATATTTATAACTTTATTATTAAGTTTAATTGCTCAATTAGGAGATTTAGTATTCTCTTCAATTAAGAGATATTATGGAGTAAAAGACTTTTCAAATGTTATTCCTGGACATGGAGGAATTCTTGATAGATTTGATAGTTTAGTATTTGCTACTTTAGCATTTATAATATTATTTGGAATAATTTAGGAGGGGTATAATGTCTATAATAATTAACATAATTTTATTTCTTGTTATTTTAACTATTATTGTAGCTTTCCATGAGTTTGGACATTTCTTATTTGCTAAACTTACTGGAGTATATGTATATGAGTTTGCTATAGGTATGGGTCCAAAGATATGTGGATTTAAAAAGGGTGAAACTGAATATACTTTGAGAGCTATACCAATAGGTGGTTTTTGTAGTTTGGCTGGGGAAGACTTAGATGAAGATGATTCTAAGAAGATTCCTAAGAACAAAAGATTACAAAATAAAACTGCTTGGCAAAGATTCTTAATAATGGTATTTGGACCATTAAATAACTTTATTTTAGCAGTTGCGATACTATTCTTACTTGCTTGTATATGGGGTGGAAATACAATGAATCCTGTTATTACAGAAGTAGAGTCCGGTAGTGCTGCTGAAGCTAGTGGTATTCTTGCTGGTGATAGAGTTCTTAAGATTGATGGTAATAAGATTAGTACATCTGATGATATAGTTTTATATTTAGCAGTTTCTAAACCTGAAAAGGGAACTACTTTTAATGTAGAACATAAAGATGGATCTAAAGATACTGTTAAAGTAAAACCTAAAAAAGTAAAAGTAGATGGAGAAACTACTTATAAATATGGTATTGGTATGCAGCAAGAAAAATACAAAGGAATAGGTGGAGTATTTACTTATACTTTTAAGAAGACTGTTTCAATATTTAAGCAAATGTTTGTTACTGTTAAATATTTAGTTACTGGTGGAATTAGTTTAAGTCAATTATCTGGACCAGTTGGTATTTATTCAATAGTAGGACAAACTAGAAGTGCTGGAATTGCTAATGTACTTTATTTAATGGCATTCTTAAGCATAAATGTTGGATTTATTAATTTACTTCCAATACCTGCTTTTGATGGAGGACATATCTTATTTATAGTTATTGAATTAATTAAAGGTAGTCCAGTAAAACCTGAAATAGAAAATATGATTCATACTATATTCTTATTTTTACTTATGTTATTAATGGTAGTTATTACTATTAATGATGTTATTAAGTTATTTTAGAGGTGTAATATGAGTACTATAGGAATTGTATTTTTAATAATAGCAGTAGTATTCTTTGTATTAGGTACATTTATGTATATAGTTCAAAAGATTATTACTAATAGAATTTATCATGAAGAGAATGAAGAAGTAAAAGAAGAAAAACCTAAAAAGAAAATCGTATTTACTTATACTTTTAAGAAGACTGTTTCAATATTTAAGCAAATGTTTGTTACTGTTAAATATTTAGTTACTGGTGGAATTAGTTTAAGTCAATTATCTGGACCAGTTGGTATTTATTCAATAGTAGGACAAACTAGAAGTGCTGGAATTGCTAATGTACTTTATTTAATGGCATTCTTAAGCATAAATGTTGGATTTATTAATTTACTTCCAATACCTGCTTTTGATGGAGGACATATCTTATTTATAGTTATTGAATTAATTAAAGGTAGTCCAGTAAAACCTGAAATAGAAAATATGATTCATACTATATTCTTATTTTTACTTATGTTATTAATGGTAGTTATTACTATTAATGATGTTATTAAGTTATTTTAGAGGTGTAATATGAGTACTATAGGAATTGTATTTTTAATAATAGCAGTAGTATTCTTTGTATTAGGTACATTTATGTATATAGTTCAAAAGATTATTACTAATAGAATTTATCATGAAGAGAATGAAGAAGTAAAAGAAGAAAAACCTAAAAAGAAAATTGCAAAATTAAATACACCTGAAGATATAGATACTTCTTTATTAGATGAAATAGATAATGCAGAAGATGAAGAATTATAATATTCTTCTTTTTTTGATATAATACTTATATATAGGAGGTGTTTTTATGGTAGTTGGTGTATTAGTAGAATTATCTAATAAGAATATTGATCGTGTTTTTGAATACAGTGTACCAGAAGAATTGACATCTCTTATGAAAGTAGGAATAAGAGTACTAGTACCATTTGGAAAAATGGAATTAGAGGGATTTGTTCTTAATATAAAGAATCATAAAGATACTGATAAAGATTTAAAAGAAGTTATTAGTGTAGTAGATTCTTCAGTAGTATTAAATTCTGAATTATTAGAATTAGGTAAAGATATACAGAAGAGTACTTTAAGTACTTTAATAAGCTGCTATCAAGTAATGTTACCTAAAGCATTAAAGGCTAAGAATGGAAGTAATGTATCTATTAGATTTGATACTTACTATAGTCTTAATGATAATATTACTTTTGATAAATTAAATGAAACTCAAGAAAAAATAATTAACTTAGTTAAAGAAAAGGGTATTGTATTAAAAAAAGAACTTGCAGATATATCTATTAGTAGTTTAAATACATTAATTAGAAAAGGTTATTTAAAAGAAGATAAAAAAGAACATTATAGAGTTTTATATAAAGAAAAAGAGTTTGTTAAAAAGAAATTAACTTCTGATCAAGAGAGCGTTGTTAATAGTGTTATTAATGGTAATAATGATACTTATTTAATATATGGTGTTACTGGTTCTGGTAAGACAGAAGTTTATATGGAAATAATAGATCATTATTTAAAATTAGGTAAAACTAGTATTGTATTAGTTCCTGAAATTAGTCTTACTCCTCAAATGGTTAATCGTTTTAGAGAAAGATTTGGAGATAAAATAGCTGCTCTTCATTCAGCTTTATCTGATGGGGAAAAGTATGATGAATGGAGAAGAATATATAGAGGAGAGGCATCTATCGTTATTGGAGCAAGAAGTGCTATATTTGCTCCTTTAAATGATATAGGTGTAATTATTATTGATGAAGAGCATTCTGATTCATATAAACAAAGTGATTCTAATCCGAGATATAATGCTAAAGATATAGCGCTTCTTCGTAGTAAATATCATAATTGTCCAGTTGTTTTAGGTAGTGCTACTCCATCACTTGAGACTATGGCTAGAGCTAAAAAGGGAGTATTTAAACTATTAGAATTACCTAATAGAGTTAATGGTAAAAGCTTACCTAAAGTTAGTATTATTGATATGAATGAGAGAAAGAAAAGTAAAGGATATTTCTCATTTGAATTATTAAATTCAATTAAAGATAGATTAGAAAAAAATGAACAAATAATATTATTATTAAATAGAAGAGGATATTCTAACTTTGTTACTTGTAAGAACTGTGGTTATACATTTAAATGTCCTAATTGTGATATTACTTTAACTTATCATAAGAGTAGTAATACTTTAAGATGTCATTATTGTGGATATGGAGAAAAAGTGTATAAAAAATGTCCTGAATGTAAGGAAGAATCTCTTTCAAATTTAGGTGTTGGTACTCAAAAGATAGAAGAAGAATTAAATAAATTATTTCCAAATAGCAGAATACTTAGAATGGATTATGATACTACTAGTCGTAAAGGTATGCATGAAGAGATGATTGAAGAATTTAAAGATCATAAATATGATATTCTTCTTGGAACTCAAATGGTTGCTAAAGGATTAGACTTTTCATTAGTAACATTAGTTGGAGTTATTAATGCAGATACTTCTTTAAATATTCCAGATTTTAGAAGTAGTGAGAATACATTTTCGCTACTTAGTCAAGTTGCTGGTAGAAGTGGTAGAAGTGAAAAGACTGGGGAAGTTATAATTCAAACATTTAATCCTGATCATTATGCAATTGATTTAGTTAAGACACATAATTATTTAGGTTTTTATGAAAAAGAAATGAATATTAGAAGAATGTTAAAGTATCCTCCATATTATTATTTATGTAATATTAGAGTATCTGGAAAGGATGCAGATTATATTTATACTGAGTCTTTAAAAATAAAGAGAAGTTTAGATAGAAATATTCCTAATGATATAGTATTAGGTCCAAGTAATAGTTCAGTATTTAGAGTTAATAATATATTTAGATATAATATTATTATTAAGTATAAAAAAGATGATGATTTATATGAAATACTTAATAAGATAATTGAACATTATAAAACTAATAGTAAGATTAAAGTTGATATAGATTTTAATCCAAGCCAAGTACTTTAAAAAAATATAATAATATGATAGAATTACTTTAGAATAGGAGAATTGTGTATGGATAATGAAAACAATACTGAACAACAAGAATTAGAAGTTAATAAAAATAAAAGAGAAGAATATGAGCAATTAATGAAAGATTCATCTACTCAATTAGATGGTTATTGGGATTCTAATAATCCTTTTGTTAAGATATTACTACTTGGATTAGTTGTTCTTATTGCAGTAGGTGCAGTTGCAATATTAGTACCTTACTTTACTGGTAAGTAGTACTAAGTTTTTTTGTTGAAAGAAGGTGATGTAGTGTTAGATGAATATATTAAAAGAGATGATGTTAAAAAGTTCATTAAAGAATTAATTAATAATCATCGTTATTATGAAAAGTCTTTTAATAGTGAAAGTGTATATTCTAGATATATACTTAATGAAATGGCACTTTATACCTTCTATGATGCTTTAATTAAATATAAAATTGTATTAGATGATATATATTTATTTGATGAATTTTTAGAACAATTAGGAAAGATTTATAATAAATTAAATAATTATGATGATATAGAAATTGGTATTAATAAATTAATTGGAAAAATGGTATCTATTAAATTAGAAATTAAAGATGTTAATGATCCAATTAATAAGAAACAATTAGTTAGTTATGTATTTAATAAATATATATTAGAAGGTTATTATATACATGGTTTTAGTACTATATACTATGATGATTTAAAAGAAAAGGGATTAATTCCTAATCAATATAAGAATTATTATTCTAGTATGAAGGAAGTTAATAAGATATTTAATAAATATGGATATAATCTTATAGATAAGGATTTTGATAGTGATAAGATTTATTATACTGATGATGTTATAATGGCTTGTTTCTATTCAATTTGTTCTCCTGGATATTTCCATGATTTATTATTTAATAGTGAATTATTTGGTAATAAAGTTAGAAGAAATGGTTATTTAGCAAATGATTTTGATTTAAGTACTAGATTTATTAAGAGTTTTATGAGTGATAAGAGATTTAGTGATCTTGATAAGAAATGTGTTATATCAATTCTTAAAAATGAATGGGATTTAATTCATAAGAAAAAGAGAAAAGTAGATTTATTATTTGTTAGAAGAAAGAAATTAAATGATAGTAATGAATTGGATATTAATAGTTTCTTAGATGATGATAGAGATGTTTATGAAATAGTAGATAGATTATTAAGTCCTAAGAATGGTAATGTTATATCTAATGAAAGTTTAAGTAGGGATGATATTAAATTAGTCCAATTAAATGATTATTATGAAATAGATGAAAATACTAGAGAGATTACTCTTGCTTTAGATGAAGAATTATTAAAACTAGAGGAAGAAGAGAGAAAAGAGAGGGAAAAAGAAGAGGGGCTTGATGATTATGGAAGTGCTTCGGTATTTATCATTTTAGGAGCTTTATTTATTACTTTAGGAGTCATTATTAGTATTATTATGATACTCATAGAAATATAAAAGAAAAACATAGGTTTTTCTTTTTTTATGGTATACTTATATAGAGGTGATATTATGAGAATAGTATTTATGGGAACACCTGATTTTTCAGTAAACGTTTTACAAGGATTAATTGATAATTATAGAGATGATATAGTTGGAGTAGTTAGTCAACCTGATAGAAAAGTAGGAAGACATCAAGAATTAAAAAATACTCCTATTAAGGATTTAGCTCTTAAATATGATATTCCAGTTATACAACCTGTTAAGATTAGAGAGGAATATGAAAAAGTATTAGAATTAGATCCAGATATTATTATTACATGTGCTTATGGACAAATAATACCTAAAGCTATACTTGATTATCCTAAATATGGTTGTATTAATGTTCATGCATCTCTTCTTCCTAAATTAAGAGGGGGAGCTCCTATACATCATGCATTAATAGATGGTTATGATAAGACTGGTATTACTATTATGTATATGGATGTTAAGATGGACGATGGAGATATGATTAAACAAAGTGAGACTGAAATTACTGATAAAGATAATTTAGAGTCTTTACATGATAGATTAAGTATAATGGGAAGAGATTTATTACTTGAAGTATTACCATCTATTTTTGATGGTACTAATGATAGAATTAAACAAAATCCTGAAGAAGTTACTTTTGGATATAATATTACAAGAGAAGAAGAACATATTGATTTTAGTAAAACAAGTCGCGAAATATTTAATTTAATTAGAGGATTATCTCCTATGCCAGGAGCAAATGCTATTATAGATGGTAATGAAATGAAGATATATGATAGTAAGATAGTTGATACTGTTTATAATAATGTTCGTGGAGAAATAGTAGAAGTTACTAAAGATGGATTTATTGTATGTACTGGGGATACTGGTATACTTATAACTTCTGTTAAACCATTTGGTAAGAAAAGAATGGATGCTTCTAGTTTTATAAATGGTGTTGGTAAGGATAATCTTATTGGTAAGGTGTTAAGTTAATGGATAAGTTGATTGAGTTGGTTAAAGATATTAGTAAAAAGCCTAAAGGAAAAGCAGCATTATTCTTTTTAGGATATCTATTATTTTTCATATGCGTTTTTTTACTTATAAAATTTGCTGGTAGAAAAGATGCTTTACTTCAAGAATATGAAAAAGGAGAAACTTATAAGATTAAAATAGATAGTCTTGTTAAGAATAATTTTACTTATGATTTAAAAGTAGTAATTGATGGTGTAACATATGATTATTATGGTAAAAGATTTAATGAAAATATAGAGACATTTAAATATAATAATTTAGATTATTATAGAAATGGAAATGATTTCTATGTTAATAAAGATGATGTATGGACTGTTACTGAGAGTCCTTATAAGTATTATGATTTTATTTATCCTGAGATAGTTGTTAGTATACTTGAACAAGCAACTTTCTATTCAGAAGAAGATTTAGATAGTAGTATTAATTATACTTTAAAAATATCTAGTAATACTTTAAATAAATTATTCTATGATAAAGATACAGATATTGATGAAGTACCTAATACTATAGTTGTTAATTCTACTGATAAAATAATGAATAGTGTTACTTATAACTTAGATAGTTTTTGTAAAGCTAATAGTCTTTGTACTAATAGTATGAAAATTACTACTACTTTTGATATGTATGGAGATGTTAAAAAAATAGATAATCCAATTAAATGATTATCTTTTTCTAATATTAGGGAGGTATATTTATGAATATATATGGACTTACTTTAGAAGAGTTAGAAGAGTTATTTATATCTTTAGGTTCTAAGAAATTTCATGCTATGCAATTATTTAGTTGGTTATATGAAAAAAGAGTAGAATCATTTGATGAGATGACTGATATTAAAAAAGATATTCTTTCTAAATTAAAAGAAAATTATTCTATAGATAGATTAAAAATAGTTGATGTTCAAGAAGACAGTGATGTTTGCAAATACTTGTTTGAGCTTAATGATGGTGAACATATAGAAGCTGTTTTAATGAAACATGATTATGGTAATAGTATATGTGTTTCTTCTCAAGTTGGATGTAATATGGGATGTAAGTTCTGTGAATCAGGACGAAGAAAAAAAGTTAGAAACTTAGAAACATATGAAATGGTATTACAAATACTTATGATTGAGAAACTTCTTGGAGAAAGAATTAGTCATGTTGTTGTTATGGGTATAGGTGAACCTTTTGATAATTATGATAATTTAATTAAATTCTTTAAGATTATTAATCATCCTAAGGGATTAGCAATTGGAGCAAGACATATTACTGTTAGTACTTGTGGAATTATTCCTAAGATATTAGAATTTAGTGATTTTCCATTACAAATTAATCTTGCTATTAGTTTGCATGCTCCAAATAATGAGATTAGAGATAAGATCATGCCTATTAATAAAGCATATCCTATTAATGATTTAATTCCTGCTTTAAAAACATATTTAAATAAGACTAATAGAAGACTTACTTTTGAGTATATTATGCTTGATGGAATCAATGATAGTGAAGAGTGTGCTTTAGAGTTAGCTAACTTAGTTAAAGATATTAATTGTTATATTAATTTAATTCCTTATAATGAAACAAATAATATTGAATTTAAAAGGACAAAAACTGTTCAAATTATGAGATTTTATGATATACTTAAAAAGAATAGAGTAAATGTTACAATCAGAAGAGAATTTGGTGGCAATATAGATGCTGCTTGTGGTCAACTTAGAAGTAAAAAGGAGGATTTATGAAATCTTATTATTTAACAGATCCTGGAATGGTTAGAGATCATAATGAAGATAGTGTAATTATAGTTAAAAATGATGAAGGTAGTCATTTAATGGCTATTGCTGATGGAATGGGTGGCCATTCTGCTGGAGAAGTTGCTTCTTCAATTGCTATTAATTATTTAGGAGATCATTTCAAAAAATCATTTAGAAAAATGAGTAAGGTAGATGCGGTTAATTGGATTAGAGATGTTGTTGATGAAATTAATACATTAATATTCCAATATGAGAAAACTCATCCTGAAAGTAAAGGTATGGGTACTACTTTAGTATTAGCTATTTTAACTAAAGATTATTTATTATTTGGAAATGTAGGGGACTCTAGCGGTTTTGTTATGAAAGATAATAATCTTCATAAAGTTACTTATGACCATACTTTAGTAAATTTATTGGTAAGTGCTGGTGAACTTACTAAAGAAGAAGCTAGTGTACATCCAAAGAAAAATGTTTTAATGAAAGCCTTAGGTGCTGCAACAGAAGTAGATGTTGATATTTTTGATTGTGATATGGATATATCTGAGATACTTTTATCTAGTGATGGACTTACTGGTATGTTAGATAGAGAAGGTATTGAAAAAGTTCTTCTAAGTGAAGGTACTGTAGAAGAAAAAGTTGAAAGATTAATTATGAAAGCCAATAATAGGGGTGGCACAGACAATATTTCGGTTGCTTATTTAGTACGTGAAGAAGGTGACATTGAGTGATAACAAAGGGGCAAAAGATTAACGACCGTTACGAAATAATACGATCTATTGGTGAAGGTGGTATGGCTAATGTTTATTTAGGATATGATACTATTCTAGATAGAAATGT
>AUXO018066004.1_pt1 | contig 10331 bp, 8 predicted proteins | sample 768731 | NCBI WGS metagenome assembly AUXO01 (sample SAMN02715735, study PRJNA202380) | gut metagenome | biome: sheep rumen | host: Ovis aries | place: New Zealand: Palmerston North | reverse complement strand
ACCATTGCTCTTTTAATTGCATTTATCGTGGTGATGATCGTCACCTATAAAAAGCCAATTTGGCAGAGTATCAAAAAGTTTTCGGGGCTTGGCTTTGTGTTGTACGCATCCGCTTTGGTGCTCCTTTCTCTTGTGTTTGGGTTTTATAACGATTCCATCGTGCCGCTTTTGTTCTATCCGATCTTAGTATTTCTTTTGCTCCTTATGGCTAGTAATATACTTCTCTTTTTCAAAAAGGAAAAAGTGTATAAGATCACTTGCTTTTCCTGCCTTGGAGCATCCTTGATCGCCGTTTTGGTGTGCATGGGGATCCATTTCCAAAAGGGAGATGCTGCTGAGGCTAACGGGCTTACCAATAATGACGTGAACCAGTTGGGGTTGTATCTTTCAGCGGGATTACTGGTGGGGGCATTGCTTTTTGCCGCACTTTATATTGGCAGAAAAGATAAATCGGGCTTTACAAACAAGTCTATTGCTTACGGTGCAATTTGTATCTCCATGAGTTTTGCGCTTTCCTTTATCTGTATTTTAAAAATGCCGCAGGATGGCTCCATTACCATTGCGTCCCTTTTGCCCATTATGATCTATGCATACATATTCGGCATTAAAAAAGGAACGGTTGCAGGATTGATCTACGGCATCTTGGAAGCCTTTCAGAGTCCTACCATCTTGCATCCGGCGCAATTCTTGTTGGATTATCCCATGGCGTTTGCCTGCATGGGATTAACGGCGCTGTTCGTGGAGTTGAACGTGTGGTCCAAGCGTCCGAAATTGCAATTTATGATGGGTGGCGTCGTGGCGTTTTCGGCACGATTCCTCATGCACTTTCTTTCCGGTATTTTTGCCTTTGGAATATTTGCCCCCGAGGGAACGCCCGTTGCGGTTTACAGCCTTGGGTATCAAACGGTATATTTGATCCCCGATATGCTCATTTGCCTGGTTGTCGCTTTCTTCCTCTTTTCCTCTAAATCCTTTGTGAGAAGCGTGAAACAAGTTAGAACTGTTTGATTAGAATATTCGGATAAATCAAGTATTTTTGCAAAAAATCGGTTCTGCGTTTCGTGGGCCGATTTTTTTATAGTAAAAAGCGGTCTACACCATCTGAACGCTTTTGTTTGACTTGTAATTCCAAAGAAGGGTATAATTTACTATATGAGTAAATTAGAGTGCATCGATTTGAACGTTCAATACTTCGGACACGATGCCGTGATCTCCGGTGTCACGACGACCTTTTCCGATGGGATAAACGTGATCTACTGTGGGAAACAGGGCGGTAAAACCTCTTTTTTGAAGGCACTCTCGGGCGTGATCCCCTCAAGCGGCAAGATCCTTTTTGATGGAGTTGATATCGCATCCACCTCCTTAAAAGACAGGGATTTTCAAATGTTGTTTGACGATTACGCGTTATTCAATCGTCGCAGTGCAAGATATAATGCGGAGTATCCCTTGAAACTTAGAAAAACTCCCAAATCGGAACGAAAGAACCTTGTGGAAGAAGCGGCTCCTTTGTTTGATCTTGATTTAATGATAGACGCTCCCGTTTACCGCTTGAATGAATGGCATAAGATCTCTCTCGTCTTATTACGAGCCTATCTTCGTAAACCAAAAGTGCTGTTTATTGACAACATTTTCTCAAAACTTGATCCGCAATCGCGTAAAGATGCCTTTTTGCGTTATATCCCGCTCCTTGCCAAGCGTTGTGATATTATGATCTATGCAACGGACTTGGTGTGCGAGGCAGCGGCACTTACCGATCAAATCAAGTTTATGTCTTATGGGTATTTGTTGCAAGAGGGTAGCGCTTCGGATTTTACGAATAAACCTGCTTGTTTAAGCGCCTTGTTCGCTTTTGAGGATTATTCCGCCGGTTTGCCGTGTGTGATCGAAAGCGATGGTGTGTGTTTATTTAATAAGTTTTTTCCTTTGGAGTTTACTTTAATATCCGATGAATACAGAGGGAAAGAGGCGATAATCGCCATCTCCTCAAAGCACGTTGGGGTGTCGGAAGAGGGTTTTACAGCGCTTGTGACGGGAAAGTATCTTAACGGTGATCAATTCGTTTATCAACTTTCTCGTGACGGTTTTTCCTTTTATATGGCTTGCGAGCGTGCGTTAATTGTTGGTGATGAGGTTGTGGTTGGCATAAAGGGCTTACCTAAACTTTTTGATCCTATTAACGAACGAGCGATCATGAGGTATTGAGATGAAAAAGTGGTTAAAAATCTTACTGATCTTAACGATGCTGGCGGTTTTATCGGTATTTTGCATTTCTTGTTTTGAGATTATTAAGTACGATGAGGAGAAAACGGCTTCCTCTGATCCTATTCTCGGAGAGCGCTTTGATCTTACCAATCAAGTTTTGCAGTTGATCCAGGATCTTTATTATGATGATCCCGACTACGATTTGGCGGATCTTTACGCCGCATACGGCTTAGTGACCAGCTTGGGTGATTACAACTATATGTATTCCGTGGAAGATCTGCTTTCTTCCACAGTATCCGACGGAAAGGGTTTTGGCTTGCTTATTCGTTCCACGGTATACAACGAGCGTTTGGTGGACTTTATCTTGCCGGGTTCTCCTTTTTTAACGGCTTCTGACGGGCAGTTGGTACAACGTGGGGATGAGATCTACTCAATAAACGATATGCGCGTGTCCGGCTTGGACAGCAACTCGTATTCTCTTATCCTTTCCATGCTTCCATCCGACGAACCTTGCGTTTTTACCATGAAACGGGGGGAGGAAACTTTTACCGTTACGTATAGCAAAGTGGACGTGATTTTCCCGCAGTGTATTTATATAAACGATCTACCCGGTGTCCCGAGCAATTTCGGTTATATCTATTTGCGTAGTTTCGATGGCAATTCTGCCGTCTTAAATGAATTTACAAGCGCCGTAGCTTCCTTTAATCAAGATGGAAACAGCGCTTTGATCCTTGATTTAAGGGGGAACGGCGGTGGGAGCAGTTTGGTCTTTCAGCAAATTGCTTCTTGCTTGATAGGGAATACACCCATAGGCGAGCCGCTATTGGAGATCGATTATGCGAAAAAGTATCCCGTTTCCCTCATTCGTTCGGTATCGGTTGCGCAAAAAGTACAGGCAGAGCATATTTACGTGCTTTGCGATAATCATACGGCTTCCGCTTCTGAGGCATTGATCGGTACGATGAAGGCACACGGCACCTTAACCTCTTTGATCGGACTGAATACCGTGGGAAAAGGCGTGGCGCAGAACGGCGTGAACCTGCTTGGCGGCGACGGATATCTAATGGATAAAGGCTTGAACGAAGAAGGCGAAGAGATCGACTTGGGCCCTTATATCGTGCAAGTGATCGTGGGAAAATATTATATTTACGATAGTAGTGCGGATGGTGGCAAATACTGTATGCACGGTCAGCCTTTTGAACCTGACGTGAAGATCACCGGTAGTAACGTGATCAGTTCGGATTACAGTGAAGACTTATATATTGCCGCAGCCATTCTTGATTATCAAAGTAGATGATACTCTTAAAGGAGGGTAAATTATGAAAAAAACAATAGCGATCTTACTTTTACTTTCTTTGACACTTTTCTGTGCCGTTTCCTTTGTGGGGTGTTCAGAGGATTCGGATTCTATTACCGTGATCGTCCCGGATGGCGGACCGGCGCTTGGTATGGCTTATCTTATGAAAAACCATTCTATGATAAATGGTGTGAAAATAAACTATGAGATCAAAAACGGCGCCGACGATATCAAGGCGGCAGTGATGAACGGAAAGGCGGATATTGCGATCATGCCAACCAACCTTGCCGCAGCTCTCTATAACAATAAAATCGAGATCAAACTGGTTGCGACAAACAGCTACGGTCTTATGTATTTGATCACAAACCAAGGTGAAACCACCCTGAGTGATCTCGTTGGTGAAGTGTTGCACACGGTAGGAAAGAGCGGCACTCCCGAAGCCGTGCTTAAAAAGGTTCTTGACAGCGCTTCTATTGCTTATGAAGAGAGTGATACCGCCGTAACGGGAAAAGTTGCGTTGAATTTCTATTCGGACGGTACTCAGATCATTCAAAAAATTGCACAAGGCAGTATCAAGTATGCACTTCTTGGCGAGCCTGCTGTTTCTACCGCATTGGCAAAGAACTCGGCATACTCCATTCAGATTGACTTACAAGAAGAATGGAAAACCGCAACGAATACCGATGCGAGTTATCCCCAAACGGCTCTTGTAGCTAAAACTTCCCTCTTAAAGAAAAATGCGGGATTGGTGGAAAAGATCGCCATGCTTACGCTTGACGGAAGCTATGCGTTGAGATCCAATGCCACCCCTTACGTCACTTACTTGAAAGAGATCGGCGCAACGGTCCCGCCTACGCTCGGAGCGGATGGTGTACAAAGAGCGAATATTACTCCGGCGTTCGGTTTAACTGCAAAAACCGACGTGTCCAACTATCTTTCCATCTTGTATACCTTTAACGCAAAACTGATCGGAAACAAGATGCCTGACGATGGTTTCTACTATCTTTCCGACGAGCTTTCTTCTTATACCGGGAAATAATGGTTAAAACGAGCAAACGCAAGGGAGAAATGAATATTTTGTGAACAAGAAGAGGGTTATTATAAACATAGTTGCGCCTTTGTGTGGGGTTGCGGCGTTTATAGGGGTGTGGTTTGCCGTGGCGGCTTCCGTGGGAAAGACCGTTATCCTTCCCACGCCAATTGAAACGCTTAAAGCGTTTTTCTCTCTTCTTTCACAGAGTGAATTTTATCGATCGGTGGGAATGACGCTTGCGCGCACGCTTCTCAGTTTTATTATTGCTTTCTCACTTGCGTGCTTGTTTGCGGTATTATCTTATCTGTGTTATTTCTTCAAAAGGGCGTTTTCTCCCATTACGTTGATGATGCGAGTGATGCCCACCATATCCATCATTTTGTTAGTGTTTATATGGTTTGACAGCGAAATTTCTCCTTACGTTATTACTTTTTTTGTGATTTTCCCCATGCTATACACCGTGGTCGCCAACGCTTTTGACGGGGTGGATCGCGGGCTTTTGGAGATGGCAAAAGCATATCGAATCCCACTTTGCAGAAAAATTTTCCGCTTGTACATCCCGCAAATGGCGCCCTCGGTGCTTACCGGTATCAGTATATCGCTTCCTTTCTCGGTAAAACTGACCATTGCCGCGGAAGTGCTTGCCTTTACCAAGGAGAGTATGGGGCGGAACTTAAAACAGCAGTCTTCTTACTTGGAAACCCCATCTTTGCTTGCCTGGACTCTTGCCGCTATCTTGCTCGGTTTCCTTTTGGAAGGATTGATCTTAATCCTGAAAAAGTGTTTGTTCAACACGAAAAAGGAGGGAAAGTATGCCGACAAATGAGCGTTTTGAAATAAAGAATATAAACGTTTCTTTCGGTGAAAACGTGGTATTTAAGGACTTTTCGCTTTCTCTTCCCGATAAGCGTATCACGTGTATTCTCGGACCGTCAGGTTCGGGTAAGACCACTCTTCTTAGGATATTATCCGGATTGATTTCCCAAAAGAAAGATAAAAAAAGCGAAAAAACTTCATTTATCTTTCAAGATCATAGGCTTTTACCCAATTTGACCGCGCAAGACAATCTTGCACTTGTTCTTGAAGGAAAAAGGAAGGAAAGAAAAGAGATCGCTCGAAAAATGCTTTGCGATATGGAGCTTGAAGAAGCGTCGGGGCTTTATCCCTCCGAACTTTCAGGCGGGATGGCGCAGCGCGTTGCGATCGCACGCGGGCTCATTGCCAAGAGTGATCTTTTGCTGATGGATGAGCCTTTTAAGGGGCTGGATCTTGGTTTGCAAGAACGTTTGATCAAGTATTTTGTGCGGCATTGGGAAGAGAACAAACGCACTACGGTTTTTGTCACCCATAGTATTTTGGAAGCAATACTTGTGGCGGATCGGATCGTGATCCTCGGAAAAGGGGATGATGGTGCACAGGTCGTTTATCAAAAGGATTTTACCATGCCCCGTGAGAAACGCGCGCTCGGTGATCCGGAGGTGGACGCGTTACGTTCCGAAATTCACGACATTTTGGTTGCTCTTTAATTGTTTTTCAGTAATCCCATTACCGTTTTTAATCTTTCCTTTTGTTCCTCGTTCAACATAGGGGAAAGGGTGTTTGCAAAATTTGTGAGCGATTGATCGTTAAAAGTTCCATCTGCTTTCCCGCGATTTGCCATGGTAAGAATATCTTTCAGGAGCTCATCATCACTCTTTTTACTGTATGCTTCTGCGGTTTTCTTTAAATCTTCTTTTGCAGGATGCTCGTTTTCTTCTTTTGCTTGATACGTTTTTTGAAAATTTTTAAAATCCATAACATTCTCCTTATCACTGAATTATATTGTTCGGCATATATAAATGTGACGGAGGCTGTATGAATTTTGATTTTTTGACAAATCTGCTCGGTGGGCAGGGAAATCAGACGTTGGCGATGCTTTTGCCCATGTTACTTGGGGGGAAAATGGGTGGATTAGGAGGCGCTTTTCCCTCAAATCTATCCGGCGTATCAGATCTCATTCAAAACGCGTCTTTAGGGACTTCCAAGGGAGATTATCCACCGCTTTTCGGAGAAAAGTCAGGAGACAAAAGCAATGTTTCCTCTTCCCCCGATCTATTTTCTTTGCTTGGAAAAATTATGCCGCAAAGCGCACAAAAACAAACGACCGGCGCGACCAATGGGTATCCTTATGAATTGCAATACAACCGACCCGAAAAAGACTTACATAAGTTGAGATAATATAATAATTTTATAAAAGATCGCTTGCCAAATACTTTTCAAAGACCACAATATATGGTATAATAGACAAGATTTTAATGCCAAATATGGTTTTCGGAGGGTTCTGTGAGCAAGGAATACAACGCGAAAGACATACAAGTGCTTGAAGGCTTGGAGGCGGTCCGTCTTCGTCCGGGAATGTATATCGGTACGACGGGCGCCAAAGGTTTACACCATATTTTATGGGAGATCGTGGACAACTCTTTGGACGAGATCTGTAACGGGTTTGGTTCCAGAGTGGATATTGTGATCTATCCCGATGGAAGCATCAGTGTGGAAGATGACGGCAGAGGTATCCCGGTGGACAAGCATCCCACTTTGGGCATCAGCGGTGTGGAAGTGGTTTTTACTCAATTGCATGCCGGCGGTAAGTTCAACAATGATAACTATACCTTTTCCGGTGGTTTGCACGGTGTTGGTGCATCGGTCACCAACGCGCTTTCCGAATGGTTGGACGTGACCATACACAAAAACGGCAAGGTTTATAAGCAGGAATTTCATTCTCCTGAAGTAAACGGAAAAGTTCTGAGCGGTATTCCGCGCACTCCTTTGACGGAAACGGGTGAAACGACCAAAAAGCACGGCACACTCGTTCGTTTTATGCCGGACAAGCGTGTTTTCGGTAAAGAACTTTTTAATTATCAAACCATTATCACTCACGTACAAGAGCAAGCCTTTTTGAATAAAGGCATTACCATTACGGTGGAAGATAAACGTCAGCTGGATGACGATTTGAACAGCTTAAAGTCTTCTTTCTGTTATGATCGCGGTCTTAGTGACTTTGTTAAGTACTTGAATGACGGAAAAGAGCCGTTGTTCCCCGAACCTATTGAATTTGAAGTCACACAGGATCGTTTTTATATCGGACTTTCCATGCAGCACACGGGTGCTTATACTGAAAGCATCTTTTCTTACGTAAACAGCATTCCCACCACCGAAGGCGGTACCCATGAAGTGGGCTTCAAGAGCGCTTTGACCAAGGTGATGAATGATTATGGCAGAAAGCGCGGTCTTATCAAAGATAAGGATCCGAACTTGCAAGGTGAAGATTTCCGCGAGGGCTTAACTTGCGTGTTGTCCATTCGCATGCAGAACGTGCAGTTTGAAGGACAGACCAAAACCAAACTCGGCAACCCCGAGATCCGTCCTTTGGTGGAAAGCATCGTGATGGAACAGTTGGATGCCTTCCTTTCCGAGAAAAAACACTTTGATTGCGGCGATAAGATCATTGAAAAGGCACTTGGTGCGGCAAAGGTAAGGGAAGCGGGTAAGAAAGCAAAGGAACTTGCTCGTCAAAAGAATAATGCAAACAGCAATATGCTTATCGGTAAACTTGCTAACTGCACGGGTAGAAAGCCGGAGCTCAACGAGCTGTTTATCGTTGAGGGTGATTCCGCAGGCGGCAGCGCCAAGCAAGGCAGGGACAGAAGGTTCCAAGCCATTTTGCCTTTGCGCGGCAAGCCCATCAATGCTGAAAAGAAGAGGATCGACCAATTGCTCCAAAATGAGGAGATCTGCACCATTATAAGCGCGCTTGGCGCAAATTTTGATACGGAATTCAACGTGAATGCATTAAAGTTCGGCAAGGTGATCATTCTTGCGGATGCTGACCAGGATGGTGCGCACATTCGTTCCATTTTGCTCACTTTCTTCTTCCGCTATATGAAGGAACTGATCGCTCAAGGCCACCTTTATATCGGTATGCCGCCTCTCTTTAAAGTGGAAAAGAAGGACGTTGTTAAGTATGCTTACGATGATTCCGATTTGGATAAGATCATTGAGGACGTTGGCAGAAACTACAAGTTGCAGCGCTATAAAGGTCTTGGTGAGATGAATCCCGAGCAACTTTGGGACACGACTCTTAACCCCGAAACGCGCTGTTTAACGAGGGTGACCATTGAAGACGCCGCAGCGGCGGATAGGCTCATCACCACCTTGATGGGTGAAAACGTAGACGCGCGCAAAGCCTATATCTATCAGTACGCCAATTTTAACCGTAAAGATGAAGTTGAGAAGAAGGGATACTTGAATGTCTGAAGAAATTAAGAACGAAAACGACTTAAGAGTCTATGAAAAAACAGTCGAGCAGGTGATGCACGACTCCATGATGCCTTTCTCCGAGTACGTGATATTGGATAGGGCGCTCCCGCGTGTGGAGGACGGATTAAAGCCCGTTCAACGCAGGATCTTGTACAGCATGTACGAACTTGGCCTCACGCACGATAAACCGCACAAAAAGTGCGCAAGGATCGTGGGTGAATGTCTTGGTAAATACCACCCGCACGGCGATACTTCCGTTTACGATGCCTTGGTTAGACTTGCACAGTCTTTCAATATGAGCGAGTGTTTGGTGGACGGACACGGTAATTTCGGTTCCGTTGACGGTGACAGCGCGGCAGCAATGCGTTATACCGAAGCCCGTTTGGCGCCCATTGCACAGGAAATGTTGCGTGATCTGGATAAGGATACCGTCACGTTCAGCTTGAACTTTGACGATTCTTTGAAAGAGCCGGACATGTTGCCGGGAAGATACCCCAACTTACTTGTGAACGGCGCGAGCGGTATTGCGGTTGGTCTTGCCACAAACATTCCCACTCATAATATTACCGAAGTGATCGATGGCGCGGTAGCCATGATCGATAATCCACATATCAAACTGGACGATTTGATGGAAGTGATAAAAGGGCCGGATTTTCCAACGGGCGGCATAATTTGCAAGAGTGAGGAGTTAAAACAGGCCTATGAGACCGGTAAGGGCAAGGTGACCATATCGGCAAAAATGCACATTGAGAGAGAAGGGGATAAAAAGAGCATCGTTATTACCGAGCTTCCTTATCAGGTGAATAAATCCAAGCTTCTTTTGAAAATCAATGAACTTCGTGAAAGCAAAAAAGAGCCTTATGTGCAGATAGCGGATATTTTGGATGAGTCGGATAGGCAGGGCTTGCGTGCCACTATTAAGCTTAAAAGGGACGCAGATCCCGATAGGATCGTAAAGCTTTTGTTAAAACATACGGATCTGCAAACCAATTTTGGCATCAACATGGTTGTTATTGCGGACGGAAAACCGCGTTTGATGGGGTTAAAAGAGATTTTAAGGTATTATCTTGACTATCAACGCACCTTGATCCAACGCCGTACTCGTTTTGACTTAAATGCGGCAAAGGAACGTGATGAGATCTTGCGCGGTTTGCTCGTTGCTATTCAAAATATTGACGAAGTGATCGCCATTATCAAAGCCGCAAAGAACGTGAATGACGCAAAAGACGCGCTTCGTCAGCGTTTTGCACTCTCCGAAAAGCAAGCAAATGCCATCGTGGAGATGAAGTTGCGCCGTTTGACCAACCTCGAAACCGATCAGATCATAAGCGAAATCGAAGAGTTGCGTATTCAGATCGATAAACTGACCAAAATACTTGCTTCCGCTAGGTTGCAATATCAGGTGATCAAGGAAGAATTGCTGGATATCAAAAAACGTTATAAACGCCCGCGCCGTACCACCATTATGGATGAGAGCGGCAAGGAGATGACTATTTCCGAGTT
>AUXO014899219.1_pt1 | contig 10331 bp, 10 predicted proteins | sample 768731 | NCBI WGS metagenome assembly AUXO01 (sample SAMN02715735, study PRJNA202380) | gut metagenome | biome: sheep rumen | host: Ovis aries | place: New Zealand: Palmerston North | reverse complement strand
GAGGTCATTGAGAAGCGTCAGGGCTTGAAAGTCGCCTGTCTGGAAGGTATTGCCTACCGCAACGGTTGGATTAGCGAAGATCGTATGCGCGAGATAGCAAAGCCTATGCTTAAGAACCAGTATGGGCAGTACCTCCTAAAGGTTATTGACGAGTTGAAAGAAGAGGTGAATTCTAGAACATTAACGCAAGACTAATGATAAACGTAATAAAAACAGAAATACCTGGAGTAGTCATCATTGAACCCCAAATTTTTGGTGACGAACGAGGATACTTTTATGAGAGTTATTCTCAGCGTGACTTTGAGGAGAAAGTGGGGAGGGTAAATTTTGTGCAAGACAACCAGAGCTTTTCTCATTATGGTGTTCTGCGTGGACTCCATTTCCAGAATCCGCCATATACCCAAAGCAAACTTGTTAGAGTTATCCAAGGAAAGGTTGTGGATGTAGCCGTTGATATTCGCAAAGGTAGCCCTACTTACGGTCAGTATGTGGCTGTTGAACTAACAGGCGAAAACCACCGTCAGTTCTTCATACCTAAGGGGTTTGCTCATGGATTTGTCGTGCTGAGTGATACTGCCTTGTTCCAATATAAATGCGATGAGTTCTATCATCCAGAATCAGAGGGTGCTATCATGTGGGATGATCCAGATATCAATATAGACTGGAGAATTCCTTCAAAAGATATAGCATTATCAGCAAAGGATGCCAGACATAAGTATTTGAAAGATTTCGTTTCACCTTTTGATTTAGAAGAGAAATGAATATTCTTGTAACAGGAGCCAATGGGCAGTTGGGCAATGAAATGCGTATTGTTACTAAAGGCTCCAAAGATAGATACATATTTACTGATGTTTGTGATGAGCATCCAGAATCAATAGAGATGCTTCACAAACTGGCAGGTGAAGATGTAGATACATCTACAATCAAACTTGACATAACCAATCTTGATGCCATCCGTAAGATGGTAAAGGAGAATGATGTTAAGGTGATTATTAATTGTGCAGCCTGGACGAATGTGGATGGTGCGGAAGATCCGGAGAAATATGATATAGTCGAGTTGCTGAATGCAAAGGCTCCAGAAAACTTGGCTATCGCAATGAAAGAGGTCAATGGACTATTAGTCCATATCTCTACCGACTATGTTTTTGGTGGCGACCCCTATAACACTCCATGCAAGGAAGACCAGAAGGGAACGCCAACAGGCGTTTATGGGCTGACCAAGCTACACGGAGAGCAGAATATTCAGACGACAGGAGTTAATCATCTTATATTCCGCACAGCATGGTTGTATTCAGAGTTTGGCAAGAATTTCGTCAAGACAATGCTCAACTTCACTGCTACAAAGCCCCAGTTGAAGGTTGTTTTTGATCAGGTTGGTACTCCCACTTACGCTCGTGACCTTGCAGATGCAATTCTAGTAGCAATTGAAGACTATAAGCAGTCTTTGAACGTTGTACCTGGAACTTTAAACTATACTAAAAGTGGTATATACCATTTTAGTAATGAGGGTGTATGCAGTTGGTTTGACTTCACTAAAATGATTGCTGAGTATGCAGGCCATACTTCATGTGTTATCCAGCCATGCCATAGTGACGAGTTCCCTAGTCCTGTTAAACGTCCTGCTTTTTCTGTTCTGGATAAAACTAAAGTAAAAGGAACTTTTGTTATTTTCATACCATATTGGATCGTTTCGGTAAAAAAGTGCTTGTCTAATTATTTGCTTCCTTTGTAACTATCCATGGGGAAATGTATATTTCACATGGCTTTTCATAGAAATGCATAACAATAGATTACATGGCTTCGGAGTTTTCAAAAAGTAAACGAATCGCAAAAAATACAGTATATCTATACATCAGGATGCTTGTAACCCTGGTGGTTTCATTATATACCTCGCGCGTAGTTCTCAATTCTTTGGGTGTTGAGGATTTTGGCATCTATAATGTGGTGGGAGGCGTTATAGTTTTATTCTCTTTCTTATCGGTCGCATTGCGAGTCTCTACACAAAGATTCGTTTCTTACGAGCTTGGATTAGGAGATGATGGAGATGTTCGTCGCATCTTTTTTATGAGTCTTCAGTGCTTGTTTATTATAGGGCTATTAGTTGTTGTATTGGGCGAAACAGTTGGGCTTTGGTTCGTGAATAATAAACTTAATATCCCTATTGAGAGAGTTTCTTCAGCTCATTGGGTTTATCAGATTACTATTTTAACTTTTATTGCTAATCTCCTTCAAGTTCCGTTTCAGGCAACAATTGTTGCATATGAAAAGATGTCTTTCTATGCATATGTCGGTATTGTGGATGTGATTCTTAAATTAGCCGTAGCCTTTTGTATTACTGTAACTCCATTCGACAAACTAATAGTTTATGCTTTTTTGATTCTTGTTGTGGCAGTTATTGGGGTTCTTTTGCCGGCATGGTATTGTAAAGCGAAACTTAAAGTGGGGGGGTATTATATTGTAAAAGATAAACTTCTATTTGGTCAGATGATGGGTTTTTCGGGGTGGTCTATGGTAAATGGTGGTGCTGTTATTACAGCACAGCAGGGCGGAAATATATTACTTAACATTTTTAGCGGAGTGATTGCAAATGGCGCGTTTGGAATTGCTAATCAGGTAAGTGGTGCAATATATAATTTCGTTTCTAATTTTCAAAGTGCCTTTCAACCTCAAATAGTAAAACAATACGCCTCAAGAGATTATGTTGATATGCATGTATTAATGAATCGAGCAGGTGTTTTTTCTTATTATTTATTACTGATAATTTCAGTCCCGTTTTGTTTTTCTGCTGACTATGTTTTATACTTGTGGCTAGGTCAAGTTCCTGAGTATGCTTCAGGCTTTATTATATTATTGCTTCTTTATTCGTTGATTGATGCAATAGAGGCGCCATTGTGGATGTTGATTGGGGCAACGGGAAAAATGAAAGTTTACACAATATGGTCTGGTGCTATTACAGTCTTAAATGTTCCATTAGCTTGGTTTTTCTTAAAGATTGGATATAGTGTTTATTGGGTCTTTATAGTTAGGGTGTTGTTGAATTTAATCTGCGGTATTATTAGACCATTATATGTTCGTTCCTTAGTTAATTCTTTCTCAATACGACAGTGGCTGGCAAGTTTATTAAGACCATTTGCGGTAACAACAATATTGTTAGGTTGTACAGCTATATATTATTCAATGAAGATCGATGTTCACCCGGTATATCTAATTATAATCTCGTTCCTATTTACCTCTTTCCTAATTTGGTTTGTTGGTATGAGTCAATCTGAACAAAAATGGATAGTGTCCAATATTTTAAAGAGAAATAAACAATGATTTTCGTGAAAATTGTGCAATTATTCTCATATTATCGTTCTCGTATAAGGGGTCTTTTATATAACCTTTATCCTGGGATACACGTTGGAAAAGGCTCATTAATTGAGCCTGGCGCTAAATTGAGTTGTCAATACGGAGGGAGTATAACGATTGGAGATAATTGCGTTATTTTTCGAGGCGGATTATTATTAACACATGGTGGAGATATCGTGTTGGGCAATCAGTGTACTGTAAACCCATATGCTGTGATTTACGGACAAGGTGGTGTTACTATTTCAAATTGTGTCAGGATTGCAGCACATTGTTCAATTATTCCCTCCAATCACATTTTTGATGATCCTAATCAATATATATTTCAACAAGGTCTTTCAAAAAAGGGAATCAAAATAGGAGAAGATGTGTGGTTGGGAAGTGGGGTTAAGGTTCTTGATGGTGTCAATATAGAATGCGGTTGTGTTATAGGCGCAAATAGTGTTGTTACTAAGTCTACTGAACCTTATGGCGTATATGTGGGTGCTCCGGCTCGTTTAATCAGGACGCGTGGAGAAACAATTAAATAAACACACTACTTATTATTCGTGAGACTGAATCAAACGAAGATTTAAATGATACATATCATAAAATACATCAATTTGAAAAATAAAGATACCTTTACACATAAGGGATTATTTAATATTGATGAAACATATCAGTTACGTGGTGTGTGTATGTTGTTAATCATAATACATCATATACAATTAAACCTATATAGTGTATACGGAATTCACTTTCCCTATATCCTAAATATTCTCTTTCAAAGTTTGGGTTATCTAGCCACAGGTGTATTTTTCCTTATATCTGGATATGGTCTTTATTCTTCTTTGTCCAAGAATTCGCCAATTACAACTAGTTACGCATTTAAGCATATTAAAGGAATTCTTGTTCCATTTCTGCTGGTATGGTTTGTAGATAGTATAGGCGTTCTTTTCTTCGGTGGACGTCAAATAGAAGTGTTTTCAAATTTGATAACATTATCTTTTTCTTATGGAGGTGGTTCACTATGGTTTCTGAAGTCAATTACTATCATATATTTAATAGTATTTCTTTTGTGGTGGGTGGTCACTAATAATAGGAATCGCATAATTTTTATTAGTGTCACTATTGTTGCATGGGTAATTGTTTCTATTACCGCACAACTTGATTCATATTGGTATAACAGTGTCTTGTGTTTCCCGTTAGGGATGCTTTGTGCTCATTCTCGAGTTGTGAAGAACAGAATTGATAGCTTCCCTTTTGTCATCCTATTATTTATTTTTGTCTCATCATATTTTTTGTTTATTGCTGTTCAATCATACAATAGACTTCCATTAGTTCAAACAATAATATATTCCATAGCTATTATTGTTTCATCATTATCGTTTTCGTTAATGGCGGTTAAAGTAATAACTATAATCAATTTTCAGAGTAAAATACTAAACTATGTGGGTGTCAACAGTATAGTTTTCTATTTGAGTCATATCTGGCTGGCAAGTGTAGGCTGTCTTTTCATCAATCCTTTTGTTTATTGTTTATTTGTCTCATTGGGTACTGTAGCTTTTGTAATATTAATCAAAGCATTTCGCAGTATGACCAAGTTATAATTTGTTATAGATTATTCTCGGATTATGAATATGAAAAAAACAACTCTTTCAGTTATTATTCCATGCTATAATAATGGCGTTTTGCTATTGAAAATGTTGAATTGTTGTAGGAGGCAATCACTAGATGATTGGGAGGTAATAATAGTAGACGATGGATCTACTGACGCAACCCCTTCGTTGGTTACTAATTACATCAAAGATGACAAAAGGTTTCATTTTATTAGACGAGATCGGGAACCTAAAGGTTCTGTTGTTTGTCGTAATATCGGTTTTAATAATTCTTGTGGAAAGTACATTATCCATTTTGATGCAGATGATTTAATATCAGATAATTGTTTTAAAGACAGAGTTTCGTTCATGGACACTCATCCGAATATCGATTATGCATCGTTCCCCGCAAAAGCTTTCACTGATGAGGATAAACTACCCGAGTTTAATAGTAAGGGCCATACATATGGAGTATTGAACGGTACAGGTGATTTGTTGTTTGATTTTTTAAGTGTAAAATATGATTTCTCCGTATGGAACAACATCTATAGAAGAAATGCTATAGAAAATATCATTTGGGATGAAAAAGTAAAGATATACACGGATTTCAGTTTTATTGTTCCTTGTATCATAAGAGGGTTAAAACACTCTTTTTCTGACAAACGTGAAATTGATTATTACTATCGAGTTTCTGATAAAAGAAAAGACAATATGTGTGCTGATTTTGTCAGTGATGAGAAAACTGATTCAACGATATATCTTTTTGGCAAAACCCTTGATTTAATTAAAGGGGTTAATGGTGAAAAGAAATATCGGAAGGCTTTTTTTAACTTCATTCTATATAATTTTGAAAAAGTTCTTGATGGAGGAAGCAATGACAGTCAAAAGAAGTATATTTCCTTTGCTGTTAATAAATACGGAACCCCGCTAAGATTCTATTGCATATACTATTTGTTTAAGCTAATTCCTTGTAATTGTTCAAATATTAGAAAAGGCATATTATATGTATTGTTTTTTCTTTTCTGGGGGAAAATAGAGTATTTGAAAATCGTAACACAACACATATTTAAGCAGTGATATCGTTATGATGAAGGTTTTATTTAATGCTTTCTTATATATTATAGTATTACTCGTTCATGGTAAAAAGTATAAACGAGTAGATATATATATGTACATTGTTGTGATATGGGCAGTTACGGCAGTGCTTTGTTATTACAATGTTATAAACAATCCGACTCAGTGGAATCTGATGTTCTGGCCTTTTATATATTTATTCGTCGTCTTTTTATTATTTCTTCAACCATATAATTCATTTTATATAAATAAAGATAGTTTTAGGGGTGGGGACTGTCACGGATTAAGAATAATTGCATGGATATATGTTATTACTGGTATTTTGGCAATATACTATACTCTTCCATACGCAATAATGAATTATATGATGGCAGACTGGGATGCTTTAAGGAATGATGTATACATGGATGAAGATTCAGTAGTTTACTATCATAGCGCTTTAGAGAGATTAATTAAGAATATTCATTCATATATAGAAGTATTTGCCACAATTTATGCTTTTTATTTACTGACAAAACCTAAACCAAAGTCTAACAAAACTCTTATAATCCTGATTTTTGTTACTTGGCTTATTTCAACTTTAGTCTCGTCGGCTTTGGAAGCTTCAAGAGGTATGTTGGCAAAGCAAATTATGAATGCTGGTTTATTATATATTCTATTTAAAAACGAAATACCTCATAATACTAAAAGATTATTAAGGTTTTCTTTTGTATTCTTTTTAGTGTTGGTTTCTGGGTATTTTATTTCTGTAACAGTTTCTCGTTTTGGTGAAGGAGACAGTGGGGGAGACTCTGTCTTATATTATTTAGGCCACTCCATGTCTACTTTTAATGATGGAATTGCACAGCATATTCAGCATTATTCCGAGGGAAAACGATTTTTTAAATGGTTTATTGATTTTTTCGGAGGTAACTCATCCTATGGAAACCTTGGACACCAAGCCGGGACAGGTTTTATTACCTTTATTGGTAGTTTTTATATGGATTTTGGAGCGGTTGGTACTCTTATTTTATCCTTAATAATGTTACCAATTATTAGTGCGTTTACCCGTAAAAAGTATTATTATTTTTCAGATTTAATAGTGATAGTCTATTTTGCAGAGTATTATTTGGGTGGAGTTTTCGTATATGGCTCCGGAACGTCACTACAATGGTTTATGACTTTTATTTTGTATTTTATTGTTAAGAAAATAGAAATTAAAAAAATAGAAATTAAAAAAAATAGTGAGTATGCAAGACATTAAAATTGGTGTAATCGGTCTCGGTTACGTTGGCCTGCCTCTGGCTCGCCTGTTTTCAACAAAGTATGAAACTATCGGTTTCGATATGAACCAGAAACGTGTTGAAGCACTTATGGCTGGACATGATGCTACGCTTGAAGTTGCAGATGATCTTCTTCAGGACGCCATCAACAATCATGGTTTCGTGTGTACAACAGATTTGGAGAAGATTCGTGACTGCAACTTCTATGTGGTTGCTGTCCCTACTCCTGTTGATGAGAATAAGGCTCCAGATCTCAAGCCTCTTTGGGGAGCAAGTGAGACTGTGGGTAAGGTTATTAGTAAGGGAGATATTGTGGTCTATGAATCTACTGTCTACCCTGGCGTAACCGAAGATGAATGCATCCCTGTAGTAGAGAAGGTATCCGGATTAAAGTTTAATGTTGATTTCTTTGCTGGATATAGTCCCGAACGTATCAATCCTGGTGACAAAGTTCATACTGTAGAAAAGATCCTAAAGATTACATCAGGTTCAACACCAGAGGTGGCTGACATCATTGACAATGTTTATAACAGTGTTCTTTTGAATGGCACTCATAAAGCTCCTTCAATAAAAGTTGCAGAGGCTGCCAAAGTCATAGAAAACTCTGAACGGGACATCATGATAGCTTTCTTTAATGAGCTGTCAAAAATCTTCACATTGATGGGTATTGATACAACTGATGTTGTTGAGGCTGCTGGAACAAAGTGGAATTTTATTAAAATGAATCCGGGACTCGTAGGGGGGCACTGTATCAGTGTTGATCCTTACTATCTTGCTCAGTGTGCCCAGCGCTTAGGATATAACCCTGAGATTATTCTTGCCGGACGTCGCATGAATGATGGTATGGGAGCCTATGTGGTTGACCAAACCATCAAGCATATGCTAAAGAAGGGTATTCAGGTGCTAAAGTCCAATATCATTATCATGGGATTCACATTTAAGGAAAACTGCCCTGATGTTCGTAACACTCGTGTTGTTGATATTTATAAAGCATTGCAGGAGTATAATGTGAATGTGACCGTATATGATCCTTGGGCAAACCCTTCTGCTGTAAAGCACGAATATGGAATTGACATTGTAAGTGAGATGCCAAAGGGTAAATATGATGCAGCAATTGTAGCCGTTGCACACAAGCAATTCCGTGAAAACGAAGTAAACTGGGATGCATTGCTTGAGAAGAATCATGTAATATTTGATGTGAAGTGTATTCTGCCAAGAGATATTGTTAACGGTAGATTATAAATTAAAACATGAAACGATTCTTTGTTTTCATAGGAAGTTTCATTTCTTGTTGTTTTTCTTGGTTTTTTAAAACTTGGAAAAGGATAATCTGTGCAGTGAACACGGGGGTCCAAATAACAGGCATGAAACAGGCTAACTCTACCGTTGTTTTCGAATATCCTACGGATAAAGTGATAGGACGTCAGTATATTAGCATAGGAAATTATTCTTCTTTTGGCAAGAGAGCCATTGTTGCCGCATGGAAAAGAGAGGAAAATAATCCCTGTATCAGGATAGGCGAAAATGTCGCCATCGGTGACGATTGTTTTATTACTGCTTTTAATCAAATTGTTATTGGAAACAATGTATTAATAGCACAAAAAGTGACTATCACTGATAATTCTCATGGCATGATGAAAAGCCTTGAGGAACTGAAGGTACATCCATCTCGTCGCATGCCTTTCTCAAAAGGGCCGGTAATCATTGAGGATAATGTTTGGATTGGTGATAAAGTTACTATTTGTCCAAATGTTAGGATAGGAGAAGGAGCAATTATTGGCGCCAATTCTGTTATAACAAAAGATGTCCCAGCGTATACTGTAGCAGCTGGGGCACCTGCTAGAGTAATAAAAATTATATCATAATGGCAAGATTTATAGCATTTTATTTACCACAATATCATCCTATTAAGGAGAATGATGACTGGTATGGAAAAGGGTTTACAGAGTGGACAAATGTTGCAAGAGCAAAAAAACTGTTCATTGGTCATAAACAGCCTCATGTGCCCGCCGATCTTGGCTTCTACGACTTGCGTGTCCCTGAAGTGAGAGAACAACAGGCAGAATTAGCAAAAGAAGCTGGCATTGAAGGTTTTTTGTATTGGCATTACTGGTTTGGTAATGGGAAACAATTACTTGAACGCCCTTTTAATGAAGTGGTGTCTTCGGGTAAACCTGATTTCCCTTTTTGTCTTGGATGGGCAAACCATTCTTGGTATAAGAAGAAATGGGATCCAAAGGCTAAAGATAAAGATGTTCTAATAATGGAACAGAAGTATCAGGGAAGGGATGATTATATTAATCATTTCAATTCTCTCTTGCCTGCTTTTAGAGATCATAGATACATTACGGTTAATGGAAAGTTGTTATTTTTAATTTATGATGTATTGAACTTTCCAGAAGTAGATGTGTTTATTGATCTTTGGCAGGAATTGGCGAAAGAGAATGGCTTGAATGGTTTTTATTTTATTTCAAGAGATACCGACTGCAGGTTCAAAGACGAGATAATGAAACATAAGGTGGACGCAGTTTATAATGCAGATACTCTGAATGCTCACCATCATAGCAACATCATTCAAAAAATATGGTGGTTATTTACACGTACAGTGTTCCATTTGCCGACTAGAATCAAGTATAAGAGAGCTATAAAATATATGGTTACAGATGATTGTAGAAAAAAAGATGTAATACCATCTATATCACCAAATTGGGATCATTCACCGCGATCTGGAGGTAATGCCGTTATACTTGTGGGGTCTAAACCAAGCTATTTTGAGAAGGTCGCTAAACGTGCTATTGATGTTGTCAGCGAAAAGCCAGAACAAGAACAAATTGTTTTTGTATCCTCGTGGAATGAGTGGGCTGAGGGTAATTATATGGAGCCTGATTTGGAGTTTGGAAAAGGATATATTGAGGCTTTAAGAAAAGCAATAGAATCGAGTAAATAATTAACAAATGGCAAATTTTGCATTAATTGGTGCCGCAGGCTATATTGCTCCGCGTCACATTAAGGCCATCGCTGATACGGGTAACAACCTGGTGGCCGCTTATGATCGTTTTGATAGTGTGGGAAG
>AUXO012136370.1_pt1 | contig 10331 bp, 8 predicted proteins | sample 768731 | NCBI WGS metagenome assembly AUXO01 (sample SAMN02715735, study PRJNA202380) | gut metagenome | biome: sheep rumen | host: Ovis aries | place: New Zealand: Palmerston North | reverse complement strand
TTAATAATGAATGAAGTTATTGATGCATTAAAAGAATACTGGAATTGTCCAGTAACAATATATAGAGAAAGTCCAATAGTTACAATAGAAGATAACTATGATAAATTAAAAATCGATAAAGAAAGTGTATTAAGAAGTGAAGTATATACAAGATATGTAGACGATAAACATGTATTAAGAACAATGGCCTCAGTTATGGTACCAAGAGGACTACAATCAATAAAAGATGAAATTAAACCAAATAGGTTGCTTGCCTGTGTAGGACTAGTTTATAGAAGAGACCAAATTGATAGAATTCATAGTGGTGTTCATCATCAAATGGATTTGTGGTACACGCAAGAAACTCCAGTTACAGAAAAAGATATGCAAGATATGATAAATATAATTGTAAAAACAGTAACAGGAAAAGATAATGCGGAATATATAACAATTCCAAAAATTCATCCATACACATTGGATGGAAGAGAAATTGATATTATATGTGATGGAAAACCACTTGAAATATTAGAATGTGGTCTAACAAATCCAAAAATCCTAGAAGAAAATGGATGCAAAGGAAAATATGGACTAGCATTAGGTTTAGGACTAGAAAGAATATTGATGGTAAGAAAAGGTATTAAAGATATACGACTTTTAAGATCAACAAATGAAAAAGTATTGTCACAAATGAATGATTTAGAACCATACAAGGAAGTATCAAGTATGCCTCCAGTAATAAGAGATATTTCCGTAGTAGTAGATAAGAAATTAGATATAGAACTACTAGGAGACATGGTTAAAGAATCAGGTGTTGATACACATATAATAGAAGAAGTAATAATTCTTTCTGAAACAAATTATGAAGATCTACCAGATGCCGCTAAGAAAAGACTAGAAATAGAAGAACATGAAAAAAATATCTTAGTAAGAATTGTTTTAAGAAGTCTAGAAAGAACATTAACAAATGAAGAGTGTAATAACTATAGAGATATAATATATAAACATATATCTACTAAAAAAGGATATTTAAATTATAAAAAATAATATGTTATAATTTACTTGAGGTGGTGTAATGCCTTTAATTTCATTTATTAATAAAAAGACATTTGAAATAAAAGATGAATTAGATGACTATATATTCTGTGATTATGAAATAAGAAAAGTAATTTCAAAATTAAACAAAAAAGGATATAAAACAACATATTCTTGCGCAGGACATAATGAGGTTGGAATATTTTGGCCACTACATAAAGAAGAAATAGAATATTTAGATGAATATATGGAAGATGCAAAAAAAGATAATTCTCTTCATTTTGTAGATAAAGATGATAAATACTTCTACCATAAAGATGAAAAAGTAGCAACATTTACGTATATTTCATTTGAAGATAATTATAATTTTAAAACTATACCTCAAGGCTTTAAATACGAATTAATAAATAATAAATCATATATATCAAAAAAAATAAACTTTTATAAAGATGAAAATCATGCAATAAGAAAAGATGATTACGAAATAAATAGTGAATTAGAAAAAACACATAATGTATTAGAAAAATGGGCAGAAATGTTACCGGATATAGGAGAATAATATGAAAGAAATACTAATAAGAACACTTACTAAAGATGATGTAAGAGGAGCGGCAGAAATAAAAGCAAATGGTTGGAAAACTGCATATAAAGGAATAATAGATCAAACTTACCTAAATTCATTAAGTGTTGATGATAATGAAAAAAAATTTGAGAACAATATAGGTGATTCAAACTTTATCGTTGCAATTGAAGGAGATAAAGTAGTTGGATTTTGCAGATTTATGAATAATAATTCATTTTCCCCAGATATAGAATATGTAGACTGCGAATTATCAGCAATTTACGTACATCCAGATTACAAAGGAAATGGTATTGGAACTAAAATGTTTGAATATGTTTTAAATGAATTCAATTCCGAAAATAAAACAACTATGATCTTATGGTGTTTAAAAGATAATATTAATTCAATAAAGTTTTATGAACGAATGGGTGGAAAAATTCAAGAAATTAGAAAAGTAAAAATAGGTGATATAGAATATGATGAAGTAGGTATTGTCTATGATATAAAAGAATTATCTAAAGATAAAAAAGTAAAAAGATAAAAGACTAGCAAATAGTCTTTTTCTTTATAAAAAAATATATAGAACAATATTTAAAGTTTTCAAATATAATATAACAAAAATAAAAAATGTTATAAAAAATTATTATATAAAAAAATATGAAAACTACTTGTAAAACATTTACAAATGATATAGACTTTTAATAAAAATTTCGATACAATTTTTTTATGGTGGTGGTGTTAAAATGAAAAAAATTACAGACATGTATGAAACTGATAACATTAAACTCGACCATGCCTTTCAAGATGCTTGTGCGAATAAAGAATTTAAAGATTTTGCTTACGGTTTAAATATTAAAGAAGATGTAATGGTAAAATACACATCAAGCTTAGAAGACTCTTTTGAAGAATATAACAATTGCAAAAATTGTAGGGGACTAGCTAATTGCAAAAATAAAGTTCCTGGATATATGTATACACCAATTGGTGAAGGAAATATAATTAATTTTTCATATGATGCATGTAATAAGTATCAAGAAAAATTAAAAGAAGAAGAGTATAAAAATAATCTTGATCTTTTTGAGATGTCTAAAGATATAAAAGATGCATCATTTAAAAATATAGATACAAATGATAAAGCAAGAATTCCAATTATAAAATATTTTAAAGAATTTATGGATAATTATAATAATGAGACTAAACCAAAAGGAATATATCTAACTGGATCATTTGGTTCAGGAAAAACATATTTAATCTCATCATTATTTAATGAAATGGCAAAAAAAGGAATTAAAAGTATTCTAATTTATTACCCAGATTTCCTTATAAGCTTAAAAGCATCATTTCAAACTAATTATTCTGAAAAATTTAATAAAATTAAAAAAATCCCATTATTGTTATTAGATGATATTGGAGCGGAAAATTGCAGTAACTGGTCTAGAGATGAAGTTTTAGGACCAATATTACAATACAGGATGGAAAATCATCTTCCGACATTCTTTACATCAAATTTAACACTTGATGAATTAGAAAAATCACTTTCAATAACAAATTCAGGTGTTGATAAAGTTAAAGCTAGAAGAATAATTGAAAGAATAAAACAACTTACAATAACACTTGAGTTAATAAGTAAAAGTAGAAGGGATTGATAATAAAATGAAAAGTATTGAGAAAATATTAACAAATTATCTAAATGGAAAAGGACCTATAATTACCAAAGAGGAATTGTCTTTCTATGCGGAAAGTGATGCTAATGATACTATCAATACTTTTTTTAAAGTTATAAATGAAGAAGTTGAAAAGATAAACGGAGTAGGAACTGCAGATAGAATTATTAATCTTATGGATTGTATTTCTAAGATATTACACACTGCTCAAAATGTTAATAGAAAAATAGTTTCTAGAAAATTAAATAAATTATATGAAAAAGCAGAAAGAATTAAAAGTGAAAATAAAAAACAATTTGTAAATAGTAAAATTGCAATTAGAGAGTTAGATAGAATACAAAAGAATGTGGAATTGCTACAAGAAATAGCAGCTAAAAAGGATTCGGAACAATATAACTTAATCAGTTTATTAATAGATACATTTAAAAGTATTACATATATTGAATATACATTTAAAAACATGCCATCACTAGTAAATGTAACAGATAGAGAAGAAGTATCTCTATTTAGAAATATAGTAAAAAAATATATTGATAGTATAATCAATCTAGAACAAGATGAAGAATCATATTACAAAAGTTTATATTACAATAATTTAATATCTTTAATATTAAATCAAAGAGCATTTAATTTATCAGACAAAGAAAAAAGAGCCGTACTTGATTTATTAAATATGAGTGTTGATAAATTATCAATTGATAAGAAAAAAGCAAAAAAGAATCGTGAAAAAATTGAACAATTAATAAAAATAATAAATGCAGTTAAAGGATTAGAAGATGACAAACCAAAAAGAGTGGATTTGATTGCAGACAAATATCATATAAGTGTATTCTTTGATGAAGATTTAATAGAAAAAGCAAAACTTGCAAGAACACCAAAAGAAGGAGAAATGACAGATAGAGAAGTAATAGATGACTACATAATAACAATAGATGGAGAAAATGCTCAAGAAATAGATGACGCGCTTTCATGTAAAATTTTACCAAATGGGAATTATCTACTAGGAGTTCATATTGCATCAATTCTAGGATACTTTCCATATGAATCAGATATAGTACAAGAAGCTATTTCAAGAAACAAATCCATTTATTTATCAAAAATGTATCAAAAAAAAGATGATGATTTTTGTAAAACAATACCAATCTTTCCATATGAATTTTCTGCAAAAATAGCATCTCTAATTCCAGGAGAAAGAAAATTAACTAGAACATATTACTTTGAAATTGATAAAAATGGTAACGTAGTTAATGAAAGATTTGTAAAATCAATAATAAAAAGTAGTAAGAAAACAACTTATAATGAAATAAATAATATCATTGAGAATGGTTGTGAAGATAAAAAACTTGAAGAATTAGTTAGAAATTTACAAGCGGTAGCAACAATACTAGATAAAAAATATGTTCCAACAGAGCTATATGAGCAAGTAAAAGAATGTACAGATGATTACTCTGATTTAAGAGTAAAAAGAGTAGGCGCAGAAAAAATAGTTTATCAAGCAATGCTCTTAACAGGAAATAGAGTAGCAGAATTCTTTGCATCGTCAGAAAGAAATTACCCATGTCTATATAGAGTACATAAAGTTAATGAAGAAAATGCTAAAAAATTATCAGCAATGATTAATAGTATTATTAAAACATATGGTGAAGAACAGTTTTCAAAACTACATCAGTTGATTGAAGGCCTATACCCTAGAGGATGGTATGACACATCTGGTGCACATTCGGGGTTGGGATTGGAGCACTACTGTCATTGTACATCTGGATTAAGAAGAGCAGCTGATATAATTGTAGAACATGCAATGGAAATTTGTTATGACAGAACACCAACTGATGAAGAAATTGAAGCTTTAAGAGAGGAAATTGAAAAGAAAGTTTCCGAAATCAATTCAAAGGATAGTCCTATAGAATGGTTTGTAAAAGACTTTAATAGAGCATATCAAAAAAGAAGATAGTAACAAAATGTTACTTTTTTTTTACATAAAATAAAAAATAAAATATCCAATTAATTGACACAAATGACAAAAAAATATAGAATTAATTTAGATAATAAAGGAGTGTATAGTATGAAAAAAAATACAAATAAAGGGTTTACACTTATTGAATTATTGGTAACTATGGCTATTTTAGGGATAATAACAGGCATATCATTTCCACTTATAAGAAATGTTCAAGAAAAACAAGAAAAAAGAAAATATACATTATATCAAGATGCAATAGTTGAAGCTTCAAAATTATACCTAGACTCATATAAGAAAGACCTCTTTGGATATGATGAATCTGGAACAGCATGTGCATATATAACCTATGATCAATTAAGTAGTAAGAAATTAATAAAAAATATCGAAATAGAAAATGTTACATGTAATTCAAATAAAACATTTATAAAAGTAATAAAGTATGGAAATCAATTTATGTACTATCCATATATTACGTGTGGTGAGAAAGATGAAGAAGGAAATTTTAAAAAAATAGTATACAATTATCCAGATGGTGAACATGAAATAGATAAAAGTTGTAGTGTAGAATCAACAACAAATATGATAATAACACCATCAATAGGACAAACAGAAGAAAGTTCAAATAAAACATACATGAATTTTAGAATAAATAGTTATACAGGCTTTAGTAATAAAGTAGTAATTAAATATGCATTCAGTAATCAAAGTGATAGTTTAGATGTATTTACAGATTGGAATGAATTATCATTCAATATTCCATCAAAATCAGAACAAAAAAATATTATTATGACAACTGATACAGGAGTATCTATAACATCTCAAGATATTCAAACTCCATCAGGACATAACGGTAATTCATACCTTGTATTAAGAGTTGATGTATTAAAAGATTTAGCAGGAAAAGACTGGTACAGTGAAAGTGGAAAATATTATTTTTTCGGCCCATATAGGGATGACAATGACGCTCCTGTTGTAACAGGCAAAAGCTTAGTTTACGAAGGTGGAAAATGGTTTTTAAAATGTGATTACACAGAAGGGACAAACTTTGAAGCACGAACATTTGCATGCGGTACAGAAAGTGATCATGATTCATGTGGAATATATGGTATAGATGCTGGATATGCAGGAGTAAAAAAATTTGAAATATCTAACGGTCTAGCAGAAATACCTGACTATAAACAGTCATCCACAACTGATAAACCAATATTTTGTTTTAGACTATATGACATAGCAAAAAACTTATCAGAATATAATTGTACAGAAACTACAACATACAATATACGATTTTATAATAACACAAGTCAAACAGACGATTCATATAGTATAAGAGCTGTAACTGATAGCAATAATTCTTCATTTTCATCACTTCCAGGTGGAATGACAAGACCAACATGGGGACATTATATGGCACCACCATCAGACTATCCAGATGGAATAAAAGGATATAATTTTGATGGTTGGTCATTTAATAGTGATGGCTCTAATGAAGTTCAAACAGGTTCATTTATTAATTTCCCACCATCAGACGTATATGCAAGATGGAAACCAATAACCTATAATATTACATACAATTTAAATGGAGGAAGTCTTACTACTGCTAACCCAAAAGAATACACAATTGAGTCTTCTAAAATAACTTTAAAAAATCCAACAAAAAAAGGATATAAATTTAAAGGGTGGACAGGATCTAATGGAACAACACCACAAACTAGTGTATCAATTCCTAAAGGATCAACTGAAGATAAGAATTATACTGCAAATTATCAAATAAATACATATGAAATAAAATATGATTTAGATGGTGGAATTATAGCCACACCAAATCCAGCTACATACACAGTTGAAGAAACAATAACTTTAAATAATCCAACAAAATCAGGAAAAACATTCAAAGGATGGACAGGCTCTAATGGAACCACTCCACAAAAAAATGTAACAATTCCTAAGGGATCAATTGGTAAAAAAACATATAAAGCAATATGGGAATAATTATAAGAGCTAAAAGCTCTTTTTTTGTTGAAAAAATTGACTTTTAACTAATTTTTTAGTATAATAAAGCCTAGTTTTTTTGAAAGGGGTTGTAAATATGGAAGCAGACAAGATAATTTTCAGAGGTAAATGTATAATTACAATTTCAATTGCATTATTATTAATATCAATTGGACTTCAAACTGCAAAACTAAATAGAATAGATAATAGTTATGAAATAAAATATGAATCAGTTGATATAAAAAATATGGCAAAAGCAAAAGTGACTGAAAAGAAAGAATCAGAAAAAGTAAATACACTTTTGATTACTGATTTAAATATAGATACACAACTCCAAGAAGTAGAATTACCAAAAATTGAAAAAGTTGAAGAAACAAAACAAGAAGAAACTAATGAGGAACCTATTGTTGAAGAAGCACCACAACAACCAGCAAGAATTTGGTATCTACCAACAGAACAAGGAAGAATAACACAATATCCATCATACTGGCATGAAGCATATGACATTACAAGCCCTAGAGGTTCACAAGAAGACATTTATCCAATTGCTGCAGGTGTAATATCAGGTATCTATTCAGATAATGCTGGTGCATTAATAGTTACAGTAAGACATGATGTAAATGGACAAGTATATACATCATTATACGCACATCTATCAAGATATGCAGATGGTTTATATGTTGGAAAGCCTGTATCACCATTTGATAGTTTAGGAAAGATGGGAACAACAGGATATTCAACAGGAGTTCATCTTCATCTAGTTGTAACTGATTGTGCAATGTTTGATAATTCAGATCCATATTGTAGCAATCTAAATGGATTCTTTAGATATTCTAAACAAAGGGTAGGACAAGGATTTAACGGACTAGGTGCATTAATTGGAATACCTAATGAGTGGTATGGAAGATAAAAAATATTTGAAAAAAAAAATAATTAGTGTTATAGTAATAAATGAAAGAAATACATAGACAAAGGACAAGATAGATTAAAAATGTATTTAAGAGAGTTCATGGTTGGTGAAAATGAATATACAATTAATCTGTTACTACCTTTAGAGTAGAATTATTAAAAGTAATTCCGGCGAAAGTCGTTAAAATAAAGAGTAAATCAAAGGATGGTACCGTGCAAAAAGCACTCCTGTACTATCCTTTTTTATTTTGAAAAGGAGGAATAAAATGAAAATAGAAGTATTACAACATGCATCAGTAAAATTATCAGACGATAAAGTTATATATTTTGATCCTTATGATATTAAAGAATCCATTCATGATGCAGATTATATTTTTATAACACATGATCATTATGATCACTATGATCAAGAATCAATTGATAATATAAAAAAAGAAGATACAAAAATAATTCTTCCAAAGTGTCTAGAAAATAAGAAATATGATTTGATTGTAGAGCCAAACAAAAAATATCAAATTGATAATATAGAGTTTGAAACGATTGCATCATATAATATAGATAAACAATATCATCCAAAAGAAAAAGAATATGTTGGATATAATATATTATTGAATGACTGCTATTACTACATTATGGGTGATACAGATCGAACACCTGAGACCGATATGGTCAAAACAGATATATGCTTTGTTCCAATAGGTGGGAAATTCACCATGGATATAAACGAAGCAGTAGATTATATAAATAATCTAAAACCAAAAAAAGCAATTCCAATTCACTATGGCAAAATAGTTGGAGATATTTCCTTAGGAGAGCAGTTTAAAAATAAGATTAGTGATGACATAGAAGTGGAAGTATTAATAAATGGATAAAAATATACAAAAATTATTATTAGCACTCCAGAAAGAAGAATTGTTTAAAGCACGCTTTGAATTACAATCAAAAGCAAGATCTGATGATGAATATGAAAAGTTACATAAAAAAGTAGAAACTATAAAAAAAAGAATTGCACATTTAAAAATTGGAGATTTAACTGAAAAAGAAATATTAGAAGAATTATTAAAACAGATGGATATTGCTAATATGGACCAGATTGAATTTAAAGATGATGCTGAAAAATTAAAACAAATCAAAAAAAAGAAAAAAACACTAAAAAAATTAATTGAACAAACTATTATAGAAATAAGTAAAACTGAAAATATTACAGAAAGAGGTATAAAATTATGATAAACATTAAAGAAAATAAAGAATTAGAAATATTAAATCATTCATGTGCACATTTACTTGCACAAGCAGTACAACACTTATATCCACAGGCTAAATTTTGGGTAGGACCAGCAATTGAAGAAGGATTCTACTATGATATTGACTTAGGTGATGAAGTAATTAAAGAAGAAGATTTAGAACGTATTGAAAGAGAAATGAAAAAATGTTCTAAATCAGCAAAGAACATTATTAGAAGAGAATTAACAAAAGAAGAAGCATTAGAAATGTTCAAAGATGATCCATATAAAATAGATTTAATATCAAGAATGGATGAGAATGAAAATGTAATTACTTGTTACTCACAAGGAGATTTTACAGATCTTTGTCGTGGACCACATGTTGAAAATACAAAATTAATTAAATATTTTAAACTTATTAAATTTTCAGGTGCATACTGGAAAGGTGATTCAAAAAATAAAATGCTTCAAAGAATTTATGGAGTATGTTTCACTAATCAAGAAGATTTAGATAAATATATGCAAGAATTACAAGAAGCAAAAGAAAGAGATCATAGAAAAATAGGTAAAGAACAAGAAATCTTTATGACTCATGAACTAGTTGGAGCAGGAATGCCTCTATGGTTACCAAATGGAGCAATCATTCGTAAGAACTTAGAAAATTATATCTATGCAAAAGAACAAAAATTAGGATACCAACATGTATATACACCATGTGTTGGAACAGTTAACTTATATAAAACAAGTGGACACTGGGATCACTATAAAGAAAATATGTTCCCAATGATGAAAGTAGATGAAGAAGAATTTGTTCTTCGTCCAATGAACTGTCCACATCATATGTTAATTTATAAAAACAAAATGCATTCATATAGAGATTTACCAATTCGTATTGGTGAATTTGCAACAGACTTCCGTTATGAAGCAAGTGGAGCAGTTAAAGGGCTAGAAAGAGTTAGATGTATGTGTCAAAATGATGCACACCTTTTCGTAAGACCAGATCAAATTGGAGAAGA
>AUXO011283694.1_pt1 | contig 10331 bp, 16 predicted proteins | sample 768731 | NCBI WGS metagenome assembly AUXO01 (sample SAMN02715735, study PRJNA202380) | gut metagenome | biome: sheep rumen | host: Ovis aries | place: New Zealand: Palmerston North | reverse complement strand
AAACTACAAGACAAACAAAATCACCTATTAGAGTGATATATGAATGCTATAAGCCATATTTCTGAGCTTGCTGACCAAAATGGAGAGCAATATGATCTAATAAAAGAATTAACAAAAAAGATATGAAACCAAAATAACACAATTGATAGTATTAGTGGCACAATTCTCCACCAATGAAAGAAAATTAACGAAATTGAACAAAAGATAACGAAACAACCTATGGTTTTCAATGATAAAAGTTTCGTATCTTGACACGAGAGTGTCATACTCAATACGATCGATATACCAAATGGAGAATATTTAGTAATTAGCAAATTTATTGTATGAGAGCACAATGAATATGTAGATAACAAAGATGAGATATTATTTAATAATGCGCATGTAGAAAATTGATACGATGTGCGATATAAATTGGAGTGAAATTGAACAGCCTTAGATGTACCAACAGCCACTATATTCTATAATTTAGTTTTTATACCTTGTTAGAATGTATGTTTATGTAAGTGATAAGTGAAATATTATATTGAAGACAATGAACAAAAGAACAGGACTACAAAACAAGTATAGAGAATACATAGTAAATTATAGTATGAGTGATAACCTAATATATGAGAACTGACAAGTAATAAGATATGAGAACAGTAAACAATGGGAAGAGGACACCAATAAATATCACTTAAACAAAGAATTAGAAGAGACTAAAAGAAAGAACGAAGAATTAACAGCAATAGCGAATAGCAAAGTAAGAAAAGAAATGGAATTAGATACTAAGAAACAATGAGATATGGAATATCAGAGAAAACTTTATTTTTTAAAAAATATGAGATGATCGCAACATTTGTAATGAATTGAAGTCGAATGGAATTACCAATAGATCTATGAACAGAGATAGCAAAATTGGAAGACAGATACACACCAAACGACAAGATAACAGATAGTTTTGGTGCTTTGTATGATAGTCTATGTATTACTGCTGATGAAGACAATGCTTGACCAGTGCTAATATCAGACTATACAGAAAATAACCAAGAGAATACTTGAACAAGAGCAGACTTCATAGAATTAAACCCAAAATGAGAATTACAACTACCACGAAACAGACAACTCCAAGCATTAAACAGACCAATGGTTATGTGACAAAGTGGGGATGTAGTTAAAGTAGTAGCTAGGTAGTTTATTTACCTAAAGATAAATTTTATTATTAACCAATTATTAAAAATGGCAGTAACATTACCAACAGCAGAAAAGTATGCAAGAGTATGGACAAAAGACCGAAAACAAATTTATACATTTAATGCAGAAGATACTAATTTAGACCACCCTTATCAAGTACGAATAAACACATTTACTAATTGAATATATGTATATGACAAATGAGTATGGTATGAAAATAGTGGAGATATGTATGTATATGAATGAGCAAATTATAGAGAATGGACAGAAGATGACTGAATGGCTATACAAGTACAAAACGAAGTAATACCACTAGAATAATTTAATTATTAAACGATCATAATGGTTACAAGACTATATGAGTGAGATAAAAACGAGACTAGTTGAACTTGAATAGAGGTTACTGACAACAAAGTAATAAACTTAATTCTAAGGTCTCTAAACAATTTAATTAAAGTAAATGATAACAACGAAGTCTATACTGACTTACAGTTAGATGATAATTTATTATCTACTGCAACTTTACCAGTATGAGTAACAGTTGGAAGAGTGTTACAAGCAAACGGACGGCCAGTAACTTGAACTTTAGTCTGTGCTAAAACGACAAGTGGAAATTTGATAACACTATTATATTGAGATAATACAAGGTTGTATATAGATAGTGGAACAGGGACTTGGAAAGAGTTTTATCAAAAGCCAGAAGTAGATACTCTGATAACTACATTAAGAAATGAGATAAGTAATGTATGATATAGTGGTGACTGGGATGACTTAACAGATACACCAGGAGTATGTACATTAGTAATAACTAATGAAGACTTAGCTGATAGAACAGCAGGAGTATTAAAGAATTGAGCCATTGTAAGTGCTACTGGAAATAATCAGCAAAGTTATCAGTTGAATTCAAGTATAACAGTAGAAGCAAATAGTATAGGTTTAGTACCAGCAGTAAATGCTGTGGTTAATGGTTTCACTGGAATATATAACAGTGGAAATATTTATGTTATTAAAACATTTTAACGATGCCAGTAAGAATAGTAGAATGAAAATTGCCATATACAGGATGAACTGGAATAGAGATAGATACAAACAAAGTAATATCTTTATTATTGAGGGAAGAGAATAATTTGATAATGGTAAATGAAGATAATGAAGTTTATACAGACTTACAATTATCAAATGGTTTAACTCCTTTATCAGACTTTCCAGTATGAGTAACTGTATGAAAAGTATTACAAGCAGATGGATGGACAAAGAGTGGTCTAATACTTAATTGGAAAACAATATCAGGAGACTATGCAAGATGGATATATGCTACTGATGGAGAATTATATTTTGATAATGGAACTGGAACTTGGAAACAAGTATATTATTCAACAGAAGTAGATAGTGCTATATCTGTTTTAAGAGATGAGATCTATGAATACTTTATGAAATATGCTGACTTTAATTGGAGTGTGCCAACTTGAACTAATGTAGTATTGAGTTTGAGTACAGAATATTATCCAACAGCAGACTTTGTAATAAATGCACCAAGTACAGTAAAAGACTGACAAACATATATATTAAGAGTAACAAGTTGAGCAACAACATATGTAATGAGTTTGTGAGAGAATATCATAAATTTACAACAAACTAATATCAACCTTACACAGAATGCTACAGATATGTTTGTATTTTTAGCAGTAGATGGAAAACTTGAACTCCAAAAAGATATTAACCCTAATGGAGTATGAACACCAAATGACTGACAATTGACTATACAGAAAAATGGCACTGCTATCTGAACATTTACAGCAGACCAAGCAACAAATACCACTATCAATGTAGAAGTACCAACAGTAGTAAATAACTTAACAAGCACAAGTACAACAGATGCTTTGAGCGCTAACCAATGAAAGATATTAAACGATAAGATAAACGACTTATTTGGACAATGAAAGTTCTTATCATTATGGAATTCTGCTACAGGACAACCATTAAGTTTTCCATATTCTGCTCCATATACATATAATACATGAGACTATTTCTTAGTAGAAGTAGTAGATACAACAACAAATTATAGACCAAATGGAAGTAGTTATACATGAACAGCATCAAGTACAGTAGAGACCGATGAGATAGAAATATGAGATGTATATATCTATGATGGAAGTGTATGGTTATTGCAAAGCAACCACTGAAAGACTGTTAATTTCTGAAATATAGCATGAAGTCCTTATGATAACACTAATTTATCACAAGCACTAAATGCTAAACAAAATACATTAACAGCATGAGCAAATATAACAATAGACCCTAATACAAATGAGATAAGTGCAAATAACACAACATATTCTAGTGCTACAACAAGTACAGCATGAATAGTAAAGTTGTGAAATGATACAGCAATATCAGACACAATAGCACAACCATGAACAGCGACATGAAAGACATATCCAGTACAATTAAATGCTAGTGGACAGATGTGAGTAAATGTACCTTGGACTAATACAACATATAGTGCTGGTACTTGAATAAACATCGATGCTAATAATCAGATATCTAATACATGAGTAACAAGTGTAAACTGAAATACTTGAGCAGTAACAGTTACAGATACAACTAAAATTTTTAATCTTCCAGATTTATATCAACAAGCAACGATAGAAGCTGCATATGACTGGCTTATGGCATGAAATGAACCGATATTAAAGTGGGACGACGAATACTTTTATTATGGCTATAAAGAATATGTCGATTTTGATGAAGAAAGTTTTAAATATTGGTTTACATGTATAACAGAAGGTCAGATATTAAGATTGTGAATTTATGTTATAGATGGTGTTATACAACAGGTTGGAAATATTTGGATGGATACTAATCATGATTATATCAATTGGTTTACCCCATCTAACTCTTGAACAACAGGACAAGTTCTTACAAAAACTTCTAGTGGATATAATTGGGACAATGCAAGCTGAATACAGAACAACACAACTTGAACTACAACAACAGTGAGTGCTATACGAGCATGAACAGAAGCAGAATTTGCTTTAATAACTCCAACATCATGAGTAGAATACCATGTTTATCCTAATTAAAAATAGAGATGACAATACAATTAAACTGAAAAACACCTACAAAGATAGTTAGATGGCATAATTGAGCAGAACAAAATGTAAAGAAGATAGTAATATTTCCAGATGGAGTAACAGAGAAGCAGATACGACCTCGCGACTACTGGTATTATTCCGAAGCAAATTATTCTGAATTCAAATCTTTAGTGAATTCTGTATGAAGCGTACAGTTTGTTGATAGCTGAAAAAGATTTAGATTTGAATTTTGAGTATATATTTGAAACAGAACCGCACTAGATTTCAAAATGAAGTCTAATACTGTAAGAATTATAAATATTGATAATTTTTCCTTAAGCAGTAAAACACTGCCATTTAGTATGCCAAACGATCTATTTTCTGTGTGGTATTTTTGAGAAAATAGAATATTGACTCCGCGTTGATTGATAGATTTTGATTGAAATGTTGTTAATACTTTTGCTATTTCATTTAACAGTATAGTCCCATGATTGCCTTGAATTGTTTGGGCAAATAGTTGATATGATATATATAAATGAACCGTATATTGAGATAATATAGTATTTGAAAAAATCTGAACTTGAGCTACTGACCAAAGTGTATGACTTATGAATTATTGATATTTATGAGCATACTTATTAAATTCAAATGATACTTCATGAGGGTGAAACTCTTCATATATAAATCCAACGACAAACATAATCACTAATTTTAAATGATGAAATAACACAAGACAAGCGTATGGATGTGCAGGAGTGGACTGAAAAATATATCGTAATTCAATGAGAGATAATTGACGATGAAGACTACAAAAGATTTGAACCTGAGATGAGTGATTTGTTTGAAATCAATTAAGTAGTAATTGGGTTGCATATTGAATTAGATTTGGTAAGTTCTTATGAAATATTGTTTCTTGATGAATGAATTCAAACGGCTGAACGTGAAACTGATATTGAAGTAATAGTTATTTTATAGACTTAAATTGAAATATTACAAACTCGCAGTCTAATGCGTTTGCATATGATACGTATGTATATACCAACTTCTGATTTATTGATGAAAATTGACGGTTATATCCATATACAAATTGATGATGACAATGAGTTATATTAAAAACCGATAAAACATTTACAAATTTAAATTGGAAAAATCCATATCTTCGGAGGTAAATTTATTGTTTTTACTTTTCTAAACTATTTTAAATGAATGATGAAGTTATTGCTATGAAGTTCGAAAATATAGAAAACAATATCAATGAAATTAAGTCTGATACAAAAGAGATTAAACAGCTGATTTCTCAATTAGAACAGAAATTCGTGACAAGAACAGAATTTCAATATTTAGAAAGTCAGGTAAAAAAGAATACAGACAACCAAAATAAAGTTGTATGGATTCTTATTACTGCAATTATATGAGCAATATGCTCGTTTATATTTATAAAATAAAAATATGAGAATAGCTTTAGTGAGTATAAAATGAATAGTACGAGAAATACAAAAGAGTATATCTTGAGTAATGAGTGTCAGTTTAGAAGATGCAGTTGAAAACTGACTACTTTCTCTAACTGCCTATGGTTGAACAGAGCAAAACTGAACACCAACACCAGATACACCAGTAGATATAGTAAGTAATAATGGAGTAATAAAGTTCTGAATATTATCAAAGAACTTACTTGATATGAGTGAGAGCAATATAATTTTAGGAAAATATATAAATAATAGTTGAGGAGTTACGGAGAACTCTTTTAATTTCTATAATTCAAAATATATTCCAGTTAAGCCAAGCACGACATATACTTGGAGTACATCAGCAATAGTTAGTTATTTATCAATTATGGAATATAATAGTAATAAACAATTCCTAAAAAGGACATTGTTTACGAATGGTGCTACTACTCTATCAGACAATATAACATTGAGAGCAGATACTGCTTATGTATTATTATGAAGTAATATGGATAGTGCTACTATAACCTATGAAAAAATTAGTGCAGTAAACCGACAATTCGAAGAATGAAATACAGCAACAAGTTATGTACCATATGAAGAATGAATATATACAGATGGCACAGTTGAAACGATAGAATCAGCATTGACAGAAGCTGGAGAAGAAGCAACAGCAGAAATGCTATTAAAAGTTGGTAAATATGCAGATGAGCAAGAGATATTGAATTGAAATATTACAAGGAATATAGGTATAAGAATAATAACGTGAGATGAAAGTCGGTCATTACTTGGTATAAATGCATTCTCATTTACACTAAGTGGAAAACTACCAAGTAAACAACTTATGTTATGTACACATTTTGTATATAATACAGCTACAAGTTCTAACATTTTATCAGGAGAGTTTGGTTGTTCAAGTGGCTCATCTACTACTTACTTTAAATTAGATAGTTGCTCAACAGTAGATGAATGGAAAGCTTGGTTAGCAGACCAATACAATGCTTGAACACCTGTAATAATAGTTTATCCACTTGCAACCCCTACAACAGAAACTGTTGCGGGACAAACAATGAACATACCAGCAGGGAATAGTACAATAGAAATTACACAAGCAAGTTTGGATGACTTGGAATTATCGGCAAAATATAAAGCTTTACCATAAATTTTTAAATACTAATTATATAACAATGACTAACCTTATTTTAATTTGAGTAGTTTGTAGCACAATTATCACATCAATCGTTAATTGTGCAAAACCAGCATACAAGAAATTTGCTGGAAAGTACACAATTACTATTAGTACAGTACTATCATTTGTATTGTGAGTGATTTGTGCATTTTCTATCGTCTCTTATATGGGACTAGAATTGCCAGCTTGATTAGTTGTTTTGTCTTGACTAGCACTAGGGACGTGAAGTAATATCTTTTATGATGTTCTAGAATTGATAAAAGCTTGGTCAGAGAAGATAAAGATGTGAATCAAGAAATAAAAAAAACTCCTATCCGTAGGAGTTTTTGTACATATATCTACAATAGTAGAAATCTAACTGGTAATTGGTCTGGCAACCACAATTATAATATATATATTTATCTCATAATCAAGAGATAATGAAAAATAAGTATAGTTGTCATCATCTCATCCCCCAATCCTTGGATGACTGAACTTGATTCACAAAAGAAAAAGTGAATAAGCAATATATAGACGATAGACTACATATCCGCCATCATACTTTGATGGCGAATAAGAGTCCTATACAGCAGTTAATCCATATATTAACTTTCAATGAACAAATATTGGATGATAAGTTTGTGAAAGAGTTATTGAGGGTTTTGGACGGCTATATTTACAATTATTATAAGGTTAATGCCAAGATATCATCCGAACTATGAGATTTGCTAGAAATAGAAAAAAAATATTTTAGCCATAAAAATTAACAAAATGAGTGAAAAAGAACAACAAAAACTAGCTCTTGTTGGGCAATTAAATGCCATACAAGAGAAAATCGACGCATATTGATTAGATTTAATTTCTTATGATAGTTCTCCATTTAGGGAGCTGATTGAAAAAAGAAAAGAAATTGAATACAAAATTAAAGAACTCAACCAACAGATTGAGCAAGAAACTTTATCTATTTAATACAAACTATGGAAAGTTTCGAACGATTATCAGAAGAAAAGAAATCTAGTTATGTAGATGAGTTATACCAAGCATTAACAGAGATGGAAGAAGAATACCAATGGACACAGAGCCCAGAATTAAAACTCAAAATGCTTGCAACAGCAAAAGAAATAAACGATTTACTTATTAAATAAATGCAATGGAAGAACTAGAACTATTTGATTGATGTCTGTGAGATGGGCATTCAGACACAGACTACATCCTCACAGCAGGGGAGGTGGATTGACTACCAGAACTAGTAGTACAAGATACTATAAGATTTGATTATAACCAATGAAAACAAAGCCGAAGTAAGGCTAGTTGTACAATCTTTTCCGCAATTGGTGCTATTTCTGATTTGTGGAATTACGAATTTTCGTTGGATGAAATCAAGGAATATAACGATTTATCTTATACTCTATGAAGAGTTCAAGGAAAGTGATGGTATACAAAAGACGCAATAGATATGTGCGTAAAAAAATGGAACAAAGACCATCCAGACAAACCAGTGGCTTATTATTCTTTTTTGTCTAGAGAAGACGAGAAAGTAAACAAGGTCATTAGTAAGAATTACGACTTGAATATAAGTTTTAATTACACAAAGGACTATGTCCTAGATTTGAATGAAGATGGGGCAATAGATAGAGCCAATAGTAGCGAGTCTATAATTTGACACGCAGTGTGCCAAATAATGAAAGACTGAAAAAAACAAGTAAAGGACAATTATGCTGGAAGTAAACATCAATACTATCCAGTCAATGTATCGAATGCTGAATTGAGAGAAGCTGGGATATTGCATACCTATGCTTTTGTGATTCTGAAAGTATGAGAAAACAATCTAGAAGAGCTAAAGAGACTAGAAAGAGTCAAGACTGCTTGTTTGAACGCAGTCGAATATAATTCTAAACTTCGACACGAAACAAACGATGAGACACTAAAAAATAAATTACATGAATTAAATGAGTACATCAGAAACAATAATTTAAAATATATTGAAGAAATGACAGCAAAATTGAGAGGAGACGCTAGGTAGTATTGTTGTCAAAAGTTTAAATTTTAACACAAAAAACACAGAGTGGGTAAATGTTCCACTCTGTTTTGTTTTTAATCAAAATAAAAAGTGGCGAAACGATATCGCCACATTTTTACATATATCTACAATAGTAGAAATCTAGCTAATTCTAATTACCCCGGAATAGGGATAATTAAACTTTATTACAATTTACTGTATATTTTTTTCTTTCAAAAACTCAATACAATCTTTGAAAGAAGTGAGCATGCGTTTATTAAAGAATAAAGTCGTTCTTACTTACTATAACAAGTTTTTCTTCGGGGTATCGATAACTTTTTTCTAATGCAATTTTGTTGATACTAGACACTGTTTCTAGGGCCCTCTCCGTATCAAGATATTGAACCACAACCTCTGTATTTTCGTCAAGGGTTTTTAATTTTTTGATTATTTCTTTTACTTTCATTCTGCTAATTTTAATTTAAGAGATAAAATTTCTTTTTGTAATTTTGTTATTTTGTCTTTTAATTCAGCATTTTCTTCCTTTAGCTTATCGTTTTCATCCATCAATTCATGGATGACATCTAAAGCTTGCTCTAGTGTAGAGACTCCAACCTCAATTAAATCTCACGAGTCTTTATCCATTTTTATATCATTTAGAAAGTAAAAATGCATGTAAATTGATTGGCATAGATTCGTGTGTTTTGTTCTTCACTTGCTCACTTATATGAGCGTTGACCTTATCTAGCCACTCCTCTACATCTTCTTTTTTTACATCTCTATACATAATTTCAAAGATTTCTGAGATATCCCAAAAATCATCGTTAACACGTAAAGTAGTGTGCATAGTTGCAGGGTAGCGGTCTCCCACAAAATACCAATCCGCACCAATTCAATAATATTTATCGACAAACTCCCTTGCTAGAAAGAGTGTCAAATTATTTATTCCATTCAATAGGTCTAGTGTTGTTTCCATTTAATTTATTTAAAAAGAATATAAATCTATGTCGTAATTTTTTCATTTATATATATATCATCTGACAACATATCAATGTTCTCATTCACACTCTCCGTCTTCAAAAGTTTTTATTATTTCATCTTTATTTAAATCATTACACAAATTAGAAAATTTCTTAATTATGTTTTCGTTTTCTTTTGTTTTATTTTCTATATATTTTAATTTTGATAATTCTGTTTTTAGCTTTACTATTTCTTCTTTTAATTCTGCTAGCTCTCTTCTATTTAATTCTTTTTCAAATGCATTTAATATTGCTTTTCTGTCTTCGCTTCTATCTACATACCAAGCATCCACTTCTTCTGCTGTGCTTCAATATGTTCAATCAATATAGTCTTGCATTATTCTTCATTCTTTTATTGCCTTTATGCAATTTTTAATATGGCTTGTTTCCATATCTTTAATATCTATTTTTTCTCAGTTTTTTTGTGTCCATTTCATTTTATTTTGGATTTGG
>AUXO012077937.1_pt1 | contig 10332 bp, 13 predicted proteins | sample 768731 | NCBI WGS metagenome assembly AUXO01 (sample SAMN02715735, study PRJNA202380) | gut metagenome | biome: sheep rumen | host: Ovis aries | place: New Zealand: Palmerston North | reverse complement strand
AGATAATCTGCATTATCTCTCTTTTCTGTCCATTTACTAACATCTACTTTTCTCATTACATCATAACTTGCTAATGCCATTACTTTTCCTCCTTCACAATATCTATTCTTGTTACATTACTTCCACATTTGTATATTTTTATTTTGGTTTTATCTGCTGCAGTATAATCTAATCTTCCTCTATCTTTTCTCATAATATTAACTAAATTACTGTTTATAAAATCAAGTATTTCATTAATCATCTTTAACTTCCTCCTTAATCCAATTGCCACTAAAAAACCAATCAATTACTAATTCCTTAAAATATTTTTGGTCTGCTGTAAATTCTCCATTTTTCCCTTGTGGTTTTATAGATAAACCTAATTTATTCAAGACATAATCTTCTGCCATAAAATCTTCTACTATTTCATTTGTTGATATTTCTCTATATTGATAATTCTCTTCCATATATTTTTATATAAATGCAACTAAATTTTTAAACCTATTTGTTCAGCTGTAGGAACTCTTTTTGATGCTAGATCTCCATTAGAACAATTACATCTCGCCCCATATGTATATACAATTTTTTTGCCATTATCTATTATAAATTTTTTATATGTTACATAACCCGTACTTTTACATTTTCTACATTCTACTTTTTTTTCTTCTTTTTCTTCTTTTGCGTGTGGCAATTCAGAATCTATTGCATAGAAATCTGCAACCTTAGGCTTAATAGTGCATCTTTTAATTGCAGTAGAAACTAATTGTCTATATCTTTCTATGCTAAAATCTTTTAGTTCTTCATACATAATGTCTAGCTGAGATGTTGTATATTCCTTGTTGTAATATTTTTCTAATCTTGATGTTGCCTCAATAAATTCATTTATTTGCATTCATATGTTCCTCCAATTCTTTAATTTTTCTTTGCATTCGTTCTTCTTCGGTTTCTTCTTGATCTATTTCACCTTTGGATAATTTAAATTCTTTTTCTTCGTTTTTGACATCAATTAAGTTTTTAAACCCTTTGTTTTGCCAATTATTTAATATTGCTTTTATGTACTTAATAGTCTTCTTATTTGCTTCAACACTAATCTGCATAGCATAAATTACCATATCAAAAGGCATTTCTTCTGCATAGCTTTTTAATACTTCAAGTGCATATGGTGTGATAAAACCAATATTGTTATTATAAAAATCAATAATTTTCTGTAAACCGTCTATACAACTTTCGCTTACAGCATTATTATTAACTACAGTAGTAGTTACATTATCATTATCATTAACATATACACTATCACTATCATTATCACTATCGGTATTTTTGGTATTTTTTTGATTACCAAATTTACCACTGGTATTTTTGGTATTATTTTTGTTCCATCTTTTTTGGATATTATTTTTGTTTCTTTCAACTATTTTGTTATATTTTTCCTTATTACGATCCAATGATTGCATTATTGGTAGAAATGCTAAGGTAAGGAATTTATCCATTTTAGGAATTTCATTAAACATTTCATAGTGAAATATGTTTTTAATTAGTTGACCTGCTTGTTCATCTGAGAGCATTTTAAAAATTTCGTGTTGATCAAAGTATAAAATAAAACTTTCTTTTGGCATCTGTCGTATCTCCTTTTAAAAACTTTTGATGTAAATATGTGCAATATTACATAGAAATCCCTCCTCTTTTATATTGATCTTATTTTTAAAACAAAAAAGAGCAAAAAAATAAGACCTCTCAGTCTACATTTTTTGCTCATATTTTTTTGGAGAAAATGTCTCAAACTTGCTCATTCCTTTGATTTTGTGCAATGTTATATATCTTTTTTTTGACATATAACTAACGAATATGTCTTCCCCTATTTATGTGCAATTAAAAATTATAGACCTTCTAACTATTATTAATATAACATCACATTTTTTATTTGTCAAGCAACTTTTTTATTTTTTGTTTTTTCTGCTATATCTATAATTTTATTTTTTCTCTTGGAAACTATATATTCGTTAAGAATTTGTTCGTATGTATCTTTTACTAAACTAATTCTTAAATTTTCTTCATTGGTCATTGATTTATTGGATCTTGGATATATAAACTGATACATATAACTATACATTTCAAGGCTTTTCAATATCAAATCAACTTGGCAATCTAATAATTCTAATTTATTTTTTCGTATTGAATCTATATCAAACTCTAACATACATATTCCCCCTCTCCCTTTATGCTGCTTTCTTTTCTTCTGGTTCAACCATAAAATTAGATAAAGGATTTTTTTCTACAGCATCTTTTATTATAGGATTAGAAATATGCGAATATATTTCTGTGCTAGTAATACTAGAATGACCTAAAAATTCCTTAATAAGCAATATATCTGGCTTTACATATGTATATAATAATGTTGCTGCTGTATGTCTTAACGTATGTGGTGAATAATGTGGCTCTGTAATGTTAATATATTCATAAGCTTTCTTACAAATGTAAAATACAGTATTTCTTGCCATTTTTTTATTTTGATTACTTAAAAATAGTGGTTCATTAATGTTAGTTAGCTTATTTTTTTTATTTCGTATGGTAATATATAAATTTAATTTTTCTCTGCAATATTTGTTAATATATACAGTTCTTTCTTTATTGCCTTTTCCTATAACTTTTATACTATTATTATTAAAATTAATATCTTTTAATCTAATAGATATTAATTCAGAAACACGTAATCCTGTACTTAAAAATAATGATATTATTGCGTTATTTCTGATTGGATATTTGCTATTACTTATATTGAATATGTCTTGAATTTCTTTAGCCTGTTTTAAATTCAAATATTTTGGTAATACAACAGTTTTTTTGATATTTTCTATTCCTTCTGCAGGATTTTGCATTGCAATACCATCTGGAAATCTGCCTAATAACCATTTATAAAATCCACGTATAGATGCCAATTTTCTTTGCCTTGTATAAGGATTATTGTCTTTAGAATAGTTGCAATAAACTAAGAAAGCAATTATATCAGCTTTTGTAACTTGTAGTAAAATTAGTTGATTAAAATCTTTTACTTTTATCTTATAATTGTTGTATTTTTTAATAAAATAGAAAAATAATAGTAAATCTCTATTATATTCTTTAATTGTATTAATAGAATAGCCCTTTATAGATATTAAATAATTTAAAAATATGTTTAATATTTCTGGATTTTCTTTTTCGTACATTTATATCATCTCCTCTTACGCGTTATGTAAACATAAATAAATTATAGTTCATTTGTCGAATTATGTCAAATTATGTGTTTTTCGTAAATGATTTTGGCACTTTCATAAAACATTTTTTTGCTTGTCAATAGGTTTCATAAATTATTTTGGCGATTTCGTAAAAAAATACAACTTTCGACATTTTTTTATATTTTTTATTGTTATTATTGCATAACAAACGTTATGCAGACAAATATAAAATTGTATATTACAATATTAATATATAAAATTATCAAGAAAGGAGCAATTTTGATGTCTAAATTTAAAATACCAACTACCCCTTCTACAATTAATAAATGTATTAGATTTCCAGAAGATATTGTTAGTAATGTTGAATCAGCTATAAAAGGAAAAAACTGTACCTTTACAGCTTTTGTTGTTGAAGCAGTTAAAGTTGCTCTTGAAAATATAGATGAATAAAAGGAGATTTGATTACTTATGGAAAAATATAATAATTTAATTTTAGCATTATTCATAATAAGTTGGGTATTTACAGTAATTTTTGGATATATTGGACTTTTTAATATTTTAAAAGAAAATATATTTTTTGCAAACATTCTAGGTTTTATCTTTTGGGTTTCAGATGGATATATACATTTTAGGGCTTATACAGCTATAATTGAAGATAAAAACAAAAAGCAGCCATAAAGGCTGCTTTAAATGTTTTCATTAATTTTATTGTGGTGGATTTTTTATATTAATCCATTGTGTTCCATCTCCATAATAGGTTGGTATATCAGTTAATAATCCATCTTCTTCTGTGTAAAACCATGCATCTGCAAATCCATATAATGGCTGTTGTTCAAAATTATCTACTGTTATTAATTCTACATTATATCCTACACTATATGTTTTTCCTTGTGCTATTACCAAAGTATTGTTTTCATATTCTTTTGATTCTGCGTTATATATTTGAGTTTTAGTTAGATATCCAGATCCACCAAATAAATATATTTTTTTGCCAACTTTACAAGAACTTCCTCTATAAAAATCATAAGGTATATTCGTTAATTGAGTCCATGCATTAGTTAGTGTATTGTATTTATATGCAGTTTTACGTGCAGAACTACCATCTCCACCAAATAAATATATATTAGTTCCTATAGCAGCAGCACCACCACTATAATAATAAAAAGGTATAGCTTCCAGACTAGTATATGAATTAGTAAGTGTATTATATTTGTAACATTTTTTATAGTTAGAATTATTAATAGAACTACCAAATAGATAAATGTCTGTACCTATATTGACGGCTGAACCATTAGCAAAAATATATGGCAAATTGGTCAATTGAGTGTATGTATCTGTTAGTGTATCATATTTATAAACTTTTGAACAGCCACTACCATTTTCATAACCACCAAGCAAATAAATGTCTGTACCTATACTGACAGCTGAACCACTATAAAAACTATAAGGTATATTGGCTATTTGTGTATATGTATCTGTCAATGTATCATACTTGTAAGCAGTTGTTTTACCTCCTTCTCCTCCAAATAAGTATATAGAATTCCCAATACTTACGGCTGATCCATTGTAAAAGTCATAAGGAATACTTGTTAATTTAGACCATGTATTCGTTGAAGTATCATACTTATATACATTGGTCTTGTCTGCTTCATAATTTCCACCAAATAAGTATATAGAATTTCCAATACTTACGGCTGATCCATTTTGAAAACGATAAGGAATAACTGGTGTAATAGAATTTTTTTCGTATGTACCACCAATAAAAACATTATCATCACTTACAAGATGTTCAATTACTTTATTTATTTGTAACCATATTCCTTTTTTAACAGATGGTTCTGCTAATTGGCAGAAAGTATTTACAGTTGCTCCTCCACCAGATCCACTACCTCTATTTATAAAATTAATTGCCATCTAATTCACCCCTTTTACAATAATTTGTACTTTTGTATCTTCTTCTGTTGATTCTAATTCTATATTAGTTATATTAGCATTAACAACTAATGTTGTTGCTATATTACTTCCAATAACAGCTTGTAGGTCTCCAATAGTTATTGTTATATTTGCTGTTTCACTATAATTTGCTATATCTATTGATGTTACCTTTTTATTAATTGGGATTTGACTTGATGTTGTTCCTATATTTTGAACACTTGCATTTAATGTTGTTTCAACTTCATCTCCTCCACTTTGTTCCATTGCAACCATTATTGCTCCTTCTTTATTAACTATTACATCTTTTAAGTTTCCATCTTTATCAAAACCTTTTAACATATAAATTTCCTCCTTTTTAAAATTTTAATCTAAATGCTTCTAGTCTTAAGCTTTTTCCTGTTGTTCCTATTTTTATATCAGTTCCACTTACTTCTTTTTGCCAACCTATGTCTTGGACATGAGCTTTTGCTGTCATCTTTCTATTTGATTTAAACTGTATTGCTTCTATTCTCCTGCTTTCTCCAATAGTTCCTGCTATTTCTCCATTTGAACACCAATCTCCCCAACCTAAATCTTGCATATGAACACGATATTGTAGTCCACTAACATTTACTTGTATAGCTTCTATCCTTTTAGCTTGTCCTACAGTTCCTGATAATTCTCCGAGACCAACTGGATTTTGCCAACCAATATCTTGAATATGACTTCTATATGTATTTGTTGGAATTGTTGTTTTTGTTTCATAACAGAAATAAGCTTGACATTTTGCATAATTTGAAAAAATATCTTTATTGCAATATACGTTATTGCCTTCTACAGTTACTTTGCCTTGTCTATCATAAATATTAAATTTTCCATTATATAAGTTTGGATCATATATTATTATTGTATTTACGTCTTTCATTCCTGCTAATACAATTATATGACCTCCAGTAGAGAATAAACTTCCTGCTAAACAACTACATATTACCATTCCACCTCTATGCAAGCATTCAATTGCTTTGTTTAAATCTGTAGTTTGTTCAAACTTAAACCCGTACTTATTTGCTATCCATGGAAATGCACTTAAACTTGTTCCATCTTCTTCTGTTCTAAATCCATTATCTTTAAACATTTGAGCAACTTGATCTGGATATATTGTTGAAACAAAACTTGATAATATCATCGCTCCACTTGTTGCTCCGACAGCCACTTGTTCTTACTGTTGCATTTGGCAAAGTTCTACTATTATATGGATAATTTGCCCATCTACTATCTTGTTGATTATAGTATACTTTTATCATATTATATTTCTCCTTTTTCACTTTCAAATTCTTTTTCATCGACAGTTTCAAATGTTTCTGTTGTTGATGGATTTTCTTCCATAATTCAATCCTCCTTTTTATCGTTATTTTTTTGATATTGAGTACCAAAGTAAAATGCAATAATCATTAAGTATATTTCTTTGATTTCAAATTGTCCTTTAAGCGTCAATATACATACAACAATTGTTAATAATAATGTTACAATACTTTTAACATCTATTAGTTTTTTTAATCTATCAAGCATTTTTCCCACTCCTTTACATTCCTATCCCTTTTTTGAAAACAGCAACTATAATTCCAATTGCACTAGTTATAATTGCTCCAATTGAAATTCTAAAAGCCCATTTATTATTGTCTTTCATCTCTTTAATATCTTGTTCATTTTGTTTACTTCTGTTTTCTGCTTGTGTGGCTATCTCTTGTGTTTTGTTATATCCGTCAAGTTTACTGTTTATAACTGCTAGTTGTGTTAAGACTTCAATTTTAAAGTCATTAAGTTCTTTTTCCAAAACTTCCACCTCCTCCCTAAAAAAAGGCAAAAAGGTTACTGCATTTTGTGTGCAATAACCTTCTTATTTATTTTGTTTTTACAATTTGAGTTCTATATTTTTTGAAAATTTGTGCTTTTGCGTATTCTTTTGCTTTTGATTTGATTTCTTCAAGTTTTTCTTTACTGTATAGACCTTGTTTTGCATATTTATTGTAGTATTCATTTGCAATTTGTTCATATTCTTTTTTTTGCATTGAAGTTAGTGTTATGCTATAACCATTCTTTTTTATAGTATCATTTGGATAAAATTGTGAACTTTGAATTTTACTTGTATTTTCTATATTAATTAATTCTTTTCCAAGAGCTTGTCTTGCAGTATCAGTCTTTTGTTGTTGTAATATCTTTATTTTTTGAGCTTTTTCAGTTCCTGACATTGTCAAATCTTGCTTTATTTCTTTTATTTGTTTATTTATATTTGACATAGTTGATATAGCAGATTTGATTTTTTCCAATTCTTGTTCTTCTTCTGATGATATTGTACCACCATTTTTTAATTTTGTCAGTTCAGTTTTTCTAGTATAAATCTCATCAATGCTTGAACTATTAGTATTTACATTTACTATAAATCTTTTTCCAATTGCATCTTGTTCTGCTCCCATTTCTGGTTTTTCTGGTATAACTCCAGCTTTACCAAGTCCATAATCCATTGCACTTGTAACTGTTGTTCCTAATCCTCCAAAATATCCAGAAATTAGATTGTCTATTTTAGCTGGAGAATAATTAAACATTTTTCCTAACCATATTGCTAATTGAGAATTATAATCATAATATTGTTCGGAATCAGGTAGATCAAGATCATAGCTTTTTACTATATCAGTATTATAATAAAAATCCTTATTTATAGCATTTTCAATTAATGGAGCTACTGCGTTTGGCACTAAACCTGTAACCTCATCTGCTGGCATATTGTCCATAATTGCATTGTTAAGCCAACTACCTAGTCTATCTCCTTCTTTACCTTTTTCTATATGATCTGTACTTAAATCTTGAATATACTCTGCTAAGTTTATCATGCTTCTAAGTATGCCCTGAGGTTTCTTAATTGTAACTATGGTATTACCCATTTTAACTACAAAATTATCATCTTTTTTACGTTGATTAAGTTCTTCTATCTCTTTATCATCATATCCTAGAGCTTTAATTCCCATTGCTATAGCTGTTAATATTGCTATTCTTAAGCCCACTTGTTTTGGATTAGCCTTTATTTTTTCTGCAAATGTATATGCACTTCCAACCCTTGCAGCACTAAATGGAATTAATTGATTTATTTCTCTAGTGATATTACCTGTTCTTCCAAAATCTTGTGTTGCATCTCTTGATTCTAATGCTGCTAATATTCTTGCGTCCATTTCTGCTGTACCTTTGTTTTTATAGTATTTATAATTCTTTTTAAATACTTCAAATCTAGTAGATTGCTCTGATATTTCTGGAATATAAGTAAGTATATCCAATAATCGTTTTAGTGGTTTGAATTTTTCTTTTATTCCTAATGTTTTAGATTTTGTTCCATATACATCAGCCATTAAATTTTGAGTGCTTTCTCTATATTGAGATAATCTAGTAGAGTTTGTTGCTCCAGATTGTTGGTATAATGAATATAATGCATTTATCCTATTAGCATAATCAGGTGCTACTTTATTAACAAAGTTTCTAACTGTATTATTTGTTGATGCCAATATATCTAATACTCCAAGTGCATTGTCTACTACAGGAATAAATCCTGCTGTTGAATATACTGCTGCTTGTGCTGTATCTGATATCATATTTGGTATTGCAAATCCTAAGTTAGCCATTGTTGCTCCATATCTCAAAGGCATATTCATTTTACTATTAATTCTAAGAATTTGACTCATAAATTTTTTATCCATATTCATCAATGAATTGAATAGTATTTCGTCATTAAATTGCAAATATATTCTCTTGCCATTATCATTTATGAAACTCGTAATTAAGTTCTGCATATCTACTTTTTTATTTGGTGCAAAAATATCAACTGTTTTTTCTAAATCTAAATTGGCTGTGTTTACGCCTTGTTTTTTTAATTCATTTTCCCATGTTGACAATTGAGCTGTACCTATTTTAGTCATAGGTGTATCTATAATGTCGTATATAGTACCAGTTAATCCATTTGTTTGACCTTCTTTGTATAGGGCTTTTAAGGCATTGTTATTTTCTACCTGTTGAATGATATTACTAGAATTGGCAACTATATTTTCAAGAACATCTTTAACATCTAATTCGCTGCCTGTTCTTTTTTGTATAATGTCTGCTACTGCTCCCCTTCTTCCTACTTTATTTCCTTGATTTTCTAGAACTCTTTGCATAGGAACATAGAAAGCATTACTTTGTTTTAATGAGTCTGCTGTTTCTTGATTGATTAAGTTATTGTTTACTGCATATTGCATTACCCCATTTAAGGTATCATATATTAGTTTTGAAGCTTGTTGTATTTGCTTATCATTTTTAAATTGTTCTACTACTGCTTTACTATCCATTGTTCTTATACCAGTTTTTAGTGTTTTAGCTTTATACTCTAAATCTCTTTGTGCTACAAGATATGCTCTTAAGTCATTCCATCTTTGAGAATCTGTTCCTATAATATCTCCTAGTTTATTTAATCCAGGAAATAGTTTAGTGCCATTTTCTGTAATGTAACCTTCACTCAACATTGATATAACTCTATCTGTTGTTCCTGCTGCTAACCTTGTTAAATAGTAAGCATTTTCACTTGCTCTTATCTGGTTTACTGTTTTACCATTAGCTTTTGCCAGTTCATTTACTGCAGATTTTACAGCCCAATCTTTATCATAAATATTTCTCATTACTTCTTGTTTTATAAAGTTCTTTGTTATTCTAGATTTATCTGTCTGCTCTCCAATGCTTATGTTACTCAATGTTCTATTTCTAGGGTTTTGGTGTATATAGTTATATGATTGTTGTTGAACTTTAGTAATAAAATTATTAAACTTCTTGTCTGTTTTCTTTAACCCTTCCAATACTGCAATTGTTTGAGGATAATCTACTTTTGCTTGTTCTGGAACTATTGAATATTCTCTTATTACTTCTGCAAAGCCTTCTTCAAGTTTTATTGTTCTTGTTTCGTCTTCATAGCCACCTAGCTTATCTATAGCTGTTAATAGTTCATCTGCAATTGATTCTTTATCTACGTTTAGCCTTTTTCCCATATCTATTGCATGTCCTGTTTCATGTAATATACTATCCATATCTTTATATTCTTTTGTTCTTATTACATCATTATTGCCCTTATAGATAGCATACGCATCTTGTCTAAAATGACCTTTTTTAATTCCTAGTCCTAGATAATCTTCAATTGTTTTTCTTATATCAGATA
>AUXO010987714.1_pt1 | contig 10332 bp, 8 predicted proteins | sample 768731 | NCBI WGS metagenome assembly AUXO01 (sample SAMN02715735, study PRJNA202380) | gut metagenome | biome: sheep rumen | host: Ovis aries | place: New Zealand: Palmerston North | reverse complement strand
TGATAGGACAGATGGACAAACTGATACTGTATGCCATCCTGCATGTGGTATTACAGGTGTCGATACTGACTTTTTATCGTTTCTACACAAAAAAACGTTTCGAAGAAGCACGCTTTAGTCTAAAGATAGAGAAAGACGTTTTTCGCGAGATTATCAGCTTTTCTGGGTGGAGTCTATTTGCCAGCTCTGCCATCGCCCTCAACAATCAAGGTATCTTGATACTCCTCAACATGTTCTTTGCTCCTGCTGTCGTTGCTGCCCGGAGTATCACTATTCAGGTCAACATGGCGATACATCAGTTTGTCTCTAATTTCCAGACTGCTGCTGTACCTCAGATAGTAAAACGATACGCTGCAAGTGAATATGATGCATCAAAACGCCTTTTACTTGAAACAGCAAAGTATAGCTTCTATCTGATGCTGATTCTTGCGGTTCCTATCTGTTTCACAGCCGAACAACTGCTGACGCTATGGTTAGGCATAGTACCTCCTTATACGGTTATATTCTTACAATTGATAGTCATTCAGAGTCTATTCCAGGCCATTGATACCTCATTCTACTATGCTATTTATGCCAAAGGACAGCTAAAACAGAATGCACTCTTGTCGCCGACAGTGCTTTTCTTGACATTTCCGGCAGTCTATCTCTTGTTCAAGATGGGCTATTCGCCAGTTGCTTTGTCATGGGCTACAATTGTGGCTTATGCAGTTATTGGTTTAATTATTAAGCCGATACTCCTCATCCGGCTCGTTGATTATACATGGAGGGATATTTTCTCGGTGTTAATTCCCTGTCTGAAGGTGACAATTGCATCATTACCTATTCCTTTCATTGCGAATCATTATATTGAAAATTTACAGCTGCAAATGTGGCTGGGGTTCATTCTTGTAACATTTCTCTGTGTTGCATCTGTTGGCATAAGCAGTTGGTATCTCGGACTTGATGCAGAGATGCGGACAAAAGTGAAAGATGTCATTAGAAAGAAATTAAAGGCATTAAGTGTTAACAATACTTAGTTAAGATTATGTGTATAATTAACGAAATGTTGTAAGAAATAATTTGCTTTTTTTATGTTTGCGTCGATTATATATGATTTTAATTTGTTCTTAATGATTTTCTTGCTGTATCGGTATGGTAAGGTGTTGAAAATTAGATATAAATTGTTGTCTTCGGCAGGATTAGTGCTTATTCTTGCATATGTGCTAAACGTAGGAATGCGTTTCGGGCGTGGTATAGACTATAATGTGTATGGAAGAGAATATGAATTGCTTGAAAAGGGTTATGATGTAAGATGGGATTTCTTTTTTCAGCAAATTGCAAAGGTACTGATATTTTTTGAGATACCTTATCAAGGTTTTATTATGTTACTCAGTCTTATTTTTATATTGGGTACGTTGTCTTTGATGAAGAGCTACAAAGTTGTAATGCCATTGGCTCTTCCTTTATTTGTTCTATTTTCAAATAGCGCAGTTGAAAATATGATTAGATGGTTTTTGGCTTTTTCAATTTTTATGTTTGGTCTTCCAACTCTAATTGAAAGAAAGAGAATCAATTCTAAATTCATTTTTTTTAGCATTATTGCGTGTTTAATACATTTTGCTTTTATTCCTATTCCTCTCGTATTTTGTTTAATAGCATATATGAAGAATCCAATGTTTAATCCAATAGTTGCTATTTTATTGTTTGTTGGTATAATTTTGTTCTTTGATACGGATTTTATGCTTTCTTTTGAAGAACTAATACAAGTCCTTTCTTCAACATCGGAAAATTTTGAAAAGTATGGAAAAAATGCTGAATATTGGTTGACTGGGGGATATGGGGGAAATGACCCTCAGCAAATCAAAATGTCTGATGTCCTTTTTTTGTGTTCTTTATGCCTGTTAGGTTATAATACTGCTAAACAAAATGGTAAAAGTAGTATTTTCGCATATAATATTTTCCTTATAGGAATGATGCTTTATCCAATCAGTCTAAAAATTGAACTTGTAAATCGTTTTATGCATTGTTTTTATTTTTTTAGAGCTATTGTATTAGCCTATGTCTGCTATGGCATTTTTGTTACAAAAGAGGTAAAATATAGTTTTATTATCATTTTGTTCCCTTTGTTAATTTTTGCTAACTATGGTAGGAGGTATTTCTCCGAGGCATTTGTTTACAATCCAAATTTATATCTATATGTATGGAATAAAGGAAACTGTACATATGATAAATGTGAAAATTATTGGCATAGCAAGGATACAGAATAAGTAGCACTTAATTAATCGAAAATATTAGTAGGTTGATGTGCCATCATAATTGTTTAAATCACTTGTGTCGTTTACTTTTGTTTATTGATGAAAATAGGAATTCTAACACTGCCATTACATACTAATTATGGGGGTATTCTTCAGGCTTATGCACTTCAAACGGTATTGGAAAGAATGGGGCATGAGGCTTGGGTAATTCACAAAGATTATACTCCCAAATTCAGGATGCCATTATGGAAGAAACCCATAGTTTATTCGAAAAGAGTATTCAAGAAAGTATTTGTTGATTCAAGGACGGAAATTTTTTTGGAAAGGCAAAGAAAATCGGAATATCCAGTTGTTAAAAAGAATATAGACGCATTCATCAAAAAAAACATCAAATTATTGAAAGTTGAAAAACTATCTGATTTGCCCGAAAATCTTTTTGATGCAATTGTTGTAGGTAGTGATCAAGTTTGGCGATATAAAGAAATTAAAAATACTTTGCATGAGGATGCACAGGATGCATATTTAGACTTTGCTAAAAGTTGGAAAGTACGAAGAATTGCTTATGCAGTATCTTTTGGCGTTGACCAATGGGAGTACCCTTCAACTGTAACAGAAAAATGTAAGAAGCTGGTCTCTCTGTTTGACGCTATATCTGTTCGTGAAGATAGTGGCGTAAGACTGTGCCGAGAATATTTGAATTGTGATTCCATTCGTGTATTAGATCCAACGATGTTGTTGACTGCAAGCGACTATTGTGCATTATTCTCGGGAAACCAAAACAATTCTAATTCTAAGAAGCGTAATACTCTCGCTTACTATATTCTTGATGATTCAAAATATAAAAGGACGATAATCGACAGGATTGCAAAAGAAAGAAATCTTACCCCTTTCCGTGTTAATGAAAATCTATTTGATATATATGCGCCCTTAGATGAGCGGATTAAACCACCTGTGGAAAATTGGTTAAGAGGGCTTTATGAGGCAGATTTTATTGTGACAGATAGCTTTCATGGATGTGTCTTTTCTATAATTTTTAATAAACCTTTTATTGCAATTGGTAATTCCAAACGTGGTTTGGCAAGGTTTCAATCTCTTTTGAAAACATTTGGATTAATGAATAATCTTATTCAGGCAGATTCGGATTTTTCATCATGCCTGTCATATTCTTTACCAGATAACATTTCTGAGATAATGGAGAAAGAAAAAAGTAAGTCTCTTTCTTTCCTTAATACATTTATTAGTTAAAAACATATTTCGATGGCGGAAATCTTAATATCTGTAGTAGTTCCTGTCTACAATGCCGATAAGTATCTGCATTCATGCATTGAGACTATACTTTCCCAATCCTTTACAGACTATGAACTAATTCTTGTTGATGATGGAAGTACGGATAAAAGCCCAGAAATATGCGATGAGTTTGCAAGGAATGATAATAGGGTAAGCACATTTCATACCATAAATTCAGGATCAAGTGCCGCTCGTAATTTCGGACTGTCAAAAGCTAAAGGGATGTATGTCGCTTTTGTTGATTCTGATGACTGGGTTGAGAAAGACTACTTGGAAAGTATGTTTAAAGCATTGGAAGATAATGATGCTGATGTCGTTATTTCAAGCTATTACCGAAATGTCGGTAAAAAACAAATAACCGAGAAGAATGTTTCGCATGCGACTGATAAAAGTGGGTGGATATTGGGCTTCCTTTACAATCAGGTACATGCAGGACTTTGGAATAAGTTAGTAAAAAGAAGTCTTTTCTTAGAGAATGGCATTACCTTTCCAAAGTCAAATTATTATGAGGACATGGTTGTTTCCGCAAAACTTATTGCTTCTGCTTCGAGAATAGTATATTGTAATATACCGACATATCATTATAGAGTTATAAATACATCGCAGACTTATGATCATGGTTCTGCCAAGCGTCTTAAACTATATAATGATTTTATAATAAATATAGGTATAATTAAGAATATTTCAGACGTCAGCACTATAAGTGGAATAGAAAAAGCGTTTGACTATCAGATAAATCACAATAAGAAAAAAACAATAAAATGCTTATCTAATGATGAAGATATTCTAAAAGTTCTGAAAGAATATCCTAACTCTATAAAGTTGTCGGATATAAGGTCTGTTTCAGATGTGTTCCTTTTTCTTGCATCAAAATTTCATTGTTTTAGCCCTTTCAAAATCTATAAGTATTTATAGATAAATCTTTTCGATTATGAAATTTAAATTGATTATATTCTTAGTGGTGGTGATAGCCATTCTGTTCTCATTTGACAGATACAATCAAGATGAAGAACAAAGTGCTGTGGATTCTTTCGCTAACCCAATAATTCATGATTATGAATATCATGATGCTTCTTTAATAAGAATTGGTCAATGGTTTTACTCTTTTGTTTCATGCGTTGCACCTCGAGACAAAAGCTTAAAACATCATTATTATACTGTTAGTATTTTTAGAAGTTCTGATTTAGTGCATTGGGATTTTTATAAATATGCTCTTGATAGCCAGTACATTGAAAAAACATGTAAGATTGAGGTGGACAGGAAGTTCAATTTTACAGGACGTGTTCCAATTGTTGACAAGAATGAAAACACTAAGTTCTATGCTATTTGGGCACCAGACATAATAGAATATAAAGACAAGTTATATCTTTTTGTAGCTTTGCATAGATCTACATCTGATACTAAAATAGCAATGTTTCAATCTTCAAATATTCATGATGATTTTACATTTAAAGGTGTGTTGGCTTCTACTGATCCGAAAGATGACAATGCTTATGTTGAATCAGAAGAGTTGATTGATCCATATCCTATTGTTGTTGATGGCAAGATGTATCTTATGTATGGGTCTTTCAGAAGAGCACTTAGTGGGAAAATTATAAAGAATCGTGAAAAGTTAGGCGTTTATATTGCAGAAGTGTTAAATAATAATGATACAATTTCTCTGGGGGAAAGGAAATTCGTAACGGACTATTATGAAGGATGTATAGTCGTACCTTATAATGGAAAATATTATCTGTTCGGTACAAATGGAAACCTGAGGAATCATTACTATCAGATTCATTACGCTTGTGCTGATAATGTGATGGGACCTTACCTTAATAGTGAGGGTAAAAGTATTGCAGATACTATTAATTATAATCAAGGAACACCTATCTTGGTTACCAAAGAGAGTGACAACTTTAATGGTTTTGGCTGCCCTTCTTATCCGATTATAGATAAAAATGGTCAGTATTGGATGATGATGCTTGGACATGCAACAGATTATCAACCTATCCGGGCTGATTCGCCAGAGAAAGAAAGATACACATTCCTTATTCCATTGTATTGGGATAAGGAAGGGAAACCGTATTTCGATGTGGATGAGATTCAAAGGAATAAAATAAGGAAACCTGAGTTCTAATCAAAGGAAATGAAAGATAGGGTACTATGTCGCTGGAATACTAATGCCAGTTGAAGCAGTAAGAATGAGTAAGAAGTCAATTATAAACACTTCAATGTTTTTTTATCATCATAGTTTCAAAAATCCCTCTCTATATGGCCCCAGTAATGGTTTTAACTCTCTTCTGTGTAGCATATGTCACTCAAAAGGTGTACGATAAATCGATTAAACGACTAAAAATTGCATGAGACTATTTTCAATAATTGTACCAGTATACAAAGTGCCCTACGGTCTGCTTCGCCAGTCGATAGATAGTGTAATCAATCAGACATATAAGCATCTTGACATCATTCTGGTGGATGACGGGTCGCCAGACGAGTGTGGGAATATCTGTGATGACTATGCAATTAGGGACTCTCGTGTGCGTGTCATCCATCAGCAGAATGGTGGCCTTTCTGTAGTCCGAAATGTCGGTGTTGAGGCTGCAAAAGGTGAATGGGTGAGCTTTGTGGATGGAGATGACTGGATAGAACCGAATACTTACGAGAAAGTCAACGGTCTTATAGATAAGCACGAAGCTACTGTAGACCTGATAGCTTGGGACGGCTATGCTGACTTCGGGGATGGAAATCAGAAACAGATTAATTTCTTCGGGGATGTCAAATCGTTGAGGCTTTCGACTATAAAGGAGAAGGTTGACTCGGTAATGCCTGAGTATCATACGGCAGGGCTGAGGCTTGCTCTTTTTGACGTGACCTGGGCAAGGGCATATAGACGGAGTACCCTTGTTGACAACCGTGTGCAGAATATTCCTGGATTGAAACGCGCACAGGACCTGATTTTTAACCTTGAGGTGTTCGAGTATGCACGGGATGTTTATTATGTGAATATCCCTCTTTACCATTATTCCATGCATGAAGAGGCTGTTACCAAGAAGTTTGATACAGCAATTGTATCGAAGATGGAACAATTCTCGTTAGCTCTGAAAAAATATGTTGAGCAGTATCATCCAGGAAACGCTGAATACCGTCAGAGAATGTATGTAAAAATCATGCCAAAGATAGTAGAGTGCTTTGCTCAGTATTACGTGCCGCTCTGGAAGAAAGAGGGGATGATGAAATCATTGAGAGTCTTGAAGCAGGAACTTGAGGTGCCAATATTCCGTGAGGCAGTGGGGAGGATGGATGGTAGTAAAAACATTCGGAAGATGAAGATATTCCAGTTCCTGCTGAAAAACAGGCTATATTTCGCTCTGTTGCTGATTTGCAGGCTTCAGACAGAGCGGAAGGCAAAGTGGATGAAACGATAAATGAGTATGAAAGAATTAATAAAGACGATAGTCGGTCCTTGGGGCATCAAAACCATTAAGCTGGTGAAGATGCTTCTTAAGATGATGGAGGTCACCAGAAAAGGTACTTGGGGGAAATGTGAAATGCAAAATGGCATCCGGATGGCCCAGCATTTGGAGGTTGAGGGAAAGAATGTATTCTTTGGTTATTACGACCTTCAGCAGTTGAATGATAAGCAGGACAAAATGCTGGTGCATATCTGTGAAAGAAATGCTGATACAAGGAAGGACGCGATAGAGATAGCGTACTATGATTTGAATGAGAAGAAATATCACTCTGTGTCCAGATCATCAGCATGGTCGTGGCAGCAGGGGAGCCGCCTGAGGTGGAATCCCCAGAATCGGGAAGAGATAATGTTTAATAATGTGGAGGACAACAGCTATGTGTGCCAGATCTGGAATATCAATAAGCAGGAAAAGGTCAAGACAATACCTATCCCGCTATATGATATTGATACTGATATGCGGTATGGTCTGGGGGTAAACTTTGCAAGGCTGCAGAGGCTGCGCCCGGGATATGGCTATAATTCCTTGCCAGATAAAACAGAACGCGAGTTTATCCCCAAAAATGATGGCATCTTTAGGTATGATTTTAGGACTGGCGATGTGAAACTCATCATTTCATACGACTGGTTATGTAAAAACTTGCCCGACGCCAAGCAGTATCAGCACTATATCAATCATATATCAATATCTCCCGACGGCAAGAACTTTATGTTCTTTCATATATGGACGAGGGGTGTTGGCATGAAGTGGACAGTCCAGTTGTGTGTAGCAGACATTGATGGTTGCCAGATAAATGTGTTAGAACAAGGCCGGACGATTTCACATTACACTTGGAAAGACAACAACACGCTGTTGACGACATGCATCAACAGTAATATGAATGAGTCTTGTTATGCGGAATATGATGTCATAAGCGGGAAAAGGAAAACTGTCGGTAATGGTGATATCTGGATGGACGGTCATCCGACTTATCTGAAAGACAAATCCATGTTCATAACAGACAGCTACCCTTTGGAAGGAAATGTTCAGTACATGTATCTCTATGACATGCAGAAGAACATCCGTGTACCTCTTGTAGAATTGTTCCATGATCCTCGACTTTATGAGGAAAGAAGGTGTGACCTGCATCCAAGACTGACAAAGGATAATAGATATATTTCTATAGATACAGTATATGATGGCTGTAAAAAGTCTGTGTTACTATTCATATTGGAAAGATAAAAAAGTTAAACTATGGTAAAATTCAGTATTATTGTACCGATATACAACGTGGAAAGGTATATTGGTGAGTTGATAGAGAGCCTACAAAAGCAGACACTTAAGGACATCGAGATTATCCTTGTTGATGACGGTAGTCCAGATAATAGTGGTGCAATATGCGACAAATATGCTAAAGGCGATAATCGTATAACTGTCATTCACAAGAAAAATGGCGGTGTCTCTGCGGCAAGGAACGACGGACTGGCTATTGCTACGGGCGAGTACATCATGTTTTGTGACTCTGATGATTGGTTGCCGTATGATGCATTGCAGAAATTATACGAAGAGGGCAAAAGGACTGATGCCGATATCGTAGTTGGAGAGGTGTTTCAAAGCGAGAACGGAAAAGACAGGTTAGCAAGGTATTATGAAAAATCTTTTGTAACACAAGACCGGAATTTTATAAGAAAGATGATTCAGGCGGACTTTTATAAGACCTATTGTCCGATGCCGCACCCTGTAGGGCCTGCGTTCGGTTATGGTGGCCCATGGAATAAGGCTGTGAAGTTGAGCCTCATCAAGGATAATCATATTAAATTTGATGTAAGGGTAAAGGGTATCTTCGATGACATCATCTATACGGCTTACATCTTGGCAAATGCCAAGAAGGTTTCTTATATACAAGAGCCTGTCTATTATTATAGAATCATTCCAACTTCTATTACTCGCACCTATAAAGCCAATGCTTTGGATATAAATAGCGCTATTTTCAATAGTTGGAGAGAGTTTATGGCCAAGTATGGTCAGGATGGCTTCTTTGATAAACCTTATTATGCTGTAGTCATTCGGCGTTTTGTTGAGGCTCTTCCAGTATACTTCTTGAGCAAGAAAAATCCAAAGTCCTTTTCAGAGCGCATGGCTGAGATGAAACAAGTCATGAATGAGTCAGAATACCAGAAAGCAATAAAGGAAGTGGATTCTTCTAAACTGACACCCTTCCAAAGGTCAATATGGCGTTTTATGAAGTTTGGTAGCCCAAGATTAATTTGGGCAACTTTTAAGGGAAAAGAGTTCCTAAAATCGTTAAAGAAATAACTATATAATCTATGAATATTAAGTTACTAATTGCTGCGCACAAACAGTGTGAGTTACCAAAAGATCCGATCTACTTACCTATTCAGGTAGGAAAGAATTTGCATCCAGAGTTGGTATTGCAGGGATATCAGCCTGATAATGAGGGAGAGAACATTTCAGAGAAGAATCCGTACTATAGTGAGCTTTCTGCCGTGTATTGGGCATGGAAGAATTTGAAGGCGGACTATGTCGGATTAGTACATTACCGTAGGCATTTTTGCCTAAAGCGCAAAGACTCCGACTGGAATAGTATCCTCACAGGTGAGGAAGCTGAGTCGCTCTGTAAAGAGTATGACTTGATACTACCGAAGAAACGCCATCTCTATATCGAGACGGTGTACTCACACTATGACCATACGTTCTTCGGAGAGCAGTTTGACAGGGCACGTGACATCATCGAGAACCGTTGTCCGGAGTATCTGGAGACCTTCGACAGGCACATGAAGGAGAGGTCGGAGCACTTGTTCAACATGTTTATCATGAAGGAGGAACTGTTCCATCAGTACTGTGAGTGGATGTTCCCAATACTGGAGGAGCTGGAGAACTATTATGATCTGAAGAACATGGATCCGTTTCAGGCCCGACTGATTGGACGTGTGAGTGAACGATTGATGGATGTGTGGGTGCAGAAGAACAATCTGAGATACAAAGAAATTGACTTCTTATATTTCGGTAAAAAGAATATGTTACGCAAGGTATGGGGCTTTGCAATGGCGGCTCTGTTCCATAAGCGCTATAAGCAAAGTTTTTAAGCCTATGAATTATATCATTACCGGGGGTACGGGGTTTATCGGTACCCATCTGACGAATCTACTGAATGAAGTGCATCCAGAGGCCAAGGTATGGAATCTGGATATCGTGAAACCGGGAACTCCGAATCCCGTAGTGAAGAACTATAAGCCTGCTGTAAAGGATGGTGAGACACTCAGCTCAACATACGTGGAGTGTGATGTGAGGAAGCCTATTGGCGAACTGCCTTTTATTCCGACATCCGAAGATGTCATCTTCAACTTCGCAGCGGTGCA
>AUXO014905355.1_pt1 | contig 10333 bp, 13 predicted proteins | sample 768731 | NCBI WGS metagenome assembly AUXO01 (sample SAMN02715735, study PRJNA202380) | gut metagenome | biome: sheep rumen | host: Ovis aries | place: New Zealand: Palmerston North | reverse complement strand
CTTTAAAAACTGACTGCGCATGCTTAAATTATATGTTGGAAAAAGCTTTTCACATAACGCCAAAATAAATATATACAATGCAGGAATAATCCATGTCAGTATTTCAGTTCCGTATTTCATCTTTTTTATTTTTTTAACCATTATCAATGCCTTCTTTCAGGTTTCTATAAGTTTATTTTATTGCTTTTTTTGCTTTATACAATGCAAAAAAATATCGGAAATTCAAATACGGCTAACAGCGAAAAAATATTATCAATGAATAAAGTCATTAAAATAAATATAATAAAGAAATGAAAAGAAAGGATAGTTATTTATATGACAGAAACTAATACAAATTTATTTGAAGTATTAAAAAAATATAACTGCTTTTACACTGAAGTAAATGGAGTAGGATGGTTTGTCGATCATGAAAACCTGTGTGAAAAAGATTATGCAAAACGTGCCCGCGATCTTCAGATTACAGAAGACATACTTAAGCATATTGATGTATACAGTTTGGAACTGGATATTGCTGACATACCAGTATGCAGAACAAACGCAACTGCATTTGCGGAAAGAATGAAAAAAATGATGTACGACATGACATCTGCTGAAGGGGATACAATGGATGATTACCCTGTTAAATTCATTGGCTATATGACAAATATTTTTAACGGAAATGCCAAGGAAGAAATTTATCGCATTGCTGGAAGATATATACAGTAAGGAGCTGATCAAAGAAATGAAATTATATATTGAACTTACCGACACGGAACGTGAAATTATTGGAACGAGAGCAAAAAAGGCAGGTCTTTCAGTTTCTGAATACGCCAAAAGATGCCTGCTTAATGGAGGCATATATCTTCTTGATATTGATGAAATGCTTCCTGTCCTTGACAGATGCAGTGATACGGTTATCGCCATGCGCAAGCTTGGAAGATCAATTGACCGTTTTGCTGATGAAAGATCACTGCTGAACAGTGAAGAAAATGCAAAACTGATCAAAATGGGAAAGGAAATAATTACTGAAAGTGAAAAGCTGAGAAATACTGTTTCATGCTCAATGTTTTCAAAAAGAAAGGTGGAATGATAAAATGGCCACAACAAGACGATATTCTATCAAGACGGCCGCAGGACCGTCTCTTGCTTACATTAAAAATGGCGAAAAATCCATGTTTACTAGCGGAATAAACTGTTCTGTTGAATTCGCAAAAGAAGAATTTGAAGACGTATCCAGAGGAACTGTTGGAAAAGTAAAAGCTTATCATACGATTCAGTCCTTTTCGCCTGATGATAATGTAACACCTGAAATGGCTCATGAAATAGGCGTAAGACTGGCAAGGGAAGTTTATGGAGATTATCAGTGTGTTGTGGCAACCCATACAGACAAAGGACATATCCACAACCATATAATTTCCAATTCCACAAGCTTTAAAGACCGTTCTAAAATGAAGGACAAGCTTTTTAACCTGACAAGCCTTAATGAAATAAGAAGGGTATCTGACCGCCTGTGCGCCGAATACGGGCTTAGCGTGCTCCCTGAGCATAAAATAGGAAGATTCCCTCATATGCATGTTTCAACGCTTAAAAACCGCCCATATCGCGAAATGCGTATGGAGCTGACTGGAGCTGTCAGAAGGCTCGTGCCTGTATGCAGGAATGCCAGTGAGCTGAAAAAAGCACTTGAAAATGAAGGATTTAAATTTGACAAAAACAAAGTTACATATAATACGTTTAAAAGAGCTCATTATTATCCTGTTAAAACAGTAATTGGAAAAGAACTTAATGACTACTATGAGCCGCCAGAAAACAAAAAACAGGTTAATTCAGGATTTGTAAAAAGAATGCTTGATAAAATAAAAAAGCCAAGAATCGTATCAAAGGTAAAAGCGTATATTGGTCATTTTCTAGAATATACGTCAGGAAGAATACATGATTTTAAGGCAGAAGCTGCAATATCTGATAAACAGGATATGACAAGAAATGAAATGAACAGTGAAAGAAATACAATTCTTGACCGTATGAGAGAAATTGACAGTCTCAGAAAACATTATGAAAAGCTACTTGAAGAAAGAAAAAAGTATTTAAAATACAAAAGATATTATGACGGCTATAATAATGAACCTCTTCTGCTTAACCGCAACGGCATTGAAATAACCCGTTTTGAAGAAGCTGCTGACTTCCTGAAGAAAGAAGGATATGAAGGAGAAAAAAAGGTTAAAGGAATCAGAAATGAATATCTTGCATTAAACCGCGAATATAACAGGCTTGAAAACAGATCAGATTATCTCTCAGAAAAAATTTATGCAAGAGACATGGCAAAATCATATGAATGTGGCGAATTTCGTGTCATCAGGGCAAAACCAGTCGGATTCAGAGGCACACATCCTATCGTGCCTGTTTCTGACAGGTTTATGGAGGCAGATCGGTTTGTAAGAGCAGGGAAGGTATATTTTGTTCCAATAGAAGAAAACAAAGAATACATAATTGAAAAGGAAGGGAAAAGCCCTATAAAAATGAAAGGATACGAGCTTTTTGATTATCTGTATAAAGATGATTTAGGACTGTCAAGAGAAATGGACTTTGAAAAATATAAATCATAATTTATGTTCCATTTAGTTTACAAACATATTTTTTTATGATATACTATAAATGCATAAGGAAACAAAGGAGAATTTATTATGAACAAAGAACAAAAGGAAGCAGTTGAATATATTGACGGTCCGCTTCTTGTCATTGCAGGAGCCGGAACCGGCAAAACATATACGATCAATGAAAAAGTAAAATATCTTATTGAAAAAGGCTTTGATCCGAAAAGGATTCTTTTGCTTACATTCACGAAGGATGCAGCCAATGAAATGAAAGAAAGAATCGGCAATGATGATATCTGGGCTGGAACATTTCATTCATTCTGCGTAAGACTTATCAGAAAATACTGTGGCGAGATTAAAATGAAAAGAAATTTTACAATCATTTCCGGTGATGATGTTGAAGAAGCTATTTCAATAGCCATGGACGGAACAGGAATTAATTTTGATCCTCATAAAGTCATGTCTGCTATTTCTGCATCAATCAACAAAGAAAAAACGTTTTCCGAATTATACGGCGAAGGTGACACGGCTAAAAGCCTGAAAAAAATTGCTGATAATTATAAGCGATTCAAGATCCTGCATAACATGCTTGACTTTGATGACCTTCTTGTTTATGCGCTGACGCTGCTTGATATTCCAAGTGTAAGGAAGGCTGTTGAATCATCATATGACTATGTATGCGTTGATGAATTTCAGGATACAAATCCTCTTCAGGAAAGAATTGTATTTGCAATCAGAAAAAATGATCGGCGTCTTATGGTTGTCGGAGACGATGCACAGTCAATTTATGCATTCAGGGGCGCCGAGGTTAAAAACATTCTTACATTTGCTGAACGCACAGGAGCCAAAACAGTTAAGCTGGTAAGAAACTATCGTTCTACTCAGCCGATCCTTTCTTTTTCAAACACAGTTATGGAAACGTGCTATGACGGCATCAAGAAAAATCTTGTTTCAGACAAGGGAGGAAAACCGCCAATTGTAAGAACAGTAGGAAACACACAGGCTGAAGCTGCATATGTCATCAAGGCAATCAAAGTGCTTCATGATCATGACAGATACAGCATTGCGGTTCTTGCAAGAACAGGTGCTGAAATGAATGAAGTAGAAGGTCGTCTTATTGCTGAAGGCATTCCATATGTAAAAAAAGGCGGAACTGCCTTAACCGAAAGAAACTTTGTAAAAGACTTTCAGGCATTTTTTAAAGTCGCGTTTAATGATGATGATGAGCTTGCAAAAGTCAGACTTCTGCGGATGATTCCGGGTATCGGACCAAAAACGGCACTGCAGATCGCTGAAGGAAGAAAAAGCCATCCCGAAGCCGATGCAATGATGATGTGCATTGAAATGATCAGAAGCTGCCCAGAAAGCGGGGATAAAACTGCACTTGATTCATATGAAAAATTTGCCAAAATGAAGGAAGATGCTAGAGCAAAGAAAGCAAAAACTGATCCTGACTATACGGAAATCACAAAAAACATGGAAACCCTTAAAGCAATTGCATCATCATATAACGGAGACCTTGAAAGCTATCTTGATGAAACCATGGACTTTTCATCAGATGATAATGATGACAAAAACTGTGTTGTGCTTTCTACAGTGCACTCCGCAAAAGGTCTTGAGTATGATACAGTATTCATTCTCAACTGCGTGGAAGGCGTTTTCCCGTTTAAGGGTGAAGTGCAGGAATCACTTCGCTGCTTCTACGTCGGAATAACACGTGCAAAGATTAACCTTGTAATGATCTGTCCGAAGACAATCTATAACGCAAAATTCCATAAGCTTATCCGAAAGGAAGACTCAAGGTTTATCAGTTCTGCACTTGAAGACGTCAGATGCATCTAGCATCATGGCGTTTTTTTGATAAACAAAAGAAAGGGGAAAACTCATTGAACGAAAAACTAAGAAAATTCCTGCTGGCATTAAGCATTGCGGCTTTTGCCTTTTGTGCAGTAAAACTGACAAATACAGGATACATGTATTATAAAATGGATAAGGATCTTTCAGATATAAAGGAAAAAGCGATAACAAAGGACCCGGAAAAGAAAGCAAAGACGCAGAAGCAAGAAGATGATGCTGCCTTAAAAAGGCATATTAACTGGAGCTATCTGAAAGGAATCAACAAAGATATATTTGCATGGATATATGTACCTGGAACAGCTATTGACTATCCAATGCTGAAAGGCGCAACAAATTATACTTATCTTCGTCATAATTATCGTAAACAGTATTCATATAACGGATCAATTTTTATTGAACATGTTAACAGTAAAAAAATGACTGACGATAATACAATTGTTTATGGGCATAACATGAGAAACGGATCAATGTTTGCAACAATGAACCGCTTTTATGAACAGTCGTTTATGAATAAGCATCATAAGGTCTATATTTATTTCCCAGACCAAAAGATAAATGTTTATGACATATTCAGCTATTCTGTTATAAAGGATACAAACAGCCTGTATAAAATTGACGTAAAGGATTATCCGGGATTTATCAGACAGATTTATTCAACATCAAGATCAAAGCTGAAGACTGATACAAAACATAAAAAACCGCTTCTGATGATGAGCACATGTTATACACACAATACGCCATATCGAAGAGTACTGTTTTCAAGACTTGAAAAAACTGCTCATGTCAAATAAAAGAAGGGATAAGAATGGATTATCGAAAAACAGTCGCTGACAAAATCAAGAAAGCGTTGAATGACAAATTTGAAAGAACTGCAGAAACTGATCTTATCGAAATGCTTATTGATGAATATGCAAATGCAGTTGATGTTCTTTTCAATTCTGACGATGTTCAGTTTGCAGAAAACGAGGCAAAGCGTATCAAAGACAAAATAACGGCAATCGGAACTGAAGAAGCAAAATATGCTGCAAAGCTGATGAACTGGCATTATTAAAAAACGGGCAGTTATTTTCTGCTCGTTTTTCTTTTTGCTGTTTTTTTCTTGCTTTCTGATGATGCTGTTTTCTTTGCTTTTTTTGAAGTGGCTGATTTTGTTTCCTTTTTTGCTTTAGCGGATTTTTTTACCCTTTCTTTTGCTGATGATTTAGAAACGGTGTTTTTTGTATTTTTCTTTGTTGCCTTTTTTACGACCGTTTTTGTTTCATGCTCAATATTGTCTTTATGTCTGTAGTCACGATTTATATCAATACATAAAAAATACAAATCGTCACCACTCATTTCTTTAAATACATCGCCATAACTCCATTTAAGCTTTTCTTTTTTGAATTTTTTCTTCCATCGTTCTGCTTCAGCAATAAGATCCTTCTTGCCAAATGAAGCAATTTTTTCATAGTATTCCCTGTCGTCTTCTGTATAGTCATTCATAAACGATCTTCCTTTCATGAAAAAAAGAGAGAAATTTATTCTCTCCTTACTCATCATAACAGTCTTCATCATCAAGACTGACAGGCACAAACGTATCAAAATGCTTTTTGAATCTGTACATTGTTATTCTGACATACATTTCATCACTTGTTACGGTAACAATGTCATCGTCAATTGAGTATTCATAATACTTGCCCTGACGAAATTTAAAGATATGATCCTCGTCAGCAATTTCGGTCCAGTCATGACGAGCAAGGGCTAATCCTCTTTCAGGAATATTATCCATCGAAAAAAATCCTCTCTTTCTTTTTTTACATTTGTTTGACATAATCAAATTGACTAAAGATTACACTTGTAATTGTATCATGTGTTTGCTGTAAACACAATAGAGCATAATTAAACTTCTATATGTTTTATTAAATATTTTCAAAAAAGTGTTCACTAAGTAAACCGTTTATGATATAATGCAATTGAAAAAAGGAAAGAGGTGAATACTATGTTTAGAGAAAATGTTAATTATATTATGGCAGTTAATAAAACAAACCAGGCTGAAATTGCAAAAAAATTAAATGTTATGAAGCAGTCCCTTTCAAGAAAGCTTGGCGAAAACAGATGGAAGCTTGAAGATCTTAAGGAGCTTTATTCATACATATATGGAAAAAACATGAACGTGTGCTTTATTGACCGTGAAACCGGAGGCATGATTGTTACTGAGGATTTAAACCTTCTTCTTCAGAAAAACAGAGTAAGCAAGGTTTCGCTGACAAAAGTGCTTAACGTAAGACGTGTTCGCATTTACAACAAATTTTCAAAGCACGAATGGTTTAAGGATGACATTATCAGAGTCGCCAATGCGGCAGGCTATGACTTTGCATTCTGCGATGACAACAGAGAAATCGTTTATAAATTTACAGCAGATGATATGATGGATCCAAGAATGGTTCTTGGAACTGAAGTATCAGACAAATAAGGCATCATTATTTTTGATGCCTTTTATTTTTTTGCCAAAAACATTACTGACAATTTTATATCGTTTACTCATAGCACTTTTTACATTATAATATCAATGTATTAATAAAAAGAGCAGGAGGTGCGTTATGAGAATAAAAGACAGCAGGATATTTCGAGGACTGTCACAGGAAGAGCTTTCAGCAAATACAGGAATTGATCTGGATCGTCTTGAAGAAATTGAAAGCGGAGATGCGTCAGTAACGGATGAAGAATATGCCGTATTGTCGGATGTGCTTCAGGTTGACGGAAGTTATCTTTCAAATACATGCGAAGCAAATTATATAGCAGTCATGCCAGTGCAGTATACATTTACAAATGGAATGCTTGCGGGATACGGAGAGGAAACACAGATCGTGTTTCCAAGAAATATTGATTTTTACAATACATACGTTCTTATCAGTGATGGAAATTATTATATTGCGGATACGGACTTTGAAAAAGATGGCGCGTTTATTGTAGAAAACGATAAAGGATATTATGCAGCAAGCAGAGAAAATGGAAAATACTTTGACGGCGAAGGAAAAGAAGTCGAAGGAAAACCGGTGCTTAGAATTATTGCAAGAACAGAAAGTCTTGAAGATATCATGGCAGGCGTTATCGATGATGTAAGGAGCGGACGATATGTATAAAAATAAAGACATAGAAAAAGCAGTTGTTTATCTTCTGGAAGCTGATCAAAAATCAACTGATGAAAGCAGAACTGAAAAACAGGAAGAAGAATTTCTTAGCTCGTTCTTTTCGGAAGTCAGCAATGAAATCAAAAGCGAAACAAAAAATGAGGAAAAACATGAAGCTAAACATGAAATTAAAAATGATGCTGAAATAAAGCCGGAAACAGCAGATACATCAGGTCTTGATGATATGTTCAAAGGAGGAGGATTCTTTTAATGAATGAAGATGTAGAAAAAGGATTCATTTATCATGAAAGCTTTTTTTCAAGGCTGAGAAAATCAGCCGTTTATGTATACACGAGAACTATTCTTCTTACTGTTCTGTTTGTAAGCACGTTTCTTTTCTTTGTGCAGATTTCTGATGTTTCAGGGCATTCAATGGATACAACGCTTCATGACGGACAGATTGTTCTTGTCAACAAAAAGCTTTATAAAGACAGTGATATCAAATATGGCGACATCGTTGTAGCAAAGGCAAACTTTGGAAACGGCAATGAACAGATCATCAAACGAGTTATCGGCAAGCCGGGAGATATCTTAAAATGCATCAACGGCACCATGTATCGAAACGGGAAAAAATTAAATGAAAAATATATCAAGGAAAAAATGAATAAGGAAAGCTGGGAAACAAAAGTTGACAAAAACAGCCTGTTCCTCATGGGCGACAACCGCAACAACTCAGCTGATTCAAGAGTGCTAGGCTCAGTGAATTACAAAAAAATCGTAGGAAAAGTATTCATTTTCTTTCCATGATATCAAGGAAGGTGAAGAAAGATTAAACGGAAACTGCTGACAGCTATAATGGCTGTGACATTCATAACACAAAACGGGTTTATGCCCGGAGATAAAACAAAGCCTGTGATTTTAACTGAACATGTTGACCTGCTTTACGGAACACAGCTTTCATCAGATATGATAGAAGCGTTTGACAGCGGATCAGATGAACTGGTAATAAGCACGGGAGATTTTAATCCGTATGAAGTTGGTGAACAGAAAGTTACAGTAAAGGCAACTGACGAAAACGGAAACACGACTTCCAAAGAAATAACTGCAAATGTTTTAGATATGACTGCACCTGAATTTATGAATCTTGAAGATAAAGGTCATGTCGTTGCAGAAGTAGGCGGAAGCACTGATATCAGCAATTACATAAAAGTAAATGATAATGCTGATGGAGATATTTCAAAACTGATCAAAACGGATAAAAAGCTTGACACATCAAAGCCGGGAAAAGAAAAGATCAAATGTTCAGTAAGCGATATGTCAGGCAATAAAACAGAAAAAGTATTCACATTTGATATTGTCGATACAAAAGCCCCAAAAATAACGCTCGAAGATGACAATGTCGAATACGGAGATGACTTTAAGCTTTCTGATCATGTGTCAGTGAAAGACAACTGTGATGACCCTGAAGACATTAATCTTAAATCAGATGATTTTGATACAAAAAAATACGGAAAGCAGAAAATCACCGTAAAAGCCACAGATAAAGCCGGCAACACATCAGAAAAAGAATTTACTTTTAATGTTACAGACAGCAAGGCACCTGTATTAAAGCTTGCAGGCGATCGTGCATCCATTACTGAAGGTGACGACTTTGATAAAAAATCAATGATCGAGTCAGCTACGGATGAACGTGACGGAGATATTGATGACAAAGTAGTCATCAGCGGAGATGTCAACAACAAAAAATCAGGAACATATGATCTTGAATACAGCGTATCAGACAGCGCCGGAAACAAAGTCACAAAAGATGTAACCGTAACCGTTCATCCAGAATACGGATCAGGCATTATTAATACTGCCATGAAAAAAGTAGGATCATCATATGTATTTGGTGCTAACGGTCCAACGGTATTCGACTGTTCAGGATTTGCACAGTGGGTTTATGCACAGAACGGCAAATCACTTCCTCGAAGCTCATCAGCCCAGTATGCCGCAACAGCGAGAACATCAACACCTCATAAAGGTGATCTTGTGTTCTTTAAAAATACGTACAAACCAGGCATTTCACATGTGGGAATTTACCTTGGAAATGGAATGATGGTTGAAGCTGCCAATAAGCGCCTCGGTGTAAAAGTATCAAGCCTGTCAGGTTCATACTACAAGAGACATTTTGCAGGATATGGTGTTGTACAGTAACAAATAATCAAGCAGAAACAAATTAACTGTTTCTGTTTTTTTATAGAAATAAAAAAGGAAAAAAACTGGAGATAGGTTAAAAATCATTACTGTGAGAATATCACCCTAAGAAGGTGATATTTTTATGCCCAGAAAAAAAGCTTACTGTGTTGATATCTTTTCAGGCATTCCGCCAGATTTTCTTTCAGGCATTACATACACAAAAAAAGCTTCTCCTTACGGGGTATATTTTACAGCTACTGTTTACGGCAGAAATTCAAGAGATACGCTTTTGATAAAATGCCGGCAAAGATCAATCAAAACAAGATGGTATGAGAAGCAGTGGGAAAGAAGCAGCGACTACAGAAAAAATTTTTTTCAGCTAAATCATGGACCATACTTCTGCGTATACTGCGGCAGACGCCTGAAAAAGGAATATATGCAGATTGATCATATCGTTCCTGTATCACAGGTTAAAAAGAGCAGGTATGCAAGATTTCTTCTTAAAATAAGAAACATTAAAAATGTCAATGATGAACGTAATCTTGTGCCATCATGCAGGAAATGCAACATGAAGAAAAGCGATTCCATTGGATTATGGTATATCAGGGGAATGCTTGG
>AUXO011348348.1_pt1 | contig 10333 bp, 19 predicted proteins | sample 768731 | NCBI WGS metagenome assembly AUXO01 (sample SAMN02715735, study PRJNA202380) | gut metagenome | biome: sheep rumen | host: Ovis aries | place: New Zealand: Palmerston North | reverse complement strand
ATTACGGCTCAAAAGTTTTTGATAGAACTTGTCGGAATCATGGCGGTTGCCCGTGGTGCGAAGAAAATCGTAAAAAGAAATATATTGTCAAGAAAATTGCAACACAAGATAGGATGAACGAATATGATTTCTCTAACAGTTCCAGTTGAACAAATACCGTTTATTAGAACAATTGAGGGAAGAAAATTCAAAGATGGTAAATGGCATTTTCCAGACTATGCGCTTTCAACTTTGCAGAAATATGGCTTGGTTGCGCAAGACGTTGAAATTGAAAAACCAAAAAAGAAAGAATATCAACTTTCTTCTTATCTTAGGAAATACCAGAAAAGTATTGTAAATGAAGCTTTAAATGCCGGATGTTATGGGATTTTTGCCGATACTGGATGTGGCAAGACAGCAATTGCGCTTGAAATTTCAAAGCAGTTCAAGAAAACACTTGTTCTTTGTCCGTTAAGCGTAATCGAAACAGCGTGGATCGATGATTGTCACAAGTTTTATCCAGATAGAACAATAGTGAATTGTTGGTCTAATTCAAAACAAGGAAGAATCGTAGCTCTTAATTCAAACGCAGATGTTTATGTAATGAACTATGAAAGCTACAAGATTCTAAAAAATGAAATCCGTGTGGCTGATTTTGATTGCATGATAGTTGACGAAAGCTCGTGTATGAAAAACATGGGAAGCCAGATTACAAGCATGATTCTTGAAATGATAAATATCATTCCGCACAGGTTTGTATTAAGTGGCTGTCCTTGCCCCAACCGTTTTGATGAAATATTTCCACAGATGAAATTTGTTAACAATGATATTTTTGGAAATAATTATTACGGATTTTTAGCAAGATACAGTCATCAAGATATGGCAAATCCGCACGTTTGGTATCAAACAGACGATGATAAGGAGCGGTACAACTTACGTTTACAAGAACAATCTGTTTTCTTAAAGAAGGAAGATTGTGTTGATTTGCCAGACAAGGTATTCCAGATTCGTAGATTCGATTTATCATATAGACAAAGAGTACACTATGATGAAATTCTAAATGATATTCGTTCACACATTAACGAATGGAGCAAGTTCGAGTTTACGGCAAAATTGATGAAGTTGCGTGAAATTGTATCTGGCTTTGTTTATTCTAAAGATTCAGGCGTTATAACATTTGAATCCAACAAACAAAAAGCATTAGAAGAAACTCTTGAAGAAATTGGAAATAAACAAGTGATTGTATGGTGTCAATTCCAACACGAAATTGAAACGCTTGCAAAGCAATTTGGCGGTGTTGGATTAACATCAAAAACAAAAAATAGAGATGATATTATAAGAGATTTCCGTGACGGTAAAATTCAATACTTATTTACTCACCCACAGTTACTTGGAAAAGGATTGACATTTGTTAATTGTACTTACAATGTTTATTATTCTTTGTCGTTTAGCTATGAAGAGTTTAAACAAAGTCAAGACAGGATTCATAGAATCGGACAAACAAACAAATGTACATATATTATTCTTCAGGCAAAAGATACTATTGATGAAAAAATATATGGATGCCTAAAAAGAAAGAAAAGTGCAGTAGATGAATTGTACAACGAAATAGGATTAAAAATAAGTAATGCAACATAATGACGTTTGGCAAGGATTAAACATATTCAAAATGCACGTTGTCTATTTATAGGTGGCGAGAAATCTGCTGTCAAGTCTCGGTTGGCGGTATGTGCATTATTGATATGATATTGAAATATTCAACTTAAAAATAAAAGAAAGGAAATTCTATCAATGAAGAAGTCATTTTTTGTTCGTAGTATTTTGATTGTTTTTCTTGTTTTTGCGTTGAGTGTTCCATGCAATGTATTAGCAGTACCAGTCTTTTATAGGGCTTATGTTCCGGGTGCTGATAGTGTTCATCTTGGAAGAGCAGATATAAGATATTCTTTGTGGTGGTATACCGATGCTAATACAAATAAGCGGAGTACACTTCCAAGTGATGCCGTTGTTGAGATTTTTAGTCCAGTAAAAGGCGTTACTTATACGGTAACGATTGCTTATTGGAAAGGAACGTCAATAGAAAAGAATATATATAAGTTTAAATCCAGAAAAAGTGACGAATATGTAGCACCGTTTAGCATATCGTTAAATGATATTAAAACAAGAAAAGGGAAGAAAGCAATTCTTCGGATTGTTGTCAAAGCAAAAAAGGAAAGAAAAGTAAATCTTTTGAATCTCTTTGCTACATTGAAAGCAACAAGTTGGTTTCTCGTAACACATATAAATAAATAGGTGTGTTATGTATAAGATTGAAGAAAAACTTAATACAATAATAGATAATAATCAAGATAATATATCTAAACATGAAACAAATAATGAAACAACTATATGTGAAACACAATGCGGAGCAAATTGCTTTTGGAGTAGATACAAACAAGGGAATTATTTAAATGATTAAGACAGACACAAAAATTATATATACGGCTGATGATGAAAAACCATCTTGTTCCATTTGTGATAACATGAAAGATTCTGAATGTACTTGTGAATGGCTTTGCAAGGAAGAGAACAGATGGTGCTATTATCACCGTTCGATTGACAAATTTGTAACATAAAGAAGAATACTATGGCACTTAACAAAGGATTTTTAGTTAGCAGTAAAACGCCTGAACATCAGGAAATGTTCACTCCGTATTATGTCGTTGAACCGATTGTTAAATATATTCCGAAAGATAAAACGATATGGTGTCCTTTTGACAAAGAATGGAGTGCATATTATCAAACTTTTGTTCAGAATGGATATAACGTAGTAAGGTCGCATATTGATGAAGGAAAGGATTTTTTTAATTACGAACCAGACGAATATGATGTAATCATAAGCAATCCACCGTTTTCGATAAAGGATGCGATTATCGAAAGGGTATATGAACTCGGAAAACCATTCGCATTATTACTTCCGCTTGACAGTTTACAAGGGCAAAGAAGATATAAATGCTTTAAAAATGGCATTCAACTTTTATCGTTTGATTGTCGAGCTGGATTCCATAGAGCTTGGAGTATGGATAAAACGATTGAAAGCGTTCCTTTTGCATCGGTATATTTTTGCAGATATGTGTTGCCAAAAGATTTAATAATTGAGCATTTGGAAAAATACGATAAAAGATTAAATGGAAAGGTGGTTGATTCTATAAATGAAAATTACGATTGATATACCAAAAGAATTTATACATCATTACAGGAATGATATGTTTATAAATTCGTTACGGCGACTAAAAGAAGATGCAGATTATTTTGCAGGAAGCTACGAAGAAAAGGAAACGGCAGAGATGTTATGCCTTGCATTTCAGAAAAGTATTATAGTGAATGATGATTGGCATTCTGAATGCGAGATTCCAATTCGTGAAGTCGATTGTGATGGTAAAGATTTTGGACTTTCCGTAGACGTTATTATTAAAGACAAGATAGGGCTATGTCGCATTGGATACTATGATATGGGAATAGACGAATGGCGTGTTCGTGGAGCAACAGATGTAGAATTTTTACCCAAAAATATATTTCCTATTAAGTGGAAATATATTCAATAACATGAGATAAAATGAAAGAATATATAAAATTAAAATATTCTGATGCCTCTTACATCCTTGGCTATAAACAAACTCATTTAATTCAGAAATATTTTTCCCAATGGAAAATAAGCAGTTGTGGTAAACAAGTAAAAAGATTGGAATGCGATATAAAATTACCAGTATTCATAATAATGTATATTCCAATGTTGGTTATAATATTTTTATATTATTTATGGAACGAAGGGTTAAGACATTTTTCGTTTCCGACAAGTAGAAATATTTACCGTTATACATTTACCAAAGATTATTATGCCTATACAAGAGCAAATGTGATTCTTTCAACGAGTAGATATATGGGAAAGAGGAACAATAGAAATGAAGATATATATGTTTGAAGTACCCGATGAATGGGATTTACAAAAGTGTATCATTGAGGTTAAAAAGGGGAAAATGGTTATTTCTCACCCATACAGAAATGGGATTTATGAGTTTAGCGATATTTTTGAGAAGTATAAGTGCGATATTGTTCCATTTGTTTCTGATAATAATCAACCAATGGAATCTGCGATTAACGAAAAGCAACACATATTAGCTGTAAATAAGAAATGTTATGAATGTAGGTATAAAAAAGAAGAATGTGATTGTTTGACGGATTATTGTGAGCGTGGAAACGATGATGTTATGTTTAATGATGAAGATGTTGAAAATCCATGCAAACAATTTGAGCGAAAAGAATATGAATTGTAATTCTAAGAAAGAAATGAACGATATAGAAATCAGGATAATAATTGCTGGAAGTAGAGATTACTCGGACTATGAAGAATTGTGCAAGGTAACTGATAAGATTTTGCAGACATACGTTTTCAGCAAAGGAATATTTAAAAAATCAGATATAGTAATTGTTTGCGGAATGGCAAGAGGGGCGGATTTACTTGGAAAGCGGTATGCAGAATCAAAAGGTTACAATGTAAAGTTTTTTCATGCTAATTGGGATTTATATGGAAAATCCGCTGGCTATATCAGAAACGAAGAAATGGCAAAATATGCATCATATAGAAATGGCTATGGAGCGTTGATCGCCTTTTGGGATGGGAAATCAAGAGGAACAAAACATATGATTGATTTGGCAAAAAAGTATAACTTAAAAGTATTTCTTCCTATAAAATAAAGCAGGATATGGAAGAATAAATGTTTGTATTTTGATAATAATTTGAAAAACATCCATAGAAAGGAAATATGATGAAAAAATATATTGAGCTTGCTGGATTTATTATTTGTATGATTGGTCTCGTTGGTTTGATTGTTAATATTGCTTGTCCTTTTGTTTATTGTTTTATGCATGGATGTTCAGAATTAAATGTATTTTTCGGAATCGGTTGGATGCTGTTAATGGATTTTATATGGATTGCCCATTATCTACTTGGACGTATATTATATAAAACGGCTAATGGCAATATTTCACATTCTAAATATGAATAAGGAGATTGAAACGGTGAAGTATCCAAACTTAGAATTGATTGAATATAAGTTAAAAGAAGAGGCATATGAACGATTTATGTCATATCTGGCTAATGCGCATTTTATCAAATATAAAGCAGAAGTATTCATGCAAACATGGGTAAACACGGCGACTGGTTTTGATTCTGATGTATGTGTTTCAGGGCAAGCATTTACTGATGAGTATACTACAGTAATGGAAATGTCGTGGGCTGAAAAAAGAAAAGATTCAAAAGGGTGGGAAGATTCAAAATTTAAAATCTATGGAGTGTTTTTTGGAAATAAGATGGCATATGTTTTTGTAAATCCAAACAAGTTATTTTTTGACGATTGGAAAAACAAACAGATGAAATCGTGTAGACAATCATTACAATACTTGGGATATGAATAATAGGAGTGTTTTTAAATGCAGTATCAAGGAGGAAAGTCTGTTATAGCTACTGATATAGCAAATATCATTAGCGGCAACGGGGGGGGTGAAAACATATCAAACAATGAGATACCAAGGTGGCAAATCAAGAATAGCAAACGAAATAGCATCAAAATTGGCAACGGGGGGGGCAGAACTACCATCTAATACGTTGGTTTCGTTATTTTGTGGAGCTTGTAATATAGAGGCAAAAGTAAAAGGATATGATAAGATTATTTGTAATGATAATCAACCATATTTAATTGCACTATTTAAAGCGTTACAAAACGGTTTTGAATTACCAGACATAGTTACGGAAGAACAATATCATTACTTTAAACAGAACAAAGACGTAAATCCGCCGCTTACTGGATTCGTTGGGTTCGCTTGTAGTTTTGGTGGCAAGTGGTTTGGTGGTTATGCGAGAGATGGAAAACGTGTAAATTATGCGTTGCGTGGTAAAAAATCATTGGCTAAAAAAATGGAAACGTTAACCAATGTTAAATTTGTCTGTATGGATTACAGGGATGTTGTTCTTCCAGATGGGTGCGTTGTGTATGCCGACCCGCCGTATAATGGTACTACACAGTATGCAAACAGGAAATTTGATTCTGAATCATTTTGGGAATATATGCGTGAAATAAGCAAATCTCATCTTGTATATATATCGGAATTAAATGCTCCAGATGATTTTGTTTGTATATGGCAAAAAGATATAAGAAGGATTCTTGATGTTAATAAGAACAATCAGTTTAAATCCACAGAAAAACTATTTGTTCATAAAAATAATTTAAAAATAATACAAAAAAATAGTTGAAAAATCTAAAATATGTGCTATAATAGTTATAAAGGAGGTAGAAATACAATGTATATTTGTCCTAAATGCCACGCTGTTATGAGTCACGTTTTAAGGTTTTCACTTGGTAAAAGTTGCGAACTGTATACTTGTAAAATGTGCAGTTTTGAAACAAAACCAAAACAGATTAGCTATTATAGCATTAAGATAACACAAGATAATACGAAACAAGAAGATAAGGTTAAGAAAGTTAAAGTCAATCCAAAGAAAAACAAGAAAAAGAAACGAAAGAAGAAATGATTATGAAAAATTTAGTCTTAGATATCGTTTTAAATAATTCTTGGGAAGATGTATTAAACATCATGAGCGAGAGAAAAATCAAAGTTAAAGAAAAAAGCAATCTTGCTATCTTTAACTATGATATTGATGCTGATTTTAATGACGAACTTGTGTGTCAATGTAGAGGAATCATTATAGATAAGCATGAAAAGAAAGTTGCTTGCCGAGGATTTGACAAGTTCTTTAATTTTTCTGAACCTTATGCGGTAGAAATTGATTGGAGCAATGCCAGTGTCCAAGAGAAGATTGATGGCAGTATTATCAAACTATATCACTACGGCGATACATGGCATTGGGCAACGAATGGAATGATTGATGCTTCAGATAATAATGTAGCGGATGGATTTATGGTAGATTCATTCCAAAGTATTATCGAAGGATGTAAAAATTATCCATTTATTAAGAAATTATGTAATACTCTCAACAAAAGTAATACATATATTTTTGAATTAGTTTCACCATTTAATAGAGTTGTAATATCTTACGATGAATCAATGCTTTATCATATCGGTACAAGGAATAATTATACTGGCGAAGAGTATGACATTGACATCGGCATTGTCAAACCAAAGCAATTCCCATTAAACACGTTGAATGATTGCATTGTAGCTGCAAGTTTAATCAATCAAGGACATGAACAAGTAGAGGCAGAAGGATTTGTCGTAGTCGATAAAGACTTCAACAGGATAAAGATTAAATCTCCAGAATATGTGTTCATGCATCATAACATTAACAACCGCGCTATAACTATAAAACGCATTGTAGACCTGTTATCTGATGAAGATTTCAATCTTGACTCGTTTTTAAACCAGTTTCCTGAGTACATAGAAAGGTTCGATGCGATAAAGAAACTCATTGATGATTTCCATATGGAATGTATCAATGAGATAAATGGCGCAAGGTTAATGTATGAGAAATGTGGCGACAGGCGAAAAGTATGGGAAGAATTTGGCTTGAACAAAGAAACAGGATTTATTGCTATGCGAGCCGTTGGCAATGATATCCCAGTTGAGGAATTATTAAATCGTATTGAAAAGAAACATTTAGTAAAACACATAAGAAATGCACTGGAAGGAGATGATGCATTTCTATGATGATTGTGTCAAGGAAGAGCCAGAGATTATTGAAGTATGTGGTAAGTATGCAGGTAAACTTTGTGGTTCTATAGCAATGAAACACGCAAGAGAAATGATTGTGGGGTAGAACATGAATAAAGTACCAAAATTAATCATGCTTGTGGGGCTTGTCGGCTCTGGCAAGTCCACATATGCAAAATCATTAAAAGACGATTATACTATTCATTCTTCAGATGCTTTACGGGAAGAAATGTTTGGTGATGTAAATGAAAATTCAAAAGAAAGCAACGCAAAATTGTTTGAAGAGTTGCATAGAAGAATTAAACAGGATTTACAAAATGGAAATAATGTAGTTTACGATGCAACGAATATCAACCGTAAACGAAGAATAAACTTTTTAAGGGAAATCAAAAACATCCCGTGCTACAAAGTTTGCCATCTTGTCATGTCTCCATATTATCTTTGCATCAGGCGAAATAGATGCCGTGAAAGATTTGTTCCAGAAGAAGTAATAAAAAGGATGTATATGAATTTTCAACCTCCAAACAAAAGCGAGGGATGGGATGAAATAGACATTATCCTTAGTTGCAAGAAAAAAGATTTCAAAGATTATAAGATTGAAATACTTTATAATTTTGCAACTGGAATAAATTATTTCAATCAGGATAACAAACATCATTCGTTTACACTTGGCGAACATTGTAGAAAAGCAAAAGAATATGTTGCAGAGCATTATCCTACCAATCAGATTTTGTATGATATTGCACTGATACATGACGAAGGGAAAGTTTTCACAAGAACTATCACCAACAGCAAAGGTGTCAAAGATGGGAATTGTCATTATTATCAACATCATTGTGTTGGTGCATATAATTCAATCTTCTATATGCTCAACGAAGGATATGAAATTGATGAAATACTTCATGCGGCAAGTGTGATATTTTTCCATATGCATCCTTATAACGAATGGAAAGATAACAAAAAGCTTGAAGAGAGAATGAAATTGCAAATTGGTGAAACATTGTACAATGACATAATCGCCTTGCATGAAGCAGACCAATACGCACATTAAGGAGTTGCAATGACAAACGAACAAGAAAAATTTATAACTGACAGCATTAAAGATACAATGTCGAGATTAAGAAATGATTCCGTAGTAACTGGTATGAAATCTGCGCTTGCCGTTGTTCTTGATATGTGCAACAAAGAAGAGACAGATAAAGAAAAAATTGAAGAGATTCGGCAGTATTGTAATAAATGCTTAAAAAATCAAAAGGAGTAAAGATGGCAGAAAAGAAAAAGGGTATATTTGCTACACTAAGCGCAATCAACGCATCGGACAAAGTTAAGGAAAAGAACGGATTACGATACCTTCCTTGGAGTTCGGCAATTCAGATTGTCAAAGGATTGTTTCCGAAAACAACGTATAATATCGTTCCGCAAATGATGGACGATAAAGGGAATACGAGACCTTGGCACGATGATGGTAAGACTGGTTGGGTAGAGGTTAACGTAAAAATCGAAGCAGAAGATGGAGAAGTTTGCGAAGCCAAAGAAATGCTTGCAATTATGGATTTTAAAAATAAGGCGATTCCTGCCGATAGCATTACATCTGTAGATGCAAATAAGAGTATTAAAAGATGTTTATGCAAAGCACTCGCAATTGCAAGCGGGTTAGGTTTATACATTTATGAGAGCGAGGAGCTTCCTGACGAAATCGCCAACATTGTCAAACTCCAAAATGAATGTATGGCATTGATTACTAAGAAATGTTCTTTGTCCGATAAGGCAAAGGCAAGAGTTAGCGAACTTTGTAAAGCCGCAGATGAATCTTCTAATGGCGACCCCCGGCTTATTGAAGATGTTGAAGTATTAACAGAGTTAAAGAAACAGCTTATGGCTGTTAGAAAATAATATAAAGAAAGGAAAAAATAAGATATGGGATTTTCACAGTGTACCTATAATACAAAAAAAATCGCAGAAGCACTTGGAATTGAAGAAAATGAACTTGTTGATTTAATGATGGCAAATTCATATGGTGGTTATGCGAGAATTTGGTCTGTTGAAGATAATGGGAAATATTCAACAGCAAAGATTTCAATTAGTAAAAAGAATAAAGACACAGACCAATATGTTACAGATTTTCAGGATGGATTTGTCCGACTTGTCGGACAAGCGCACAATGCTCTCAAAGATGTTTCGGTTGGCGATAAGGGAATTTCTGTAAGGATTACGCAATGCGAAGTAACAAATCTTTACACATCGCCAGAAGGAAAAGTTTCATATAAGCCCCATTATATCATTTTTGGTTTGGAAGTTATGGATAAGCAATTCAAAAATGAAAACAACAATAAAGGAAGTAATGCCAAATCCGCAAAGAAAAGCGGCTCGGATGAATTTATGAATATCCCTGATGGCATTGATGATGACGAACTGCCTTTTGATTAAACATGTAAAAAATAGGTAATTTAGACCACAAGATATAGTGGTTGATAAAGAAAAAGCTACTACATCTTGTGGTTTGTATGCAAATAAAATGACTGTTTTATGTGTAGGAATCTAATATGATAATGGAGAGTAAAATGATAGACAATACAGATATAAAGAAATTTGAAGAGTTGTTAGGCGAAGTAAAACGTGATGGAATTGAAAAATTGTTTTCGTTTATCAG
>AUXO014504614.1_pt1 | contig 10335 bp, 7 predicted proteins | sample 768731 | NCBI WGS metagenome assembly AUXO01 (sample SAMN02715735, study PRJNA202380) | gut metagenome | biome: sheep rumen | host: Ovis aries | place: New Zealand: Palmerston North | reverse complement strand
CGGCAATACGTCCGCAGTCTTAAAGTAAAGCTCGGTATTGAGGAGGTAGAATAATGGTAAAGGAATTTCTGATATCATTTTTACATTATTTTGTGGACATTACAACAGCCGTCCTTATTGCTGCGGCTATTTTTCTTACAGTCTCGGGACAGCAGATGGAAAGCGTCATTCTCTGGGAGATACTGCTGAGCGGTCTTATAACCGCACTTCCGACCGCTGCACTGCTCTGTTTCGATTCCAAAAGCGCAAAGCTCTCATGGGTACTGTGGATAGTGCATTTTCTTGTTATCTTCTCCATAACCCTGCTTATGCTGAACCTTTTCGGCTGGTGCAGTATAACTCCCAAGTCTGTAATACTTACCTTTTTTGCAGTTGTGTTCATCTATCTTTTCACCTGCTTCGTACACTATCTCGTGGACAAAAAGCATACCACACTGATGAACCAACAGCTCAAAAAGCGCTATTCCAACGGGGAAAAGCCGGAGGAACACAAGGGCGCTTAATGTATCTTACCCTATAAAACAAGCATCTTACCCTCTGAAAAATACAGCTTACCCGAAATGCATTGACTCATACGTTATCCGCATATATAATGGTTAATATATTATTCCCTTATTTTATACAGAACGGAGGAATCGCTATGAAAAACAGACTTACAGCACTGCTTACCGCAGGTATTATGCTTGCATCTGCCGCTCCCATAACCACTGCAAGCGCCGAGGAAAAAAACGGTATTCATTCCGTTATCGGACAGCTTCCCGTGTGGACTCCGCTGGACTTCGCTGATGCTTTGCAGTTCTATAATGAGCACGGAAAATGTCTTTTGGCAGATAACTATATCTGTATCGTAAGACCTATACCCAAGGACAGGGTTGACGAATACGAGTTATACGTCAGCGGCGGTGTGACTAATGTCAACACTCCCGTAAGCGCAGGAAGAAGACTGCTGGAACTCGATATTCCCGAAATACCTGATCCCGACGATACGGAAGCTGTGAAAGAATATGAGGATTACTGCGACAGATTAGGTCTCTATTCCCACGATCACAGCTTCTTTGAGGAATATGCGGAAAGCAACTCGCAGTATGTATTTGAAGTAGAAATGTTCCGTGTGCTTGAAGGACTCGACCTCAAGATAATGCTGGCTGAACCTGTAAGTTCGTGGCATCCGGGACTTGAAACTTCATATACGATAACGGATGAATACACCTTCGAGAACCATGACGGAAAAACAATACAGACCGATGTCTACAGCTGGCTTCCCGACTCTGTTCCCGAGTATAACGCATTTTTCAATCAATACGGACCTGCTTCCGTTCAGGAAAACTATATCGCCTACTGTTCCGACTATGAAAGCGGTACGGGTGCCGTTATGGAAATGGAACAAAGCGGTGAAGGTTCGATAAAAGAAGCTTTAGTGTCCGAATGCAAGCCATTTATCCTTGAACCGCAGGACGGTTCGGTAAATACTTCCGTCACGCTGTACAAGCCGACTGCCGACGGAATGACTGATGTAAAATGGACTATCAGCAACAAGATATCCAGGGAACTGATCTCCGAATGGTACGGAAAGTATGAGATAAAGAACGACTGCACCGAGATAACCGACCTTTCTTCCGGAAAACCGGGCAAAACTATATTCACCTTCATCGATAAGGATACGAATGAAGTCATCGATATAAGCAATGCTCTTCTGATGAAAACCACTATACAGGATCCCTATATCAGTGTATCCTTCGATATCACATCCAATCCCTGCACTGTCGATGATTTTTATGCATACGATCAGGAATGCAGATACTCCTTCAACTTCCGTTCGGAGGCCGGCGGGTATGATGATATCGAATTCGAGAAAACTTCCGGGACCTCCGACTGCGTTGAAGTCACATGTTATATGAAGTGGAACCCCGGCGGCGATCTCAACGGTGACAGGTCCTTCGGAGTTGCCGATCTGCTGCTGATGAACAAATGGCTTCTCGGGGACGGTGAAGCACAGATATCAGACTGGAAAGCAGCTGATTTCTGCCGTGACAACAAGCTCGATGTATTCGATCTTTGCATCATGAGACAGGCGGTCATCAGAAGGCTCTCAGAAACTGTAATGCCTGATACTCCCGTTGATCCTGTCCATAGATTTTACACTCCCGGAAGTGACAGACATCTGTATGCAGGTCCCGGAACAGAATACAAGGTCCTCGATACTGTACCTGCTTTCGAGTTTCTCTACGAATGGGGCTACAACAATGGAAACGCGGACTGGGTATACACCATTTTCGACGGAAAGAAAGGCTGGATAAGAACTGTCGTTGACGGCGAACCGAATGTAGTATTTACCGATCTTGCCTACGATAAGCCTGTTATATACCTCTACCCCGAAAAGGAAACGGACGTCCATGTGGAGCTTGACCTCACAACATCCGAACTCTCCACAACCTACCCGAAGTATAACGGCGGCTGGGACATTACAGCCTTCCCCGACGGTTCCCTCATCAACAAGGCGGACGGTTCACATCACAGATACCTCTTCTGGGATTCAGTAAACTGCCGTACAGATTTCGACCTTTCAAAGGGCTTCTGCGTTGCAGGCTGCGATACCGAGAGCTTCCTTAAAGAAAAGCTCACCTATATGGGACTCACAGAAGAAGAAATGAACGAATTCATCGTATACTGGCTCCCGAGAATGGAGCATACCCCATACAACCTGATATCTTTCCAGGGTGATGCATATACGGATTCCGCAAAGCTGTATATCACTCCGACTCCCAACAGTATCTGCCGTATCTTCATGACATATGTTCCCCTTGAAAGGCCTGTCGATACAGAACCTCAGCAGCTTTCTACCTTTGAGAGAAAAGGCTTTACAGTCGTTGAGTGGGGCGGCAGCGAGATAGGCTGAAAATGATCTTCCTCATTTACCATTACTCCCTATACAAAAAGTCCTGACTTAATGAAAGTCAGGACTTTTGTTTTGTAATCAGAAATATCACATACTCTCTGCAAGGACCTGTCTGAGCTTTATGAGATCAAAGGAATTGATCGCACCGTCGCCGTTAAGATCGTAATTCTTGCCCTTCGGGATAGTTACGTTTTTACCGAGAAGGAAACCGTTCAGAAGATCTGCATCATTTGTATCGAACTCGCCGATATAATCGTCAGGCTCGGAACCGAAAACCGATATTCTTGCATCGTATATTTCGATAGAACTTCCGCCGACACCGCCCATATCTGCATTGATGTATGCAGAGCTTATATTGCCTGCCGTCAGTTCAAATTCTCTCCATGCCTTTATATGATCGTCAAGATATATTATCTCGCTGAAATCCGTCTGATCTGATGAAAGATTATCTCTTATGCTGTAGTATTCGTCAACGCTTCTTCTGCCAGAGCCGAAAGTGTTTTTTGTATGGTCTACATACATTCTGTAAAATACTCCGTTTATCTCTTTGCTGCCGCAGTATATTGCTGTCGGAGGTACGGGATCATAGTTTGCATGATCGATGATATGATAAGCAACGTTAAGCTCGTCATCTATGCCTCTCATTCTGCCGTATGCCCCTATCCAGTATCTGCCGTCGGTGCTTACCTTAGCCTTGTAGGAAAGGACGAGTCCCGAAGCATCGGTGTTTTCAAGCTCTCTTTCGCCGAAATCAAAGCCCTTGCCAACTGAGAACATCTCGTCGTGTTCATGGAAGATATCAGCTGATATGGTTCCGTTTTCTTCAAGTGTGCAGTTATCGACCGCACCTGTTGCATAGTATCTGTAGCCGTTTTTTGTCAGATCATCCTTCAGAACAACATCATTGCTTTCAGAAGGCTTCTTTATATCGACATTTACATCTTCAATAGTGAATTTGCCGTCGCCCTTTCCGAATATCTCAGCAAAGGCATTTGCTCCGCAGAGCTTTTCTCCTGCTTTGACTCCGAGCTTCTCCCATGCCTTGACAAAGTCTGAAAGGTCGGCATCTGCATGCATTGTATATCCGATATGATTGCTTACATACGAAGATACGCACCAATACTGTGTATAGGTATCACCCGACTGGATATTCTGTGCATCGAATGACTTCTTGTACATCGTATATTCCAGGTCATCTATCTCAAAAGTACCTATAAGCTCTGCGTCTTTTATAAAATCGTCCGATTTTCTTGCATGAACGATATAGAATTCACTTTCGGTATCTGCAAAATCGAAGTTGATACCTGCTGCATACAGATTATTTTCCCTTTCATTGGATATACTTGTTACATACTCAACCCTGACATCATCATAAGCAATGCCGTTTTCCTTTACGATACCCTTTTTGAAAAGGCAATCCGCCGCGGGATCAACATTGAAATAGGTACATAAAGCGGTGCCGTCCTCCTTAGCGATCATATTTCCTCTGCTGAATCTGTCGTCCTGAAGGAAAGTATAGGTCGTGCCGTCACGATAGGCTGTTCTGCCCTCGTTGTCATAATTCGGCACCTCCATATCATCGGTATACGGTACAGATATCAGCTCGTTTCTTGTAATTTCAGCCGAACCGCTTCCGCCTTCGGTAAAGAGCATCATCTGCGGATAGGACGAATTCATCAGTCTGATGTCTTTGTCGGCCAGTGCATCGATAAATGCCTTTAAATCGATCTTTCCGCTGAGTGAAGATCCTGCTGCAAGGCTCTCCCTGCGTACTATATTCAGTACATCTATCTTCATACCGTTTACTTCTTCATCTGTCTGATAAATATCATACTCAGCACCATTAACTTCAACAGATCCTAAAAGCTCGTCATCCTCAAATATAGTTAATCCCGAATAGGATTCATAGATATGAACATCGGCTTGATTAAGACTTCTTTTGTCGCCGGTAAAACTTAATCTATTTATTTCCACATCGCTTAAAAATGCTGCTCCGAATCCATAACCGCCGCTGCAGTCTATCTGACCGCTGTAATTCAGATAGAAGTATTTCATCATGTTGAATCCCAGATGCATACCGTCACCTGCTAAGTAAGTAACATTTCCGGTATCCTTCCATTCAAGATCGAAATTGTAATTCCTTTTATTCACATCAAATGAAAATTCACCTTTTTTCTCAGGATCAAGTACAGTGCAACCATCAGCGGAATATGCTTCGGTAATATGAATGATACTATCATCCTGTTCAGAAACTGCTGTAACGATGCCGCCGTCCTCAGCCGCCTGTACGGGGAATACAGCAAGTGCCGATACTCCGACAGCCAAAGCAGTAACAGCAGATAATGCGTGTCTTATAACTTTGCCCATAACAATACCTCCTTAAGTGTGTCTCTAAATAATTTGTTGGAGCAATAACCGCCTGATGACGGTTATTGAGTACTTATTATATTATATTTTATATCATTTAAGCATAATAATCAAGCTATTTATTGCTCACTTTTGATATATTATTGCAATTATAAGCATTATTTTTGGCAAGGTCATGAGCGGGTTCGTACAGAAACGCATCTCAAGGAGGCTTTTTTCCGCATCATTCCCTGTTCTTAAGCACCTCAGCAGGTGATATCTTCTTTATCTTGCCTATGAGAAGCCTGTTTATTATCGTGTATATAACGATCACCGCCGCATATATTATCAGGTAAAGATACCACGGAAATGCAAGCTTCATCGAACACGCCACATTCGGTATGAACATCGGGAATATCATATCCACTATCTTCTTTGCAATGGGTACTGCTATAAGCGCTCCCACCGCAACCACAAACAGGTTGCCGTTGAGATAAAGCGCTCTTATCTCCTTCGGACGGTATCCGAATATCTTTATCAGGGATATGCCCATTGCGGACCTGTCTATCATTACTCCCATCATAAGGTACATGACAACGCAGAAAATTATCGTTCCCGCAATTATAAGGGTTCTGACCAGCGATAACATGAGCTTCACATATACACTTGCACTGCGCTCCACATCTTCCTTTGTGTTGACCGAATAGAGCCTTCCCTCATCGATATCAAGCTCCTTGTCGGAATAGACCGTGTTGAAGTAGTCCTCATCCCTGCCGAAAAGCTCACGCATACTTCCGATATCCATAAATACCGTAAAGCCAACGGAATATTCGCTGATACCCGTAACGGTAAAGCTGTAGTCCGCATCTGCCGCAGGATCGCTGAATATCACTCTGTCCCCCACCTTGTAGCCGAAACGCTCCACAAGAGATGAATTGATAACTGCCTTTGTCTTGCCCTTTTCGGGTTTTGCATCAAAGAACCTGCTTTCACCGTCTATACCTATGACCGATACATCAAGAGTATATCCCATACAGTCAATAGTGAGTGTCTCGATATATGCAGGTTCGCCTTCATCGGGTGCAGTCTTTTCGGGGTATTTGTAAAGATACTGATATTCGTATTTCGTATCAAGGGCGGTGTAGTCTCTTACGCCGCAGCACATAACATAGCAGTCCAGTCCCAGCATGATGACGATTATCGATACAAGCATACCTATCACCATTGTAACTGCGGACCTTGATTCCCTTACGAGCTGACGTATCGCAAACACCTTCGGGAAGCTCTTTGTTTTCAGTGTAAACTGCTTGTAACTGCCTGCGGACTGTTCGTTCTTCATCAGTGAAAGTGCAGTTTTCGAGAGCTTCTTATTGATAACGAAGGCATTGACAAGCGCACATATCACAGGGGGCAATACAACTCCGTAAGCTATGAGATAGGGCGGGTATACCATATCAAAAAATGGCACCGAGAAATAGCTGTATGTATCCTTCACCTGCGTACCGATACCAATGGGCGAAAATCCGAGCACAGCTCCGATAACTGCCGCAATAAGTGCTATAATAGTCGGCATTGTGATGTAGTGGAGCATAAGGTCCTTTTTCTTTACTCCGAGGGCGTACAATGCGCCGATAACGCTCTGTTCGCGCTCTATCTGATGAACTACAAATACGGATATGACATAGGCAAAGAGTATGAGAACTATCACTCCTGCAATAAGTCCCGCATTCTTGTCCATGACCACATCTCCTGCCGCACCTGCAACACGGATATTGTCCTCTGCGGTCACGAAGGAAGTGAGATTCTCTATATCAACGCTGAACACATCATCAAGAAGCTCATCCGTTTTCTCTTTCAGTTCCTTAACTCCGTCTGCAAGCTCTGCCGAACCCTCTGCGGCGGAATCTGTACCCTCAGTGTAATCGTATATACCGTTCCTGAATTCCGATATCTCATCGATACTTTTCAGCAGTGCCGAAAGCTGTTCGGAGTGTGTCGCCGATACAAGAGATTCAAGAGTATCATGGTAGTTTTCCTTTGTCAGCGTGATATTCTGTCCCATAGCCGCAAGTGACGAGCCTGCCTGTGCAAGATAGCCCTCAAAGAGCTTATCTGCCGCATCACGCATATCCGAACTGTATCCACTGAGTTCGGAAAGGCCGTCGGAAAGTTCCGCTGAACCGTCATTCAGCTCGTTTATACCGTCCTCAAGCTTATTGCGGTCCTCAAGCATCTCGTCAACAGTCTCGCGGAAATACTTATCCTCAACCTGTTCGGGAGTTATCTTTATATCCCTTATTTTCTCCTTGAATTCGTCATTCGTGCAGCTTCCAAGACGGTAAGCGTAGGTACACTCCTCTGCATTTACGCCGCCTCCCGACTTCACTTCGTCATACTGCTCCGCAGTAGTGAAGATAAGTCCGAATGCACTTCTTTCAACAGCTGAATCGCTGAAATGTGCGATACACATATCGTAATCGGGTACCGAACCAATACCTGTAACGGTGAAGGTAACTCCGCCTGCCGTTACAGTGTCCCCCACACGGATATCATGTGCGGAGGCATAGCCCTTTTCAAGGACCGCTTCACCCATTTGTGAGGCGAGTTCGCCCTCGTCAAGCTGTATAAGGTCGATATTCTCCCTGTTTTTAAAAAGACGCAGTGTCGCATCATCTCCGGTCTTAAGGTCCAGCGAGAACATCGGCTCTATCTGTGTTCCGTCCTCTGTCAGCAGGGACATATCCTCATCCGTAAGTGGCAGGAATACAGCGAACTGACCGTCCTCAACCTTATTGACCGCCTTCTTGTTTTCTGTTCCCTGAATGACTACCTCCGCTGAACCAACTATCGATACAACAAGATATATTCCCATCACTATAAGAAGCAGCAATGCAAGATATCTGCCGAAATTGCTCCGCAGGTCACGAAGGAGTCTTTTACTGAGCACCCTGTTCATTATAAATCCTCCAGTTCTGCGGCAGGGACTCTTTTCTCGTTCTCGTATTCCTTTTTGACAAGTCCGTCCTTTATGATGATGACCTTATGTACCATGTTCTTTATAGAATTGTTATGTGTAACTATCAGCATAGTAGTCCCGTATTTCTCGTTTATCTGCTCCAGAAGCACAAGTATATCACGGCTCGTTTTCGAGTCCAGCGCACCTGTCGGCTCGTCGCAGAGAAGGAGCTTCGGATTCTTGACCAGTGCCCTTGCAATTGCACATCTCTGCTGCTGTCCGCCCGAAAGCTGTGCGGGGAACTTGTTCTGATGCTCGGTAAGTCCGAGAACTTCGAGAAGCTCGTCTATATCAAGTGGCTTTTCAGCGATATACTGACATATCTGTATATTTTCCCTTACGGTGAGATTGGGTACAAGGTTATAGAACTGAAAGATGAATCCCAGATTATCCCGTCGGTAATCGGAAAGCTGTGCAGGCTTCATGCCGAATATCTCGGTGCCGTCCACAGTTATCGAACCCGAGTCCATAGTGTCCAGACCGCCGATGCAGTTAAGGAGAGTTGATTTTCCCGAACCGCTGGTGCCCTGTATAACGCACATCTTACCTCTTTCAAGTCCCGTACTGATGCCTTTGAGCACCTGTATATAGCTGGTATCGCTTCCGTAACTCTTTTTTACATCCTTTACTTCAAGATACATTCATATTCCTCCTTAGTAAGCACACGCTAACTCATGTGCATCAGTCAAGAGAGCTTTCACTCCCCGACCGTATCATTATTCTCGAAAATATATTTCAGCCATGTGTCAACAAGCATATCCATGACAGGCTTTATTTCCCTTACAGCCTGTTCCTTGTCATCTACATGGATAAGCAGATGAACAAATGCATTAATCTGCACATGTGAAAACCAGTGCAGCATATACTCGTTGATTCGCTTATCGGGAAAAGCAGCCGCATAGGTCTCAGCAAGAGCGATATTATGCTGTTCTATCATTTCCACAAAGCGGTCGACTATACCTTCATAGCGTGAACCCGCTGCCTTGTCAAGCAGGATCATCATTGCTTCTCTGTCAGCATAAAGAACCGATATCATGGTCTCGGCAAACTCGTCATGGTCGCCAGACGTATGCTCATATCCAGAAACATCGGTCTCCAGATCCTCGGAAAAATGCAGTTTTATCGCATTGATTATCCGTTGAAGGGGTTCATCGACTACAGCGCCAAAAAGTCCGTTTTTATCCTTGAAGAAGAAGTATACCGCACCCGTTGTAAGACCTGCTGCGGAACTTATAGCACGAAGCGAGGCTTTCTCGAAGCCCTTCTCCATAAATTCCTTTTTAGCGCATATGATAAGCTTTTCACGGTTTTCATTTTCATGATCCATAGGCTCGCCTCCGTTGATAACAGTGTTACGTAACACTGTTATTCTATCATGCATCCTCTGATTTGTCAATCGTCCGACTCGTTTTTCGTCATTTTCCACATAGCCGCATATATAAAAGCGTCCGTTTTCTACGTTTCTGTAGAAGAACGGACGTCCGTTAAGAACATTCATATTTTTGCTGCCGTCATAAGTTCAGTAAGGGCACGTTCAAAGTCCCTGTCCTGCTGCGGAGTTCGCTTGGAAAGTCCCCTTGTACGTCCGCCGCTTCGGCGTATCTTTGCGGATACCGCACGGAATTCAAGGAGCCCCGAGATATTGTCCTCTGTATATTGTCTGCCGTCCTGATTGAGGACTATCGCACGTTTCCCGAGGCACATCGCCGCAAGTCCATAGTCCTGAGTTACAGCGATATCTCCCGCACAAACAAGGTTGACAAGGCGAAAATCTGCGCTGTCCGCACCCTTATCCACGATTATCGTATCTGCACCGTCCCGCTGTATCGAATGGGCGGTATCACATATTATGGTGCATCCTATACCGTACTTTTTCGCCAGACGTACTGTGATGTCAACTACGGGACAGCCGTCCGCATCAATAAATATCCTCATATTTTTCTCCTGTCATTATGTTGATCAAATAAGATAAAAAATATTAATGTATGCTTTAGCATTTACTCAGCCTGTCAAATAATATTAATTCATCAGGGAACGCCCTCTCTTGCAGGGCGTTCCCTCTTTCAAAACAGTCCAC
>AUXO011085319.1_pt1 | contig 10335 bp, 7 predicted proteins | sample 768731 | NCBI WGS metagenome assembly AUXO01 (sample SAMN02715735, study PRJNA202380) | gut metagenome | biome: sheep rumen | host: Ovis aries | place: New Zealand: Palmerston North | reverse complement strand
GCGGAGATGACAAGACCCCAATTAAAGATTTATTTGAAGAAGGGAACGTCAACGAAGAGACAACTAAACTATCTGAAACATTATTTACAGTATTAGGAGTAATAAAAAATATAGCAGGCGTTGTTGGTCGTTTGATAAATCAAATAATGGATTCTGGAATGCTAGACAACCTTATGAACATAATAGGGGACATTGTTATAGCAATTGGTCAAATTATATCAGAGTTGCTTACAAGTGGAGCCATGAATGTCATTCTTGATGTTATTGGGGAAATAGCAAATGTCGCAGGTGTTATCCTTAGAGTTATAGCACAAATAATTGGCAAGCTAGCCGAAATGGGGGCGTTAAAACCTATGATTTATGGTTTGATTGCAGCTTGGGCAGCATACAAAGCAATAATGATTGGAGTTACAATAGCAACTTGGGCTAAAACAAGTGCAGATATAGCAGCAAAGAGTGTAGCTACTTGGGGAGCGTTTGCGGCAGCGGGTGCAGCAATAGTAGGAGCATCAATAGGTGCTACAGCGGCAATTATAAGCAAAGTGAATGGATACGAAACAGGTGGTATTCCAAACAAGTCTGAATTATTCTATATGAATGAAAATGGTGTTCCAGAAGCATTAGTAAATACTGGTGGAGCACAAACCAATGTAATAAATATTGACCAACTTTCAGAAGGTATGCGTAGAGGATTTATTCAAGCAATTTATGATACCGATTTACTTGGTGCTATAAGAGAACAAGGTGGGACAACTCTAATGGTCGATAAGGATGTTCTTGGTTCTACAGTGGCAAGCTCTGCTGGGTTTAGAAATGAAGTGAATCGTAGAAATACAAACTTAAATTTAAGATAGGAGATAGATTATGTCAATAAATGTAACAGCAAATGATAATACAAAGAATAATTATGGGGACACTATTGGAACTATTAGAATAAATGGTATTCCATTTAAACATCTATCTCCTGATAGTGTTCTTGGGTTTGATACGCTTACTTGGAGCGAAGAACCAACAAGAAACAACTTATTTGCATTTGAAAACATAGACCAAATAGATGTTGGATTAGTTGCTCAATGTCAAATCAACTTAAAACATTGTAGTATAGAAGATTTTGTTAAACTTCGTGAAATAGCAAAACAAAGATATGTTTATGTTACTTATTACAATGTTGATACTTGCCAATGGGATTATAACAGGGAAATGTATTGTTCTAAGAGCGAGAAACAAAAACTCTTTTATTTTAAGCCGGAGTTAGTTGGAGTGCTAGATGTAAATATCACATTTGTTGCAACAAATAGGGATAAAACAGACAGGTCTCCACTGACAATTTCTTTTGATAACAATGGCTATTCAACAATATCGTTGCCTACAAGCAAAAGTGTTGACTATGGTGGAGTTTTTGTTGTTGAAGCCCCTACAGGGACTGTCACTGGCAAAACGTTTGATTATTGGACTGATAGTGTGAATACAACCACTCACGAAGCAACTGGTTGGCGTTATTATGCAGGACAATCATTTACTGTATGGGAGAATAAGACTTTATATCCAATTTATAAAACGGCAGGTGTATAATGGCAGACATAATTTTTAAAATAGACCACAATAAAATCTTTAATAAACCCACCGCAAATTCTATTTTTTATTCGATTAAATATTCAAATCAATCACTATCGCCAAACAACACGATAAATTATTCATTTATAAACAGCACAAACGATATTGTTTATGTAGCAGTTTTAAGAATAAAGGAATCTGAAACTCAATATTATTATGCCCCAATAATTGTGTCTAAAAACCCAGATGCTGTATGCTTTAATGCAAAATTAAATAGCACAACACCACAAACAGTAAGTTCTCCTGCTGGGAGTGTTCAATTCGATGGGAAAACTTACTATTATGGAAAGGTTATAGGTGTTTCTCCTTATTTAGTTAGTGAGGCAAAAAATCCAATTATTATAAATATACAAGATTCTTCATTATATATATCTGAAATTGATGGTAATATCGATATATCTGGAGACTGTATTGTTTATCAAGCACAAACAACTTATAATAATACAACAAGTGAATATGCTATTGATAATATTGAAGATGTTGTCTTAAGTATGCTTTTAGATGAAGATAAATATACATTTTCTAAGGGAGAAATATTAAATCTTGAATATCTATCTCAAAGCTCTCCAAATCCAAACGAATTATTTTATGGTATTATTTCAAACAAAGGCAATGTTGAATTATTAGATATAGACAATGAAGTTTTAAATTTGGTGGAAGACGGTATAATTAAAAAACAGAATCTAAAATGCAGCTTATATATAAATGATAATATGCTTACAAAAGGAATAGTTGTGGGCAAAAACTATAGTGTTAAAGAAAGAAAGCTTAAAATAACATTTTCAAGCGGTGTTGATTTACTTTCCAATGTTTCTTATGATAGAAAATGTTTTTCCAATTTAGTATACACTAGCAAGGATTCTTATGAAACAAAAGAGCATATTTCAGTTTACGACTTGATGATTGACTTGATGTCTAAAAGTAATATTCCTCTCTTCCAAGGGGATATAAACCTATCTGATTATGCGGTTTCTTATGATTTACAAAAGCAATCTATAGAAAATTATTTAAAAGGAATGATTATTCAGTATCCATATATCAACAAAGATACCTCGTTAAATGTTTTAAATAAGCTTTGCCAATTATCACAAATAAATTTTATAGAAGAAGGCGGAAATCTAAAAGCAATAAATGCTAGACCATTACATTTCGATAATATAATATCTATACCAAAAAGCAAACAATATAGCAAATTTGATTATTCTTTAATCCCGAACAACGCCAAAGATAACGTCCAAATAGATACAACAATATTCCAAAATGAAGCTGATGGGGGATACATCTCTAATGCTACAATTTATAATGATGTTCTTTACATAGGAGAATATCAAATCTATAACGGAACAACTGGAACTAACAATGGACTAAATAAAGAAAAGTATGATGTTTCAGGTGGATTATACCCAGTTATCCCTAGCGGCTCGGCTGGCGAGGAATTTTACATTTGGTTTCAGTTTAATTATTCATTTTCTCCAGAAGAAACAAAAGAAATATTAGACTTTAGAAAAGAACACGCACTTGACATGATAAGTTTATCTATCAAGGGAAAGACATCTGGTGGGAATCAAGTGACAATAAATCTTCAAGGATATGAGAATGTTCTTGGAGAATTTACAATATTGCCATATCATCAAGTTTATCAGCCAACTGAATACGAAGAAATCCCAAATATATATGAAGTTATAAAAGACGATATTGATAATGTAATTAAAATTAGATGCCAAATAAATTGTGGATATGCTACATCAAAATTAGAATCAATAGAGTTAAAAATATATGGCGACGACAAATATATAGTAACGAATAAAGATATTTTATTTGGAAATAGTAATGGTAATAATAATGTGATTATTGACAATAACGAATTATTTGAATGGGATGAAATTTCTAATGGAAACATTGTTACATCTAATTTCGCTAATAATATTTTAGATGATTATTCAAAAGATATTTCTGATGGAACTATAACAGTTTCTTACGGAGATTATTACGATAAAAACGGTAATAAAGTTACAAATGGAGAAAAAGGTGAAATAATAAAAGTTGGTAGTATAATAGAAGTGGAAGGAAATGATAAAATTTGGAAGGTAACTGGAGTTAATTTAAGAAAGAAAGGAGTTCCTTTTATAGATTTACAATTAGTAGAAACACATAAGGCAACTGTTGCAATATCTGTGAATATAGGATTAACAGATTGCATAATGAAACTTAATAGAATTTACTCTGATAATAAAAATGCAACTTTAGGAGAAATTCCAAATGATTCTATTTTATATTTGAACGATATAATAAAAATAAATATAATTCCTACTGTTTCTATAAGCATAGGTTCTATATCATCTACAAGCGGAGATTATTCTTATATGCAAGCATCTTGTTCTCAAAGGACTTATGTTGTTGGTGACTTAATAGAATATAATGGAGATGTAGCAGAAGTAACAGCAGTTTCAAATAATTCCTTTACTATAAAAGTTGAAAACAATGGCGAGATTTATAATTCTGAAAATTCTTCAATACAGGTAGAAGATTTTGATTTTGGAGTAATAAGTTCTCTTAAAATAAATAATGTTGACTATGACAATGATTCTGAATATACTATTTTGGATGATATTTCGATTAGTGCAGTATGCTTATCAAAAGAAAACGATTTTAATGTAATTTATATGGGAGACTTGGATTTATCGCTTAGTAGTGATGACACAACAGTTCTTCATTTGTCTATGGAAGGATTAGAAGAATTAAATGCTTCTGGAACTAATTATGTTAAGATGACAGGCATTATAAATGCTCGTAATACAGGAAGTTATACTTGTTCTATTGATGATAAATATATACAATCAGGATATACACCTCTTGAATATATAAAATTTAAAGTTGGAGATTCACTATCAAAAATTGTAACTAAATCTAATAGTGAATTAGGAAATGTTAAGTTTGAATTAAAACCAAATGGAACAGATATGATGAACTATATAAATAAAGCAGTATTTTATTCTTATGGAATGTCTTATGCTAGGGTTTATTTTGGTAGAATTAAAAATTGCAAAATTGTTCAACATAAATAAAATAGTCAATATTGCTTGACAAATAAAAAAATATGAATTATAGTATAAATAGGAGGATTAAAATGTTTTTTTCTAAAACAGTTACAGACAAGTATGGAAATTCTCAAAAAGTATTTTATTTGACACAGGGAGACACTGCGACATTCAAAAGCACTCCTACAAAGAATGGAGAATTGATTGACTTTGCTTTGATTTCAAAATGTGTTTTCAAAATATCAAATGCTGATTATGAAAAGCTGTTCGAGAAAGAGTTTATTCAAGAAACAGAAAAATACTCTGTTACGCTCGAAAGTGATGAGACTATGGGTTTACCTATAGAAAATCTCATATACGAAATTGAATATACTTTTGTTGATGGAACAGTAAATACTCCAAATCAAGGAATTTTGACAATCCTAGACCAAGTTCAAGGATAGGAGGTGAGAATGGAGCTAGATAAAGCGTGGAACAATTTAAGAAACGTAGAACAAATATCTAGTGGAGTATCCAATGTGGAGCATATTGAGAGCGAGATGGGTAACGAGGCACAACTTAACTCAGCCATTGATGCGTTTGTTGAAATAATGTCAACATATACAGGATTATCAACAGACAACATTGATGTAAACATAGATAATAGAAATAGAACTATTAGTGCAACTATCCGTCAAGTCCAATATGCTTCAAGATTGGACTTCCCAAGTGTCGGCAGCACAAGACTATTATACATAGACTTATCTGACAATTCTATTTGGATATATGATGAGAATAATGGCTATGTGTGCGTAGGCAACGACACAATGATAGACAATACTTCAGTTGTAGATGAAAATAAAATAGCACATATACTTACTATCAATGGAGATTATGATGCAGATGCAAATAGACTTGCAACTGAAAACGATTTGCCTAAAAATACAAGTGAGCTTACAAACGATGGAGATGGTGAGAGTCCATTCGCCACAGAAGAATATGTAAGCATATATGGTGGAAAAATTGATAGCATTTCTGTCAATGGAGTTCAACAAACTATTGATGAAAACAAAAATGTAGATATACCAGACACTGGTGCTACGAGCGTAGGGCTTAGGACTGGAGATACTGGTAATGCCTTAACTAATATAAGTTATGACCCTGCTACCAGAAAGATAACGTTTGAGAAGGGCGACGCATTTGTTAGAGTTTCAGATATAGACAATGCACTAAACACTCAAAGTTCAAATCCAGTGCAGAATAGAGTTATTGCTGAGCTAGTCCCAAATCAAGCCAGCTCAAATAATCAACTTGCTGATAAGAATTTCGTAAATTCAAGTATAGCGACAAGCACAGCCACATTTAGAGGAACTTACAATGTAGTGACAGACCTTAACTTAACGATAAATGCTACAGAGCAAGAAGTATCAGCTGCTCTTTCTAGCGTAATAAGCACTGCAGATGCAAATGATTATTGCTATGTTCAGTTCCCTAAAACAGATGCAGAGCCAACCGTGATAGTTAGGTATGATAGATATAAATATAATGAAAGCACTGGGGCTTTTGCTTTTGAATTTTCATTAAACAATAGCTCATTTACTGCTTCTCAGTGGGCTGCAATAAATAGTGGTGCTACTGCGGCAGGAATTACAGCTTCAAACAACACAACTCTGCAAATAAATGCTGAATATGCAGAAATAACAAGATTTTTGGCTGAGAAGGGAATATCTACATCAGACACAAAAAAAATTAGTTATTTAACAGAATATATATATAATAATAAACAAGATACTCTTGTGAGCTATCTAAAAGACGCTTCGGTAGATGGCAACAACTTAACTATCACAAAGGGCGACAATACACAAATAGTATTTCAAGGTGGGAGCGATTTAGATAACACAACAATCGTAAAGAATGCTAATGATGAGCTTCAAGCTGTAGGAATTACAGATGGGACTACTCCATTATTATATTCTACAATATATGAAGCAATAACAACGCAGTGGGAGGTGTAATATGGGAAGAATATTAGCCAAAAGCCCACAAAGTGGAGATGTTTTCAAGATTTCAAACTTCAAAGCTCCTGTTGTTGAAGAAGAACCAGTAGAACCGATACCAGAGTGGCAAAGACCTTCTGACTGGCTCGAGATGCCTCAATTAGATAAAACTAAAGATGAGGCGTATATCTTGTTTTCAGTTGATGAAGATTCTCCAAATTCAAGTTTTATAAGTATAGGTAAAAAATATGGGAATCAATATAATGTATATATAGATTGGGGTGATGGTGAAATTACTGATTTTAGAGCTGCTGTTGACACTCCTACAACTATAGTCACTGGAAGCTCAACATCAACAACTAGAACGTTTAGTCATTTATACGATTATAATTCAATCCCAGCAAACACATATACTTCACATAATAATTCTAGACAAATAATTGCACACGTATATTGTGACAGGGGAGTTCTTAACTCTTTGACCCTTAGTGGTCAAAATACTTATTATGATTATTGGGGTAATAAAACTTATTATAGCAATGATTCTACAAACAACTTATTGGAATTATCTGGAACTGCAGAACTTTGTGGAGTTTTTTGTGGTAGTTCATCTTCGTTAAAATGCAGAAAATTGGAATCAATAAACTGGGATGGGAGAATAAGTTCTATTAGCAACTACAGTTTTGGTTCTTGCCCAAGATTGCAACATATATCAGATATTTATTGTAATTCTGCTGGACTTATGATGGCTTTCAATGGTTGTCATAGCTTAAAAAAACTCCCAAATATAAAGATTGGTGAAGCTGAAATGAACCATTTTACAAATAATCAAAATCTTGGTTCGGCGTTCAGTGGTTGTTATAATATAACTGAAATACCTTATATTTTTGAAGGGAAAATTACTTCTTTATCACAGACATTTATGAACTGCTATAAGTTAAAGAAAATTCCAGATTTAGATACCAGTAATTGTAACAGTATGTCATCATCATTTTCTTCTTGTCGTTCATTGAAAGAAATTAAAATAGATATGAGTAATTCAACATCAATTTCAAATTTATTTAGTGGATGTTCAAGTCTTGAGAGTGTTGATTTAGTTGATACTTCAAAAGTAACAAATGCTCAAGGTGCGTTTAGTTATTGCTATAGATTAAAAACAATAAAAGGTTTAACACTTGAAAATTGTATAAATTTTAGCAGGATGTTTTCGGATTGTGTTTCACTTGAAAAAATGCCATCAACAATGAACACTTCAAAAGGTGAAAACTTTAGTTCAATGTTTACTGGATGTTATTCATTAAAAGATGTTACTGGTCTTGATACTTCTAATGGAACTGATTTATCTAGTATGTTTAGTCAATGCACACAATTAAAAGAAATTGATGTAGATACTTCAAAAGCAACAAAGGTTAGTTCATTATTCTCTGGATTTAGTGGTGATTATATTCCATATATCAATACTTCTAACTGCACTGAGTTTACTAGCTTGTTCTATTCTATAAAAAATATTTCAAAGTATCCTGCAATCGATACAAGGAAGGCAACATCTCTAGCCGGTTTGATATCTTCAAATGAATCGATAAAGATTCTTCCACCTTTGTATACATCAAATTGCAATAACCTTTCATTTTTTACAAATGTTTACAGTTTGGAAAAAGTCTATCCAATGGATTGTTCTAATGTTACATCGAATATACAAGGAGCGTTTTACTCATTAAAGTCACCTTTAATTTTATATAATTTTGGTGCTGCTTCAACTTCTAGTTTAAGTTTGACAGGTCAAAACCAAATATATTTATATACTCCACAAGATGTTGTTGATACATTGAATGCTTTAGCTACAAATCCCGGTGGAAAGACAAGAACGTTTGGCATAGGTTCAACATTATATAATAAACTTAATAATATATATGTAAAACCTACAAATGAATATGAAGTTTATAGAATGGCTACTGGTGACTTGACAAGACAGGCTGGTAAAACATATTATATATATAATTCCGATACTGATAGCTTTTCTGAATATACTGATGAACTCGTTGGCGGAAATTGTTACTGTGAAGATATTACCTGCCCTTGGACTAAATATGTTATTTGTAATAGCTCTGACGAGGGTGCGATATTATTAACAAGTTGGGCGTCAACTGTTAAGGGTTGGACGATAAGGTCGTAGGAGGTCTATATGAAACAAGATATTGTATATAAAAATCACTACACTGCAGATGATGGTAAAGCATTCATTTGTAAAACAGATGAGCCAGATGAAGAAACTGGAAAGGTTTATCAGTCAAAAGATATTTGGATTGGTAATGGAGATAGTATCGAAAACTATATAGAAGTCGATGAAGAAATTTATGAAGGAGGAGAAGATGTCAACGATAGCAATCAATAAAGGCGATTGGGTCGGAACAAAAGAGCAGTATGCAGCCCTTGCTAGTATTGATAATAATAGAAAATACTATATCACAGACTTAGAGACTTTTGCTATAACAAATTCTGCTATGGCATCGGCACTCACTACTTATTCTGCTCTATATTATAACAATGATATATTCTTATGTATTGATGATGGCACTTATCACGCAAATACATTTTACAAGTTCTATAATGGTGCTTGGGTAGAGTTGGGTGGGCTTAGTGTTCAAAATCAATACGCAACAAAACTTAATTTCCCAAACATTGGGGATTCAAAGACACTTTATGTCGATATGTCGGATAATTCCGTTTGGAGATTCGACACAACAAACTTGGTATATGTCTGCGTAGGCAGAGATTATACAGAAATAGAGACAATAAATGGAGGTAATGCCTAATGGCAAATAAAACATTAAATACAAGAATAATTATTAGAAATGATACATCAACTAATTGGACTATCAATAAAAACAAAGTTCTTCTTAAGGGTGAAATAGGGTTAGAAACCGATACAGGAAAATATAAGGTCGGTGATGGCTCAACAACTTGGGAAAATTTGACTTATTATAAGCACATAGCAGATGGCACTATATTTGGGCTTGTTGACGATGTTAAGGTTGATGGAACATCGGTTGTATCAAGTAAAATCGCAAATTTAAGCACAATCAACGGAAATTATGATGCTAGCACGAACAAGTTGGCAACGCAAGCAGACCTCCCTACTGATACAGGTGCGACAAGTGTAGGGCTGAAGTCAGGCGACACAGGAAATGCTGTTACGAATATGACTTACGATGCTTCAACAAGAAAAATCACTTTTGAAAAAGGCGAAACATTTGTAAAAACAAGTGATGTTGATAGTGCATTGTCAACAAGTAGTACAAATCCTGTTCAAAACAAGAAAATTGCAGAATTAGTGCCTGCACAAGCAAGTTCAAGCAATCAGTTGGCAGATAAGGCTTTTGTTAATAGTTCAATCGCAACTGCAACAGCAACTTTTAGGGGAACATATAATGTTGTTAGTGATTTGAATTTGACACCAAGTGCAACTACTTCTCAAATCGCAACTGCTTTGGCTAGTGCAGTTTCAACAGCAGATAACAATGACTACTGCTTCGTTCAAATACCTACTGCAGTAGGAACACCGACGGAAATTGCAAGAATTGACAGATACAAATACGATGGAACAGATTGGAGTTTTGAATATTCGCTTAACAACTCAGGTTTTACGGCAAGCCAATGGGAAGCAATAAATTCGGGAATAACTAGCACTCTCGTTACAAAACTTAATG
>AUXO011979937.1_pt1 | contig 10336 bp, 2 predicted proteins | sample 768731 | NCBI WGS metagenome assembly AUXO01 (sample SAMN02715735, study PRJNA202380) | gut metagenome | biome: sheep rumen | host: Ovis aries | place: New Zealand: Palmerston North | reverse complement strand
CCTCATTATGAAAATGAGAACATCAGTATCGAAGGTAAAGCTGGAATGTATGGTATCCCACCATATTATTACACCCAGCTTCAGCAGCAGATCTTCGGACTGAACGCTCCATACGGATTTCTTACAGTACTCAACCAGAGAAACTGGGAAATCAATTCATTCTTCGTATGGAGAGATCAGAAACTCATTAATCAACTCATCATCGAAGACAGTAAAACATGGGCTATGATAGAAAACAAACGTCCAGAAGGATTCGATCTAGGAGTGAAAATAAGATGATTATAGTACTAAGTATCGTAGCAATTATATGGGTAATAGCTTCTTTCTATTTCATTCAGAAAGAACAAGATGTTGCGAAACCTATAGCATATAAAATATTCATAACACTCACGGTATTAACTACTTTAGGATGGACTCAACAAATATTTAATCCTGCCCTATCACATTTTATAGGAGCTACAGAAATTAATTCATCCTTTGTAGTAGCAGTGATTGCAGGAGCTATAATAGCAGCAGTAATTACGGGACCTATCGCCTACATACGATACTTAGTGTGGAAGAGAAAAAATGATAAATGGTTAGAAGACTATCACAAAGGGAAGGTATAAACACCTTCCCTTTTCCTTTAATACCTATTCTGGAATGAGAACTTACCATAACCTCCACCATAAGGATAGAATGTCGGCGGAGAAATAAGCCTATTTAACTTAGACGCTGGCTGAGGACTGTGGTACTGATAACTATATTCGAAAGCTTCTCTAAAATAGCCATACCTATCATTCCATCCATATCCAGTTTGATACGCAGTCGGTCCAAGAGAACGCCCTTTATACGGTTTACTCGGAGTTCGAGTCTTATTATAACTATAATTCTTCTGTCCATTATACGTCCGTCCTGCATATGCATAGGTCTGTTTAAATTTATTAAAGATCCTATCATCATAAACAGGATTTCCAGTCAGCACGTACTGTCCATCAGAAGTCATGAGCAACCCTTCATCTGTAACATGGAGTTGCTTATCAGAAATATTAATATGAGGAATAGCTAATAAAGCATAATAGTTATCATACTTCTTTCGCACATCTAAATCCATAAATGAACTAGGGAGGACAACTCTAGGTTCGCCAGTCTTCTCAAATTTATGAGTAGACCTATTATAAGTTTCACCATATAATGCTTCACGAAGTCCCATCACCTCACGGAAATTCTGAACATCATTAAGACCGCCTGAGATGTAATAACGGCGTTCAACAAAAGCCTGTTGATTGGCATCCCATTTAAGGTTCGGAAATTTCTCCTCAGTAAGCGCTACTATTGTATCCCATTCTAATCCACTAGCATTCAATCCGCCTGAAATAAATTCATCAGGATATACGAACTTCTTCTGATTATAATCCCATACCTTACCACCAGCTTTCATATAAGCACATAACTTATTCCAAGCCTGAGGATCATTTTCAAAATCAAAGCCGTCATTATAACCGCCATCTTGATACTGATCCATAGTAACGAATTTACGCTGATTTGCATCCCAGAGCTTCCCAAAATGTACAAGCATATATGTCTGTACATCATCGAAGGAATTATTAGGATCGTTAGCACCATACTCATTCTTATGAGAAATATCTACTACTTCTCCAAGATTCGCATCATACCATTTACCCTGTCGAGCCAGATCTTCCTGATAATCGTCCATACTGAAACGTCCGCTCTGATCACGATACTGATACCTTACTCCAAGTACTCCTAAGAAGTTTAGAGTAGAATACAGTACATCTAATGATGGTCCACCCTCCTCAGTACTAATACCTCTTATATTCTTAAAGGCACGAGTAGCCTTACGAGCTATGGAATAACCAGGTAATATCTGTGCAGCCTGTTCAAAGGCAGATTCATCAGACAAGTCTAAATCAAGAGTACTAAAGAACTCTTTAGAACCTAAACCTAAAGCGTACATGGAACCCCGTGCAGTAACTTTAAGTAATGGATTTAAACTATCTATATCATGCGATATACCATAGAAGTCATTCATGGCAGAAAGAAAAGAATTACCAATATTGAAATAGTATTTACCATTTCCAATAGGGATTCCACCACTCTGAAGTCCGTAATCAGATTCATAATCTAATTCCACCCCCTCTTCAAGCGCACTCTCAATGGAGGTCTCATAAACTGATCTATACATATCCTCAAAATATCTAAAGAAACGAGGATTCTGATCCATCATTTTCACCCAGTACATCATATTGTTGTACTTAAAGGTAATAAACGGCATAATCGTTTCCAACTTATTCCAAACACCCCAAGTCGGAGCATTATAAAACTGAGTATTATGTATATGGCGTGTAATCTGATTCGGTGAAAAACCGTTATCTCTTAACTGAAGTGTCTGCGCATAACGTACAAGCTCTTCAACCGTACCGAAAGGTTTGAACATCCCATCAACAGTTTTATTAAATATACTGGAAGCATTCCCATTACGCAGATTATTACTAAGCTTCATAAACATCTCTTCATACTGTTCGCTAACAGTACTATCAGGTACTACCGCACCAGTATAAATGTCTAGGAACTCCTTTTTACTGAGTGGTAAATCAGGCTCCTTAGCCAGGTACTTCTCAAAGGCTTCACTTATATCTTTATCTTCAAGATTCCTAAGCCCTATATTCTCACCAGAGATAACGTTAAATCCCTGGCGCTGACGCGCCGTTCGGCTGAGGTAGAGTTTATCGGCGGAGGTGTACCTGTCAGAGTCCATGACCCCTCGAAGTAATTCGAAATCCTCGAATGTCATATCTGTATTATAAGTACGCTGTATGAGATCCCAGTTAGCAGGAGTCAGTAATGATGGGTCCGATGCTAATATCCTTCCATAAGTTCCGATATCTCTGGCAGCTTTACCCTCGTACTGCAGCATATTCATTATGCCACCTACTCCTTCTCCATTATCGATACCCGCTTTCATAGTAGCATCTATATAGTTACGCATCCAAGTTCCTGGTGTTACAAGTGCGAAAGCTTTATATACTAACATATATTTTCCTAACAATCTCTTGTATACATTGTCAGAAACATCTCGATTCATATAGTTAGCTATTTCGTAGTATGTTGAATAAGGCAGTATAGTTGTGTTTGGCATGTTCCGTGCCGCTTCAACTCCCGCTTTATTACTGAGATTTAACTGCTTAACTTGTAACCCTGTAGCAGTATCCTTACCTTCCGTTATAGTACATACTACATATTCTGGATTCTCTCCAAAATAGTCTATAAGTTCTTCTGTTGTAAAGTTTTGTGCAAGATCCTTAAACTGTACACTACTGTGCGAATTGAACACCTCATTTATAAGAATACAATCATCTTTAGCAGTCTCTGCCTGTCTCTGTAATGTACCTAAGAAATCTGTGAGCATATCAGATTCATCACTAATAACAAATCCTGGATCATATATAACTCCACGAGTAATCTCATCACGAAGTAATCCTTCTGATGTAAGCCAATCATTCATATTTGAAGGAAGCGACTGAAGGAAACTTTCAGCTTGAGCACGATTAACAGTTCTTCCTGTTGTGCCATTAATCTGACCCATTGAAAGAAGTCTGGTATCCTCCCAGCAAGAACGAAGATGTGTGTACACACCTCTGAAATCTTCGATATCATCTATGTCGAGGAGTTTAACCAGTTCATCGAATTCGGCAAATGGGATTGCATCATGAACAGGACGTTCAAATTTAAGCGTCTGATTAATCCACCTTGCACCATCAGCCTCAGCTACCTGACACTTATTATTAAGGTAAATAAAGATATTACCTGTGGTTCTGTCCTCATAATAACTAAGAAAGTCATCGCCATTCCTTTGCAGGCCTTCAACAAACTCCCTTAATTCACGCATCTCTGAAAGAGAATAATTATGTGAATTAAATACAGACATATTAAATCCATTATACACTAATTCGCCAAGGAGCTTTGTTCTATCAAACACGCCCTCGGCATTGCGTAATGAATTAAGACGATACTGCTGAAGGTGTAATCTTTGCAGTCTTGATGCCTTTTGCATTAAATCATGGAAAGATTCACGCTTAAGAAAACCAGACTGCTCCAATGTGTCGAAGAGTTGCTCGGTCTTTGTGTAGACTGAAGCGGTGAGTCTGTCGCGGCGTTTAAGTATTCCAGCATTAGCAAAATACTCATCCATATGTTGAAGCTGTCTCATTTCTGACTTGAGTTGTGAGTTAACTTCAGAGTATTTAGCAGCTTTGTCAAGCCCAGATTTCATAACACCGTCACGATAACTAACAACACGTTTCTCGTAATCAGAACGAGCAGCCCAATTAAAGATCTCTGGTTCATGTGCTCCCTGAAGTAGATCTAAGATGTCATCAGATTTCTTTAAATTGGTAACTACACCAGCACCTTCAGTCCCTACAGTGAATACATTAATATCATCGTCAAACCCACCAGCAGTAAGTTCATCGAAGAAACGAGTACGATTATCATTAATATAATCACAAGCCTTTTTGAATATATCATTCTTTTCAAGGCGGTATTTAGGACTATTAAATCCTAAACGATACCCCATATTAACGAGCTTCGTTTTAGCAGCATCTAAATCCTTACCACCTGTACGAAGAGACGTTAACTCATCAGTATCAAGCCAGTATTTAAGATGATCATTATATAATTTCTTAGCCATAAGGTACGAATCTATAGCATTATCTGGAATCTTCATATTCTGAAGATACGCAAGTTGTGTTGCTTCAAACGAATTACCCTTAGCTATATCAATAACAGATTGTATAACCCTATCGAACCCTGCTTTATAAGGATTTAAGAATTCATCAGCACCTGCTACGATCTGTTTATTACGTGTCTGACTAATGTAATGTGCCATATCATGCATCTTACGTAAATCTTCAACAGACGCATAAAATCCATCCTCAGTTTCAAGATTAAAGTACGATAAAATATCATCGACATAAATACGTGTACCAGTATTCACAGAAGTACGGCCTGTTGCATCTAATACAGCTTTAGTTAAATTCTCCTCCATCCCTGAAGAAGTGAAAGCGAATTGTCTAGGATAGAGTCCAAGAGAAGTGACATCTCTAACTGCAGCGTCATACTGCATTAGTGCTGTCCTACCCTGTGCAGAATTGTATTTATCTAAGAAAGCAGCCTCTTGTTCAGTTAGTTCATTTGCCTCAGCCTTATACCCAAGCCTATCAACGATATCATGCAACTTACGTGAATAGGACTGTACATCATTAAACTTATACCCATTGGCGAAGTGATTGATATCATCAATATAATCATGTAGTAATTCTGTAATAAGATCTAACTGCTCATCTGTGTAATACAAATCTCCAGTACGACCTGCTAATCGTGTATAGGTGTTACAAGATTTATCTCTTGCAGACTGAGCTACACGACTAAGATAGTCATAGGTCTTGCTATTTCTATCGGACGCTAAAGCCATAGCTGAAGCTTTATTATTAAAATAATTGATATTAAATCCATCGAGATCATGCACAAGTAAAGTAGGTGCAACAGAACGAAGACCTTCTGGTCCTGCATACTCAATAGCAGACCTACCAAGATAAGCACAAGCCTCCTCAATAACCTGTGCTTCAGACTTATACGCTGCCTTATCTGATACACCATAAAATTCCTTATACCGCTTAATGACATTCTCAGGACTACAGTCCTTCATATCAAGTTTACGGATAACCTGTTCAGTAAGTTCACCTATCTCATCATCAGTCATATATCGCTGGATGACAGTGGTCTCCTGACTATCCATAGCATCAAGGAGACGCTCCAATGTAAGCGGCTTATCATCGGTGATGTCGATAGGAACCCATTTACGAAACGAGACTGAAGTAACACTATTAATTTCATTATTGAGTCCTGTTGAATTAATGTGCATAGCAATAGGAGGCTGCCCTTTTTCGGCCAGCCTATTCCACTCAGGAATAACTGAAGGATCCGCTAGCGCAGTGAACAGCATCTGTTTTTCAACATAAGCTCTAGGATCAAGTACATCGGTCTGAACATATTTATCATAACGTTCACGGAGTCCTGGGACTATATTAAACTCTTCTAGATAATTCTTTAAGAACTCGCTAGGATTATCAGAATCAACGGATTGAAGCGCATCTGTGATATTCTTCATCCCTAATTTGGACTCTCCAGTCTGTGCACGTAAAGTAGCCTCAACTTTTCTACGTAACCCACCAGGAGTAAGATCGATATTACCGATGTTATCTCGGAATCTAAAATCAGTAGCCAAGGTGTTAAGAAAGCTATGCAAGTGGTCGTCTGAGAACCCTGGTAGTGTTTTAGCTTCTTCGATTAACTGAGATGTCCTATCGAACCCGTACTTATATTTTACGAGTTCATCTACATCGGCGAAGAATGAACTGTCCATAAGATCTATCTCATCAGAATTCATCTTTCTTAATTCAGCCCAAGATGGAGCAATAACGTCGTCGAAGAAACTACCATATAGATTTTGAATCTCATTTTTATTTCTGAAATTCAAATTCATTGCCATTCTATCCATTTGTGGCAATATAATTGTCTTAACATCCTTAAGACTAATAACGTCTAAACCTTTTACATGCTGACGAAGAGCATTAAACTGCCCTAAAGCCTTATGCGCTAGTAAGGCACTCGTTTCCGATTCAACACTAGGGCTTATTAACTCCTTAATATGAATTTGTCTAGAACACCTATCTATATACTTAAGAACGTCATCTATATTATATGTAGCCTTAGGACTATACGACCACGAACTCATAAACGCGGACATCTTAGATTCAAACGGAGAAAACTTATGCACATCCTCAAGATTTACAACAGTCTCCCAGTGAACCCCCAGCTCACGTAACATATTATCGAAGTCTTGAAAACTTATTGTACGTCTGATAGTTTTATCAGTTATCTTCTCACCAGCCTTAACACCAGCAGCGATAGTCTCTTTAGTTACACTTTCATCAGAGAAGAGACCAGTACGGACACCAGTGATAAGATTCTCAAGTTCCTCCTCAGTAATAGTAAATTGTGCATTATCAATAACCTGATTTCTGAGCGCCATAATATATGAGTTATCCATATTCTCTCTGAATAACCGACCTAGCTCATTAATATCCTTGGCTTGTCTTACTTCATCGATGAACCCAGTAACAGCACTCTCCGAACGCCTGTCGATCAAGTTCTGTAACCTGCGAAAAGTATCATCTATACGACCATAAGCACTCTTAATATCACCAGCATAACGCACCGCAACAGAATCAACATATCCTGCTAATTCCTGTACGGATTTATATTTACCACCAGTAATATCAGATATTTGCTGCCCAACTAAACGAAGAGCCTCCTCATCAGTGAGTTCACCTTTACTGAACTTACGGATAGTGTTATTGATATTCCAAGCTACGTCATCATACTGATCAACTACATGCTTAAATGCTTCTCTAACATCCCTTTCCCTGTGTATACCTTGCTCAAATTGATCCATTAAATCAGATACCTTTGTAACATCTACACGCCCAGTAGCATCATCTATAATGGTCCTTACGGCATTAGCTTTACGAAGGTTGAGACGAGCAGCAGCTTTACCAAGCAGTTCGCTATTAAGAACACCATTTCCTAAAGCCTTTGCACCCTTGACTCCTGCCCAAGGAAGAAAGAAAGAAGACTTAACGATTGCCGAGTCAACTCCATCGATAGCTTTATCCATATAGTAAGCCGCTTTAAAGGTCTTGCGATCTAAGGCATTGCGTGCAAAATTCTGAGCCGAAATTACGGCTCCATTTACACTAGTATTCTTACCCATTAGATGTGCTGTAACAGCTCGCTTGAAATCATTACGTGCTGCATCAGTACTGAAAATCGGAGATTCCTTACCAACTTTACGGATAAATAGCTCAATATCTTCATCGAATTTCTTAGCATCTTTAAAGATGATATTTTTACCCTCGTTACTACGAATCAGCGAACTGACAGCTTGACGCACATTCTTATTACTCATAAGCTCACGAGCATCATCTGCATTACGAAGTATTGCTGCAAAACCATTCTCGACACCATTCTCAGCGGCAGAACGCAAGCTATTAGAAGCGACACTCTTAGAAATACCACCTGCTATCATTCCTGGATCGAGAACTGTCTCAAGAACAATATCAGTAGCAAGGTTACCAGTATCTGCATTGAAGCTAGCATCTACATCTGTATATGCTTTTTTAACATTCTGAAGACCTTGCTTCAAATATTTAATAGATCTGTCTTTAGTAAAGTAATTGGCATCGATATCGTTATAAATATCTCTCCAATCTATCTCAGAATCTTTGAACATCATATCAAGTTCAGCTTCAAGCTCTTCTCTGGAACGATTAAACTTCTCTGAACCAAGCATCTTCTTTGAAGCTTCATTAGGATGAGCCTGCATCAAAAGCTCATAACCACCATTCCTCATAAAGAGTTCCTGAGCCCGTTGAGAGGCCTCTGGAGAGAAGCCATCAATCTGAGCCCAATAAACATCCTGTCCCTCAAACTTAGCATCATTGACTTCATGGGCCTTTATCTCGCCCCTATTCCATTCACCAGGTCTGACGAGTCTCTGACGATTAGTAATATAATCTATTCCTGTGCCACCAAGGGCTGTCTCACCAGCGACAAGACCACGCACACCTCTGGATGCAACATCCATAGTGTCCATAAGATTCCAGAGAGCGTTACCAGCGGCGGTCTTGAGGTGTCCTGTTTTAATAGGATTAATGTAATAATCACGTAAATAAGAAGCAGTATTCCTTACCGTATTTTCATAGGTCATGGATACGCTTTTAGGATCAAACGATGTAATAAGCACATCAAGAAAAGAGTCTACCTGTCCACCTTCTTCGGAAGCAGCAAAGGCTGACTTATAAGGATTTCGTATACGTTCTCTATCTTCCTGTTTAGCATCCAAATATGCCTGCGCAGCTGACTGTACTACATCGTGTGAATAGGTAGTGTAATATTCCCACAGATCCTGATTATAGCCTGTTGGCTCAATCCAAGGAGGAAGATCCGCATCAGCTCTAAACTGATTCTGCGTAGAGTAAGTCTGTGTGCTGGGATCATATGTAGGTACTTCGTGTAAAGCGGTTTTAAAATACTCCTCACCAATCTCAATACGACGATTGGATTCCTCTGGTGTAGGTGCAGAAAGAATCCAGTCAGTATACTTCTCTTGATCAGTCATCCACGATTGCCCCATAGCAATAGCTTCATCATGGAAGTTCTGATTTACACGACGATCATTGTAAAAGCTATATGTAGTGGTATCGTTTGCTGTATCGGCTTTAGCTGCATTCTGAGCATACTCTGAAAGAGTCTTCGGCTCATAAGACTGCATTATATCTCTGGCCTGCTGTGAAGCACCAGCAAACTGACCGCCACCAAGCTTTGGAAGATTACTATTATCATCAGCAGATTTACGATTTGTAAGGATCGGCTTGTTCTGATTTTCTACAGCATTAGCCAGTCCTTTTTGAATCGTACTACCATATTTTTTCTGCACAGAAAAAGACCCAGCAGACTTAACAGGGGACTGTTTCTGTCCCCTGTTATCCTGCTGAGTTTTAGGTTTAAATAATGACTTGATAGATTTTACTATCTTCGAATCTCTACCAGAAGAGGCGCCATTCATATACTGCTCACGAGCTTTCTTAACTCTGGATTGACGAGTAGTTTTCTTAGAACCCCTACGATCTATCATATTTAAACTCCTTTATCCTTTTTTCTTCTTCTTTTTAGCAGCCTTCTTCGTCGTATTAATAATAGTCTGAGTAGTGTTCTGCCCAAGTCTTGCAGCCTCGATATTCGATGCTGCCGTCTGATTATTCATACGCTCATTAGCTGCATTAGTCTCAGCTGTCTGACGCTCCTGTGAAGCAGCTGTATCAGCAGACGCTGCAAGCTGTCCAAGTGCTTCAGCCGCACCCTGAGCAGCATATGATCTATCGGATCCATATGAAGAGGTTGCCGCATCATACATCTTAGCAGTTGCATCATTCGCAGTATTGATTGCATCAACAGCATTCTGTGCAAGAGCAGATGCTCTTTCTCTACTAACATTATTGATATTGCGAAGACCCTCGGTAGTAGTCTGCGTATTCTGCTGTCCAAGTCCGAGGAGCGCCTGAAGCGCTGTAGCATTTGCCGCACCGACATTCGCACCAGATGAGCCAGAACCTACAAGATTCCTACGCATCTCCGCAATAGCATTCTTAGTATTTGCATAGTTAGTATCTTCCGCATTAAGCGCATCCTGTACTGCCTGAGCACGATTGACATC
>AUXO017891191.1_pt1 | contig 10337 bp, 7 predicted proteins | sample 768731 | NCBI WGS metagenome assembly AUXO01 (sample SAMN02715735, study PRJNA202380) | gut metagenome | biome: sheep rumen | host: Ovis aries | place: New Zealand: Palmerston North | reverse complement strand
CTGTTCTTCCGTCATATGAAAGAGGTGATTGAGCAAGGCCACCTGTACATCGCATGCGCGCCGCTCTATAAGTGCTCGAAGGGTAACTACAGCGAGTATTGCTGGAATGACCAACAGCGCTTCGACTTCATCCAGAAATACGGAGCGGGAGACGAGAAACAGATCAAGACGCAGCGTTACAAAGGTCTGGGTGAGATGAGCGATGAGCAGCTTTGGGAGACGACCATGGATCCCGCTCGCCGCGTGCTCAAACAGGTGACCATCGAGAATGCTGCTGAGGCCGATCGTATCATCGCGATGCTGATGGGTGATGACGTAGCGCCGCGTCGTGAGTTCATCGAGGAGAATGCTACGTACGCCAACATCGACGCTTAAACAGTTGAAAGTTGAAAGTTGAAAGTTGAAAGTTTAGAGTTTAGAGGATGAGAATCGCAGTTTATTGTTCGGCCAAAGATGCTATACCGGAGGAGTTTTTACGGCTCGGGGACGCATTGGGTGAGTGGATCGGTCAGAACGGTCACTCGCTCATCTATGGTGGAGCTACGGGCGGACTGATGAGTCGCACGAGTGATGCCGCGAAAGCAGCAGGTGCTCATGTGACAGGCGTCATTCCTCCGCGCATCAAAGCGGCCGGACGATTAGCAGCGAACTGCGATCATCTGATCGAGGTGAACAATATGTCCGAGCGCAAGCAGCGCATGCGCGACGAAGCGGATATCATCGTTTGTCTGCCCGGCAGTTACGGGACCTTGGACGAGATGATGGATGCCATCAGTAGCGCCATCGTAGGCGAACATAAGAAACCCGTCTATATACTGAACTACAAAGGTTTCTATGAGCCGCTCAAGCAGCAGATACGCGTGATGCAGGACTTGCAGTTCATCCCTGCGCAGCAGAGTTATCGGCCTGTCTTCGCCGATACGCTCGAAGAACTATACGAAGAAATAAAAAATTATAAATTATAAATCATAAAAAACTAAGTTTTTATGAACCTATTTGCAGCCAGATTAACCGGCAAAATGCTCTCAACGGATGCGTTCGAGAAGCTCGTTTATGACATGCAAGAGCGTGTAAAACGCTATCGTCTTATCGAGAAATCACCTGAACTGGCGGAGTATCTTGAACTCAAGAAACTGGTAGAAAGCAGTGAGTTTAAGGAGACGAAAGCCGAACTCATCAACCGTAAGTACAAAGACACGCAGGAAGGACGTAAGATGATGGAGTACGAGAAACTTTGCAACTCGTCCAACATCCGTCGTTACCGCCGCGCGCTGAAGGACCAGGAGTTCCAAGAGTTCCTCTTGTTCCGTGAGTCGGAGGACTTCGCAAAGATCAAAAGCATCAAGGAAGTGCTGACCGATGCGAAGATCCGTCGATACAACATATTGTATTACTCCTCGTATTACAAGAACTATCTGAAGGTGCTCAATTCACCGGATTTGAAGCATCTGGAGGAGTTGGAGGAAGAAGTACACAAGGATGACTTCCAGAAGCGTCATGCCCTTTGGGCGGACTCGAAGCGCTGGAAACACTCGGAGCAGTTCCGGAAACTGCAGCGCTACGAGGAGTTGGCGAATTCGGACGATATCAAGTTCTACTACTCCCAGCGTGAGGAGAAGATTGACTGGGCTGAGTTGTTCCGTCCCGCTTTCGACGACGATATGAGTTCGAGCAAGAACTGGAAAGCCGGTTTCGGTTATGCTAATCCGGCTGCGAAAGACGGTCACTCCCGTACCAGCGAGCGTCAGGCTTACAACGGCGGTAAGAACACCTTCTTTGTGGACGGACGTATGGACCTTGAGACACGTGCGGAGAGCAAGAAAGCGGTCGCATGGGATGAGAAGAAAGGCTTCACGGAGCATGTATTCGAATATACCTCCGATGTGATGAATACCAAGGAGGCTTTCACGCAGGAGTCGGGTCTGTTCATGGCCAAAGTGCGTAGCCAGGGTATAGGTCATCATTTCTTCGGCCTCACGACCGGAAGACCCAACAACCCGATGATCGCATTGTATCACTTCAACGGCGATCACCATCAGATGGGTCTGGTGAACGGCGCAAAGACGCAGATGGTCGACCTGACCTTCATGCCGCGTACGATGTACCATGTCTATTCCTTCCGCTGGAATAAGAACGAACTCATCTGGTACGTCAATAACCTCGAGATCCTTCGTTTGCCGAACCGTCTGCCGAAGGAGGCGATGTTCTTCCTGGCACAGAGTTGGTTGCCGAATAACGAGAAGGGTGGAGAAGGTAAACTGAAAGTACAGTGGGCACGTGTTTACCGCGGAACGGATGACTCTGCGCTTGCGCAGCGTAATGCCGCTGCAGCGGCTGAGGAGGCTAAGAAAGAAGCATAAGTTATGTTCTTAATCGCAGGCCCTTGTGCCATAGAAAATCGAGACTGCGTGATGAAGACGGCGGAGACGCTTAATCGTCTTTGTTATGACTTGGGTATTACCTTATACTTCAAGTCCTCGTTCGATAAAGCGAACCGCACCTCCGCTTCGGCGCGAGGAGTAGGTATGGACGAGGGGCTGCGTATCCTTTCGGAGGTAAAAGAGCAATTCGGATTACCGATTCTGACTGATGTGCATGAATGTCATCAGTGTGCGCCGGTAGCCGAAGTGGCGGATGTGATTCAGATACCTGCGTTCCTGAGTCGGCAGACAGACCTGCTGCAGGCCGCTGCGGCTACGGGACGTATCGTGAATGTGAAGAAAGGTCAGTTCATGGCGCCCTGGGACATGCGAGGAGCGATCGAAAAGATCGAGCAAGTAGTGCCCAACGCTGCCAAAGAAGGTCATATCTGGTTAACGGAACGCGGTTCGTCCTTCGGGTACGGTCGCTTGGTGGTGGATATGACTTCGTTGGTCGAGATGCGTCGTTTCGGATGTCCTGTGGTGTTTGATGCCACCCACTCGGTGCAGCAGCCTTCTTCGCAGGCCGGTGTGACAGGCGGAAATCGTGAGATGGTGCCGTATCTGATGCGTGCAGCTTTGGCGGTCGGAGTGGACGGTCTGTTCATCGAGACGCACCCGAACCCGGATGAGGCGATCTCGGATGCTGCGAACCAGGTAAGGCTGAAGGACATGAGAACGCTCTTAGAGCAAGCATTGGAATTAGATAAACTGAAATAGTATGGAACCAACCATTACCGTTTATTGCAAGAACACGCACTCCTATCATGAAGTGCCGAGAGGAATCTCGCTGATTGAGTTGAAGGACCTGTTGGGTATCCAACTGCCGTATCCTATCATCGCGGCGCATGTGAACTACAAGGTGGAGAATCTGGATTTCCGGCTCTATAAACCGAAAGATATAGAGTTCCTGGATGCCAGCACACCATCTGGTATGCGTGCGTATGTGCGTACCTTAGGTATGGTCTTGGGAGCTGCAATAAATGAGTTATATCCACGTACCGACTTACGTGTAGAGCACCCTATCAGCAAAGGTTATTACTGTACGCTCCAGTGGCACGTGGATAAGAATACCGAGCCCGAAGAGGAGAAAGAGCCGCCCGTACTGACCAAAGAGATGATTGCGGCCATCAAGCAGCGGATGCTGCAGATCATTGCGGAGGATCGTCCGATATACGAGGAGGAGAAACAGACCAAAGAGGTAATCAAACTATTCGCTTCGCGTTATAACAACGAGACCTCCATCTTCGAAGCGCTGGGTAATCCATACTGCCGCTATTTCCGCATGGGCGAGTATATCGATTATTATACGAATGTGCTGCTGCCCAGTTCCGGTTATCTTACGCTCTTCGATATCGTTCCTTACCAGGACGGTTTGCTGATGCGTATTCCGAATAGACAGAACCCGACCGTGCTCGAAGACGAGGTGTCGCAAGATAAGATGTTCTCCATCTTCCGCGAGTATAACCGTTGGAACAAACTGCTGCGCATCAATAACGTGAGTGATTTCAATATCGCTTGTAAGCAGAATAAATCGTTCGAGCTCATTAAGTTAGCCGAGGCGCTGCATGAGAAGAAGATTGCGCAGATTGCTGATGCGATTGCGGAGAAACGACCGAAGATCGTATTCATCAGCGGTCCTTCTTCGTCCGGTAAGACGACCTTCTCAAAGCGTCTGCAGATCCAGTTGCTGGTGGATGGTATTCTTCCGGAGGTACTCTCGATGGATGATTATTTCGTCAACCGTGTCGATACCCCGCGTGATGAGAACGGAAACTGGGATTTTGAGGACGTACATGCCGTAGACCTGCCGTTCTTCCGTCAGCAGATGCACGACTTGCTGGATGGTAAAGAGATAGACCTGCCGACGTATGATTTCGCTAAAGGTGAGCGTGTGTTCGAAGGTCGCAAACTGAAGTTACAGAAAGACTCGGTGCTCGTGATTGAGGGTTTGCATGCGTTGAATCCGATCATCCTGCCGGATGTGGATAAGGACCTGACGTTTAAGATCTACGTATCGGCCCTGACGACGATTAATATCGACAACCATAACTGGATTCCGACGACCGATATCCGCCTCTTGCGTCGCGTCGTACGAGATTACAAGTACCGCGGTTATTCGGCTAAGGAGACCATCGCACGTTGTCCGTCGGTGATACGCGGTGAGCAGAAATGGGTGTATCCCTTCCAGGAAGAAGCAGATGTGATGTTCAACTCGGCCCTGATCTTCGAGTTCGCGGTGCTGAAACGTCATGCGGAGCCGATCCTGTCGGAAGTACCGAAGTTCTGCGAGGAATATACCGAGGCGCATCGTCTGCTTAAGTTCCTCCAGTACTTTATTCCGGTCCCCGAGAAAGAGATTCCGCCTACTTCGCTCTTGCGCGAGTTCGTTGGTGGTTCGTCATTCCATTATTAATGGCATGGTAGTTGATAGGTTATTGGTAATTGATAATTGATAATTGATAATTGATGAAGTTTTTATTTGGAATTATATTATCCGTTGTGGTTACGTCGCTGGACTCTGTGCCGGGCGTAGAGATCGTGCAGGACTCTACGGTCTCGGTGATGCTGGATGAGGCGATGTACGGTAAGAAAGAATGGGTGGAGATAGACGGTTATCGCGTGCAGATCTATTCTTCGAATAAACAGCAGAAAGCGAAGACGGAGGCCTTGGATCTGGAGACGCGACTGAAAGATAAAATCAGTCAGACGATTTATGTCCAATACGTCTCTCCGTTCTGGAAAGTGCGTCTGGGAGATTTCCGTTCCTACGACGAGGCGAAGGAATATAAGAAACTGTTTGTACAGCAGTATCCGTCCCTGATGGGCGATACGTATATTGTACGCGATAAAATTTCGGTACTGCAATGAACCTACAGGATTTTAAAAGTCGCCCGGAGGTGACCGATGCCATTGCGGCTTCGGTAGAAGTGGCGTTGAAGCAGATAGGAGAAGATCCCAAACGCGAAGGATTAGTGAAGACGCCGCATCGGGTAGGTGAGGCGTTGCAGTTCCTTTGCAAAGGTTATAACGAGGATCCGGAGGCCATCTTACGTTCGGCGCTCTTTGAGGAGGACTATCGCCAGATGGTAGTGGTCAAAGACATCGATTTCTATTCGCTTTGCGAGCATCATATGTTACCTTTCTTCGGGAAGGTACATGTGGCGTATATCCCGAACGGTCGTATCACGGGCTTAAGTAAGATCGCCCGCGTGGTAGATGTGTTTGCACGTCGGCTGCAGGTGCAGGAGCGCCTGACAACCCAGATTAAAGACTGCATCCAACATACCCTCGATCCCCTCGGGGTAATGGTGGTGATAGAAGCAGAACACCTATGTATGCAGATGCGCGGCGTGCAGAAGCAGCACGCGATGACTGTGACCTCCGATTTCACGGGGGTCTTCCAGCAGGCCAAGACTCGCGAAGAGTTTATGAAACTGATCAAAGGTTAAAAAAAAAGCAGGCGTTGACCTGCTTTTCTTTTTCTTATCGTATCACCAAAATCTTCACGACCGTATGTCCGCCATTGGCGTTACAGAGGGCAGTATAGACGCCTGCTGTGGCACGTCGACCGTCCGGTAGTTTACCGTCCCAAACCGCCGTGCCGCCGTGACTCTTCGTCTTGCATACTAAGTTACCACTCGCATCTACGATGTTGACGACGGTGTTATCCATCAGTCCGGTGATGCTGATCATTCCTCCGTAGTTCGGTCGAACGGGGTTGGGGTAGGCATAGGCGCCACTCAAGGTCTTTTGTGCCTCGCTCGCGTCACTTCGATAGGACGCGATACCTCGATTGGTACCAACAAACACCTCGCCTGTCTTTGGCATGATAGCAATCGACTGCACGCTGTTGGACGGCAGCAAGCTATTGGTCTCCGTGAAATGGGCGACGGTGATGGTGTCGTCTTCGATGAGATACAGACCGGAGTTCTCCGTTCCTATCCAGATACGATTACCGCCATCTACGGCGAGGCAGTTGATCTGCTCGTCGCCTAAGAGATAATCTCCCAGACCCGTTCCGTCATTACGCGGAATGATGATACGACGGCAACTGCTCGAGGTGAAGAAGTCCATGCTTGCCGGGAAGAGGATGATACCTTTGTCCGTACCGATCCAGATACGCTTCGTCTGGTCTTGAGCGAAACAGCGGAAATTAGCGGGACTCAACACGTTACCGTTCTGATCGGTAAACGTACTACGCGCCATGCAACGGTCATCGCCGGAATAGGTGGGCGTACCGCCGTCGTCTAAGAGCACAACCTGCGGTTTGCCTCGTTGCGCGAAGAGCCATTTATACTGACTGTTGCGTTGATCTATCCAAATACCGGTAGGCGTCTCGAAGACCAAGGACTCTCCGCCGCTATACAGCGGGATACTGCACCATTGGCCCGCGGGCGTATAGATATGCAGCGGGGCACCTATCGTGGTTGCGTTCAGCACCCATACATTCCCCTGCTCATCCATCATCGGACCGTCCGTACGCGTGTAGTAATAGTCACTCACTCCCGTATCGGCCGGTTTGAGTGTACTGTTGGAGGCATCGAAGTGCTTATAGCCTTTGTTGTTTCTGAACTCAAAGAAACCGGTACCATAGGTGGATACGAAGAAATGCGTCGGGTCATTGGCATCGACCGCATAACCCACGACGTCGCGGATGTCGTGACTTGTATAGTACCAGGTGTCTTGCCAAGGTATGCCGAGCCATTGATTACCGTCATAAATACTCATGCCGCACTGGCGACTGAACTGCGAAGCCCAACGTCCACCCGGGGCTACGTATAAGCGGTCATGCGCCACTTGCAGACGATAACCGAAGTTGCTCATCGGTCCGTCCGGTATAAATCGTGTGTCGCCCGATGAACCCAGTCGCACGAGACCTTTACTGTCTTCCGCTAACCAATATTCGCCTAAGGAATAGACGGCATCCTTCGCTACGTAGTTCGTACTCAGCCCCTCGACGGTATCGTCTTCTTTGAGTCGTAACAAGCCGACGTTCGACCGATAGGTCAATAACTGACCTCCGCATCCGTGAATCCACTCCAGTGCATAAGGCAGCACCTGTTGCCATGCCGTACCTTCGCGGCGGTAGAGCGAGTCGTGCTGCAGCGTGTAGATTGCATCGCGCCATACCAGCGCTTGCTGCACTTTCTCGCAGGGTATATTCTGGCTATGCCAGAAGGTATAATCCACGAGGTTATCTTTGAGCGATGCGAGATACATCTTATCGTAGGAGAAGGCATAGAGTGAATCGCCCATGCTTACGATCTGCTGCACTTCCACAGCGGCTGCCTCACTACCGATATAATACGTGTCGGCCATCTCTGCTTTGCGGGTGTTGATAGCGACTATACCGAAGTTCGTACCGATATACGCATAGCGCGCACCGACATGGATGCAGTTGATCTGTACGGACACAGATCCGGCTTTCATATAGAGGTCGGGCATCTGCGTTACTTTCCCTTCGTCATCCAGCAGGTCCATACGTCCGTCCGCATAAGCGATGAGCAGTACACCATTCGCCGCATCATACGCGATATGCGATACGGTAGAACCGTTCAGACCGGTCGATTTATTCCAATAGGTGATGCTTTCGTCCGCACGATCGACACTGAAGAGTGAACCATTCGCGACGGCGAAGATTTGTCTGGGCGTCGCTACTACCTCCTCCGGGTTGGTGTACGATAGATGGAGTCGCCAGCGCATCATACTGCCTTCATCCAGTTCGTTCGCACCCTCGTCTGTGTTTCCGTTCAAGCCCTCCGTACCATTCGGATCGTACTCCACCAGACCTTCCGACGTACCGATGAAGACATGTCCTTCGGCATTGCACGCCAGCGACATCACGCCATTAGCCGGCATGGCGGAGTTATCGGTGGTATAATGAGCGAGGAACTGCGTCGCCTCGGCATTCAGCACATACACGCCCAAGGCGTCCGTGCCGACCCATATGTTTCCGTCCGGCGTCTCGCATACCGCCCGCACCACATTAGCGGACAGCGGTCGCTCGCCGTTGATATCCGTGGCTTGAGGAAGGCGGATGGCATTCGACTCAAAGAAATCTGTCTCGGCTTCGATGTAGGCTGCGCCTAATTCAGTTCCTATCCAGATTCGGTTCTTCGAGTCTTGCAGAATCGTATATAGACAGGTCGGCTTGAAGACTTGGTTCTCTTGCGTCTCCCATTCGCTTCTAAACAGACAGCGGTCGTCCTGCTCGTTTTCCGGCGTAGTGGCGTCATCCAGCAGAACGATACCTGCACCCTTGTACGCGATACCTATCCATTTGAACCGCTCGTCACGACGGTCAATCACGATATCGGCGGGTATGTTTAACGATAGAAGTTGTCCTTCCGAGACCAGCGGAAGACCATGAAACGTCTCGCCTTTTTTGTAAATCAGATTATAAGGAACAGATCCTGCATCCAAGAACCATAAACGTCCTTTGCTGTCAAAATGCGCCCCTAGAAGACGGGTGTAGCGCCCGGGCTGAGAGGGGATCACCGCACCGACCACATCGTTCGCGAGCGTATGCCATACGCAGGAGTCGCCGTGGAACTCATACAATCCCGTTCCATAACTGGTTACAAAGTAATGGTTCACATCCGTAGGATCAACCGCTACATTCATCATGTCTAAGACAAGGGAGCCTGTCTTGGCCTGAATCGTATCTGCATGGATGGTAGTCCATCGTTTGTCGTGATAGCGCATCACGTGTCCGGGGTTGTTGTTCTGCGATGTCCAGCGCCCGCCGGCTACCATGAAGAGTTGGTTCGAAGCCGCAGTTAAGTAGTACGGGGTGTTGACGTATGGTCCCTCGGGTTTATACGTCAGTCGGGAAGTGGGCGTAAAACGCACGATACCTTCTGCCCCGCCTGCGTACCAGTGATCCGTCGCATCCTGATAGTGGATTCCTTTCTCGGGATCCGGTGCGATACGACCGCTGCGAGCTTCTCTCTTCCAGAAATGGTAATCGACGAGGTTGTCGTTCATCGCGGCGCAGAACAGACTATCGGGCGTGAAGGCATAGATACTGTCGTTCGCAATTAGCACGTCGCTGATAGGCGTCTCTTCGCCTCCGGGGCGTAACCAATAACTGTCCACTAATTTGTTCTCTCTCAGGTCCAGCGTCTGCACGCCGTAGTGGGTGGATAAATAAGCGGTGCGACCGAGGATGGTGACGTTATAGATATTCTTCCGCTGCGTCATATCCTTGTTGTACAGTTCGCTGATGTACTTCATGCCCTGCGGGGTTAAGATGTCGATCTTTCCGTCGGCGTAACAGATGAGTAACTGCTGCGCTACCTTATCGTAGTGGATACAGGTGATGTCTGTACCGTGTAAACCGGATATACGGTCGTATGTACGCAGTTTCTCTGTTTGCTTCTCTACGCTGAATAAACTGCCATCGGAGATCGCGAACACTTGATCCTCCGCCATGGCGATCTGGGTGACGTTATTATACGCCAGATGTGTCTGCCAATGAGCAGCAAACGCTCCTATTGGAAATAGAAGCGTCATACAAAGAATACTATATGTTGTGCGTAGTTTCATCAGAGTATCTTCACCAAGGCTTCCATCGCTCTGGCGCGGTGACTAATGCTATTCTTCAGTTCGGCCGGTAACTCGCCAAACGTCTTATCATATCCTTCGGGAATGAATATCGAGTCGTAACCGAAACCTCCTTGTCCGTATTCCTCCGTAGCGATCCGTCCGCGTACCACACCTTCCACTTGTACCGTCTCGTTCTTGGCAATACGGATCAGGGTGATGACGGTTTTAAACTGTGCGCCTCGGTTTGTCTTGCCGCTTAACTCTCGCAAAGCCTTTGCGCGATTAGCAGCAAAAATCTCCTGCTCTGTTAAAGGGGCCCCCGAAAATTTTAATTTTTGGGGAGAGCGGAGCGCCCGAGGACTCCCT
>AUXO013294309.1_pt1 | contig 10338 bp, 8 predicted proteins | sample 768731 | NCBI WGS metagenome assembly AUXO01 (sample SAMN02715735, study PRJNA202380) | gut metagenome | biome: sheep rumen | host: Ovis aries | place: New Zealand: Palmerston North | reverse complement strand
AAATTTTCACCGTCAACAATTGATTTGTAGTCCTTATCAAGTCTATTCGCTTTATAACCGTTATAGATTAAATAACGTTTAAGACCACTTTTGTGCCCATCAAAAAATATATATACATAATCAAACGCCTTTTTCTGTAACATTAACCTTATCTGTAATAACACCTGAAAAACACCGCCATAATGATAACCTTCAGTATTTATTTTATCATCAGACATACTTAGGTTTAAAAGATTGTTACCGTCTATTAATAAAGTATAAAAAGGTTTTTTTTCTAATTCAGGTCTCTGCTCTATAATTTTTTTCCTAATCGGTTGTGCCATCTGTCAATAATTTTAATATTCTATTTTTTTCTTGCCTAGCCATCATTTTTAAATATTTATTGGAAACATGTGCATTGTTATACAAAGAGTGAGAAATATATGGTATATCTTGCCGTACTTTGTAAACCCATTTTCCCCAAATGGTTTGTTTTTTCTTGACATAGGTATATATGTTAACATTATAACTACGCAAACCATCTTTCATTAAAAAATCAGATGATTTAAAAACTCTTATGTTAGCATCAATAGTCATTTTTTTTGTAAAAATATATAAAAAACATAAAAAAACCAAGCATTTCTACTTGGTTTTTTTTTTATTGGAATTAAAGTTCATCTTCGTCAGATTCAACAAAATCAATATTATCACTTTCAGAAACAATGACATTGTTATTATTGTTAACACTGATGTTATTTAACTGTTTCAATATATCACCAACATGCTCTTTTCTATACGCATCAACAATGTCTTTATCTGTACTAATCATACCGTGCGGTGTACAAATTATATCACCTTCATATGTTACCGTGTATGGATTTGGTAATTGGTTCTTCATTACCTTTATCTTTGTTTGTATAGCATAATTGTACGACAAACCTTTAGATTGTGCTGTTAATTTCTTAATGGAAGATTTTAATTGCCCACCCAACAAAATAATCAACCTTGATGCATAGAAAATTGAATTTCCACCTTTTAATTGTATACTGGGTGGCCCAACAGGATTCGTCATTGAATCAAGCCATACCTTGTTCACTAAAATCATTGTGTTGGAATAAGTTGATGAAACTTTTCTACTTCTCGGTATTCTATCATTCACAATGCCATTAAACGCGACACTAATTGCGGCAGCATCCCACATGGCATTTGAGGATTTAGAGTTAAAACTTTTAAATGAAGATATACTACCAACTGAGTCCCATATAAAAACAAAACCAGCATCAATTTCACCATTATCCTGTGCGTCCAACAATTCATTTATTGAATAAGCAATATCTTCAATTACAGCAATCTTTCTACCCTTGGCTGTTTCTTTACCTGTTGAATAGTCGTTTTTTCCATATCTTTCAGCAAGAATCGCATTATTGAAATAAATAAAGTTTCCATCATATGCAACAATACCATTCTCAGTTACAATTTCTACTTCACCTGTATCTGGATTAATTTTTTCGACTTCAACATCACCATAAATCGGTGTTGCTTCCATACCCATATCAATAGCATACTTAAAATCAAAATTGTTTTCCGTATCATAAATAACCGGTACATATCCCTGTCTTTGTGCTGCCACAATAGCGTGGTTTACAAGTGTTGATTTTCCGGTATTTGAATGGCCTATAACAGTTGTAACATAAGAGACCGGTACTCCAGGTATTTTAAGTGCATCTTTAAATGCTTTTGGCATGTCAAGCCACTCCATTGGTTTATCAGCATTACTTGATTCTTTACTTGCGACAAGTCCCATTTTCGCCTTAAAATCTGAAATCGTTGGTTTTTTCTTTATTTCTTTTTTCTTTAATGGTTGTGCCATAATATTTACAATTTTATTTAAATTTTATTTTTAATATATTCTTGTTCAATAACTCTTTCAATGCTAATTGCCTGTGGTGGTATATTATCATAAGTATACACACAATCAAAGGCATTAGGGTCATATGAGAAATCAATATTTTTAATTAATTCCGTATCTATTTTCAATAATGTATAAGTACCATTATAAACAGTAGTATTTTTTTGTTTTGCTTTTTTCAGTTCTTCGACATAAAACTGTTTCATTAGAATTAAACAGTCATCATCATCTGGTTCGTGTAAAAAACAATATATTCTATCAGGATATACAAATTTTTTATTATATGTTTTTGGTACTAATCCGTTTTTAAGAATTTTATTGACTTTATTTGTGTGCGTCAGATGATAGATATATTCTTCGTCTTGTACTAATTCATTAACTTTATTTTGATGTCTTGGCTCATAGTAAATGTACAAGGTTGTACCGTCTTTGGATACTTTAGTTTCTGATGGAAAATAACCACATAATGCCATATCACTATCTACAACATGTTTATTTTCTTCATCATTATAAACACCAATTCTAAAAATTGTTACATTATTATCATTTTCAAATGTTTCTACAAATGCATATTTACCATATCTTTTTTCTAAATACCTTTTAACTTTTTCAGGCTCATATGTACTAAAAACACCTTCCATTAAGGGACTTTCTTTTAGTTCTTTTGACATTGTAAAAGGGTTTAGTAAAGATTCTTTCAAATGGAACATAATACTGTTTGTGAGCCTTTCAATATCTTTTTCACTAAAACTACGATTTTTCTTTAATGGTTGTGCCATAATATTTACAATTTAATTTAAAATTTATTTATCATCAACGGTAAACTTATAATTTTTGTTATGTGTTTTTTCGAAATAACATTTTCTACATAGAGCCACATACCTGTCATCGCCACCTATTTCAATCTGACTACCTTCAGTCACAATTTCCTTATTGGCATTGATTCTTGCGTTTACCATTGTTTTCTTTCCACAATAACAAATAGATTTAATCTCGTGAATTTCATCAGCCAGTTCCAATAGTCTTTTAGAGCCAGGAAAAAGGTGTGTTTTAAAATCGGTCTTTAGGCCGTAGCATATAATATTCATGTCGTAAATGTCAGACAAGGCACATAATTGCTCAACTTGTTCAGGTGTTAAAAATTGTGACTCATCAACTAAAACCCATTTAATTTTAACCAAATTTATCTCATTAAATGTCACAATTAAATTAAAAATGTTGTCGGTATCCGATATTGTCACACATTCTCTTGACCCAAGTGCCCTTGAGTAAATCTTATTTTCACCATCCCTGTCATCAATCTCACTTTTTATGACAAGAAAAGGAATACTATGCTCTTGGAAATCATGTGCTTTCGCTAACAATTGCATAGACTTGCCTGATGCCATTGTTCCATAATAAAAAGTTACCATAAAATCACAATATATTGGGAATTTAATGTTAAATTCTCCCATTATAGTGTAAAAATCATTAAAAATCACACTATAATGGGAAATTTATTTTATTAGAAAGGTAAATCATCACCATTATCATTGTCTTCAAGAACAATTGAGTTAATGAACGCTTTATCCTCAGGTTTTACGCCGTTATCTTTAGGTTTTATGCTGTTATCCATAGGTTTTGTATCGTCAGATTTTAATTTGGCATCAGCCTCTTTTACTTTTTCTTCCGATTTGGTTTGCTCACCTTTCTTTTTAGCATCAAAAACGGCTTTATCAATCCATTTTTTCTCATCCTTATCCCACCAAGGGTACTTCCTTTCCGATACAAGCGTAAGATAGTCATAATCTTTTGGAGTAAACACATCCTGCCACTTTTTACTATCGTAAATCCATGCTTTCATTTGTTCATTGTCAGATGAAAGTGGTCTTATCTCATCATCACAAGCGATTTGTGGTGCTGAATTACCTTGTGTAAAAGTAATAATGAGGTCTCTTCCGTTATAAATGTCAAGAATGTTCTCATCTGGTTTACCGTTTTCCCTTGACTTCTGTAATTTCCTATTGAAAAGTCTGATAATTTGATTGTAAGGGTCAGTCTTATCATTTCTAAGATTAAACTTCCAGAATTTAACACCATCTTCCTCATGTCCTCTTTCAATGCATCTCACAATCACAGATTCAGTTGACTTATTGGCTACTGATAACTCAACAAGACTCTTCTTCTTAACTGGGTCAGTCTCCTCAAGGGACAACTCATATGCCTTTTTATTTAATTCACAGAAAGGACAATCATTACCAAATTTATCATGGTCAATGTCCTTGTTCTTTTTAAGACACAAATAAGATTTCCATTCAACACCGAAAATATCCTTGGGGACTTTTACGGTATGAAAATGAGTGAGAACAAAGGGATTACCGGTATTTAAATCCATTGGAAGAAGTCTAATTGTCACCTCTTTTTCTGTCTCGCCCTCAGCAAGTTTTGTGTTAAGATAATTTTTAGTGTCAAACGCACTTTTTTTGCCTGGTTTTTCGTCTAAATGTAAGTTATTTAAAACCTCAGGTGTAATGTTTGGTAAATCTACTACGTTACCCATAATACATTAAAAATTTTTTAAAATTATTATTAAATTAATAGGGCTTTTTAGTCCCTTATTGTTTTTCCAAAAATATAAAAAATATCTATAAAAAACAAATGCCAACCACATATAATTTGTTTTTGGTTGGCATTTGTTTATTAATATCCGAACATGTCCTTCAAGCCAAAATTATCAAAAGTTTTAGCGATAGAAGCATAATCATTAAAGTTATCAATTTCGTCTTTTGTTATTTTATAAACCTCATCATCAGCACCGTTGTTATCATCCGCTGTGCTGTAATTTGATGTGGCTTCTTTGTCTTTCCAATATTCCTCTGGCGTAACATTGAAAGGATATGAGTCTTTTGACCTTAAAGATAACTTTTCAACAGGGGTTGGGTTTCTTTTCTCTATCTCAGCCTTTAATGTTTCCATTCTCTCATTACTGTCACTAATCTTTTTATCAAAAGAATCAATCTTGTCAAGCAAGGTATCAAATTTATCAGTTAATTTCTCCAACTTTTTCTCAGTGTCTTCCTGAGCATCAGTCAACTCATCAACATCAATAACTTCTTCTTCCTCACCCTCCTCAGGAACCATTGGTTGCTCTTGTGCTTGTGGGGCAAATCCCTCAGGTGCTTCACCACCCATTGCGTTAGGGTCGCCACCCATGGCATTAGGGTCACCGCCCATATTAGGGTCAGTCATAGATGCATCACCACCCATGGCATTAGGGTCTCCCATAGCGTTAGGGTCACCGCCCATATTAGGGTCAGCCATAGGTGCTTCACCACCCATGGTATTAGAGTCACCACCCATGTTAGGGTCACCACCCATAGCATTAGGGTCTTCTTCACCCGCCTCATTTACATTATAAGCACCACCAGGTGTAATATATTCCATAATCTGTTGAAACCTTTTCACTGATTCAGTCAAATTATGTTTTTCAATAAATTTCTTATCCATAATTAGTCATTCAATACTTGTCTGTTATCTTCAGTGAGAACAACTTTTTCACTTTCAGTTCTCTCAATTAGTCCTTTTTCTTTTTTGATAACTTTCACCTTTGGTTTGTTTATATTCTTCACAAGACCTTCGGCTCTTTCTAATTGTTCAGTAGTCATAGTGTTATCTTTTAAATTTTTATTATTATCTATATCCTCATTAACAATGGTATGAGGAACATTCACTTTTTTTACTCTTTTGTTAATTTGCTTAACCATAATGTACTATTTTCTTTTATAAATAGTATGATTTTTAAAAAAATCAACTATATAACCAAGGAATTACATAAGGAACATTTTTGATTGTCATTTTAATATCAATTGGTAAGGAAGTATTTTTTATTATGTTATTTTTATTATTACCGTATAGTAATGACAAAACATTTTTTCTATTTTTGCCCATATAGTCAATATCAAATAACGAAAAACCGTAAACAACATTTTTTTCACCAAAACAAATAAACACTATATCATTTTCAATATATATTGTTTTATCCGTGTCATTTCCTAATTTTTCTAAAAAGACTTTTTTCTTTTCCTTATCTTCAGTCAGCAAATTAATGTATTCATATTTAAGTGTCTTAATTATTTTTGATATAACCATGTTTTCAAATTTTTTGGTCATAATCTCATAATTTTCACCTCTTTCCCTTCTTGCAAAACACCAAAACAAACAGTCATTTATCTTCCAGTCCAAAATGCTTACGTTAATATCCGAACATATTTCAGACACTTTTTTCCAACCAATAATTAATGTCGGTAAACCTTCTATTAATTCATCCTTGGTTTTCACGACATTATATAAATCACTGGCACTAAAATATGTCTGTTGGCTATCCGTTATTATATTGGCGATTTTCCTCATATTTTTTTTCCAAAAATACAAAAGAAAAACTAATATTCAAAAGTTATCCTATTTAACCTCTTAAGCCAACCGTTAAGGTACTTGGGTTGCTTCATGTCAATGAACCATTGTTCCCTCATTTTCCATAATTTGTCAAATGTTTCTTTAGGATTTCCACTGTTAATGGCATTTAATGTCTCATTACCCATTATACCGTCATCTGTACAACCTAAACAACGCTGTACATGTTTTATCGCGTTAACGATACCACTTCCCCATCCCATATCATAAACTAACAAAGCGATGCTGCTGTTGTTAATACTATCTATCATCATTCTATTGTAGAAATAATCAAACACGACTTGCCATTCCTCCGCTGTCATATTCTTTACATCCTCACATGTCTTTTTTTCGCCCATAACAGATGACAATGTGCCAATAGTCACACCCCATTTAGTACAACCACCCTTATCATCTTTGTCATTCACATAACTTTTACCCTCAGAATCTTTGATAAAGTTTTCAATTCTTTTCTTCTTTGCGGTTCCACCACCTGTTGTTGATGATGGCGTATGTTCGACTTCAGTCTCTTCTTTTTTTGGTTCAGACGGTGATTTGACATTTGTCATAGAGGTATCTAACAACCTGAACAGTTTAACAACCCATGTACCACTATGTTCTCTAGCTCTTCCAGCGTAAACAAATTTAGTACCATAATTATTCAACATGTCACTTGCCCAACCACAACTACACTCATAACTATCACCAGCTCTTATGTTGATATTACTATCATAACCCTCAACACCCTTTTTATATGCATCACCAACATAAAATTGTGTATGCATTGATTTTGTCACCGCACTATCACCACCACTACCAAAATAAAGTAAAACATCACCATACTCAAAGTGCATGGCATCTATTTTATTTGTGATTTCATTACTTGACACACCGTCAAACGCCGCAACTTGTGTGTAACCTAAATCCTCTAATTTCACATATAATCTGGGGTTTTTAGGTCCGTCATTACCTGTCTCACTACTTACTTGCTTACAATTATCATCTTTAACAAACGCATATTTTTTGGAGAAATCTCTTGCTAAGTTAAAGGCCCATAAAGTACACAAATGTTTATATGACCCATCATCATTTTTTGGATGGAAACATTTTTTAAAGTTTCTTTTTACCGCTTCAGTGACAGCTCTTTTTCTTGAGTGATTCGCACTTTCATCTTCAACTTTATACTGATTTGAATTATCATAACCGGTACCAAGAGTCTTGTATGAGCCTAATGACACATTTTCACCCGTATCATTGTTAACACCAACATCACCATTCTTGGTTGAACCCTCATCATGTGTGTCACTCTCATCACCTGTATATGTGCTTGCTTGTCCGTCATGCATATAAATGTAGCCGTTCTTAACAAACGGTATGGCGTTTCTATTTACTCTAACACCTGTAAATTTTGTTGTCATGTTACCTGCGACAATATTGTGCTCCACCGCAATGACCATATATGCCCCATGCCACATGGAAATATTGTTCAATTGGAAATACATCAGCGGCATAATTTGCACATTACCCATCATTTCAACAGTACACTGATATGAGTAGTTCGAATAAACACGGTACAAATCCTGTCCATATATTGTGCTTTCGGCAGGACCTTCACTCATACTTCGTCTCCCACTAATATCCATTTGAGCGATAATGGAGTGCTCTGTAATCTGTTGATTTGATGTTGTTAAACTAATGTTTTTGAAAAAACTTTGGTTTTGCTTTCCAAAACTTACAGCAAAAGCAGGTATTGCTTTATCCGTATCTTCCAAAGTTTTTAATGACACAGGTAAATCATTAGAATTATCTGTTATATCAAAACCATCACTTTTATAACCATATTGACCACTATCATCCCTTATGTCCAATCTTTCTGATGGTGTATAAGGATATAATGCCACATAACTTCCTGTTATTGGTGTGTTATTGAATATTTTTGAATTAAATGGGTGTGGTTTAAACATGTTTTCAATATCACTAACACCATTCTCATTGACTGACATACCAAATCTTTGTGGTAAAGCCAAAAATGTTAAATTGTTTTTTTGACAAACCTCACTCATGAACTCAAAAACCGAATAATATTTATCCAGTTTTTCAGGTATGTTCATGGTATTGTTGGCCTTGAATATAGTGTTTTTTATAATATCACATAAATACTGCCCATTACATAACAACCTATCACCAATAGGATTATAATATGTGTCAACAAATAAAAATTTCTCATATTCATTATCAGGCTCGCCCATGGTGAATGATTTTTCTGATAAATTGGCAAAAAACTTGTCATACATGTTTTTCAACATCAAATATGTTGAAAGTCTAATATCATCATCATTTACCACACCTGTGTTCAAATCGTCAGTGTTCTCACCGCCATTGGTTTGGTCTGTGGTATCTTCTCCCTCAACAGGTGTATATATCTTTTCAATATTTGATAAGACCATGCTGTATGTTGTTGTATATTCATTTTCAGTAAAACTTCTATTTCCACTCCTAATTGGCCAAGCATAATCTACATATGATACTTTACTTGACAAAAACCTAACTAATTTTTTTTGTAAACTATCATATTCCTCATCACTGACTTCCCCTTCCAATTTTCTAAACTCAGAAAACACACTATTGTTACTTGTTGCAAAATCAACAAAATATTCAATCAATTTTTCTTTTCTTGCATCCGTTACAACATCCAAAAATCTGTCGTCCTGAAAATCTTTCCAAATAACATAATCCCCCTTTTTGTTTTCCATTAATGATACAGTGTCAAAATTTCCATTTAACCAACCAGTTCTTAAGCAGGGCACTACATCAACATATTCAGTAAAACCACTATAATAACCTTTAATTGGGTCATTGTTATCATCTAATCTTTTCCGTTTCTCTTTTTCTCTCCAATAATACGCACCTTCCCTCAACAAAAAATATTTTAAATCAGTACCTGAATAATTTCCTTTTCGTGATGAAAGTATCCCGTCTTTTTTATTATCCTCAGAGTTATTTCTTTTATTTGTACCAATTGAAAACAAGAAAAGGTATGCCCTCGCCTCATTTGTCTCTTGTATTTCATAAAATGGTACATTTTTGAATATTCCATTTCTTTCGGTTTTACCATCACCATATAAACCAAATGATAAATGCACCTTTCCAGAACCCTTGACACCATAGTATGTATTTTCATCAATTTCACTAAACCGTACAACTTTCTCCCATGAGTACTTATTTTCATCTTTATATATTTTTTTATAAAAATTCTTCTGATATTCCACACCAATATCATCATTGTCATATTTTAAAGCCTCAAAAATATGTTTATTCTCTTTTTCAGTGTTGGAAAAATATGTTTTCAAATCAGAATTACTTTCATTAAAAATACCTCTTTGGGGAAGTGTGGCCTCCTCAATATTTTTCTCCACATTATCAAAATAATTACTGTATTCCTTTATAACAAAATCATCTTTAACACTATTACTTGTGCTTGCACTTAATAATATGAACTGTGAAGAGCCATTTTTAACATCTTTAAGATGTTCCTTTATTAAGTTAAAATCGCTTGTCTTTGGATATTGTTTGTTAGGTATAAAAGTATAATTACCATTTTTATCAATAATTCCCTTACCACCATTGTCAATTAACCATGGTGGCGTGTTTTTTGAATCAACAGAACCAATTGTTTCGTTTACTAACTCACTTGCCTTACCTTTTATTAAGAAACCTCTTAGTTCATCAGACATATTTGAACCGAATGCTCTGTAGATATTTAATGTCTCCACATAAGACACCCATATTAAAAGATTACTGACATTATCATTCCATTTGTTATTGTAAAACGCATAGAAACATCTTAAGACAAATGTCGCTGTTATTAACTGTGCCTTTGTCTTATCATCTTTATTAGAATCAGCGATATATTTATATGGGTTTTTATATGTGAGATTATCATAATTACCCATATCATATAATGTTAACGGAACAAAATCCCTTTCACTGATATCACTTTCAGAGACAGTGCTTGAATCACC
>AUXO012045174.1_pt1 | contig 10339 bp, 9 predicted proteins | sample 768731 | NCBI WGS metagenome assembly AUXO01 (sample SAMN02715735, study PRJNA202380) | gut metagenome | biome: sheep rumen | host: Ovis aries | place: New Zealand: Palmerston North | reverse complement strand
CTCTAAACTTTAAGATCAATCAACCTAAATGGGATATGATTTATACAGATGTAATGTATACAGGTAAGATTCGTTTTGGAATTAACACTCAGGGTGAAGTTTATATGATGAAGGCTGGTAACGGAGGACCTGGTATAGAGTGGCAAGGTACAGGTTTTGAAGAGTTCAAAGCTGACTTTGAAGATATGGTAAACGAAATATTCTAATCAATTTTAACCAAAATAAAATCCTAGACTTCGGTCTAGGATTTTTTATTCTAAACTACTCCTCTGCTCTCAAGCGTTCTTTAGCTTCCTTCAACATATCATCCTCTGCATCCCAAAGTTGTTTACAACCATTGAAGCGTACAGGTACAGCTCGAAGAGCTGCATTGATAAATAGGATATGTGAAAGTGCTTCTCGTCTACTTTCATCATCTTTCAAGAACTCGTCAATAGGTTTAAACAGATTCAATAGTGTAGCAGTAATCAAATTACGCTGTTCGATATTCAAAACTCTATCTTTTGGAGCCTGATCGAGAATGCTCTGAAAAGCTTCATTCATCCTTCGTTTAAACTCTCTACCTACATCTACAAAGTTGGTATCTGCTTCAGCAATAGCCTGAATAAAGGTTTCATTAACCTCTGACTGTATTTTTGGATCTGTTGTATTATACAACTCTGCAAGCACACCTAGACAATGATCTTGTTGTGTTTTTAGATCTTTAGCAGCAGCCTGAATAGCCTGAAGTCTTTTTACAACTTCCTCTTTCTCCTCAGGTGTTAGCTCACGTTCAGTTTGTTTATTCATTAGAAACTCCTTGTTAAATATTATAGTTTTGTTCCTTTAGCCCGGATAAAACCTATATTTAACATATAAAAAGTATTACTGATTTTAGGAGTTTATAGTTATGATTTAATCTTATGGAGGTTTCACTATGAGAGATGAATTGAGATTAGTAAGGGATGATGTTCTCAGAACCTTTAAAAAGGTTAGTATTGAAGCGTTTGATGTTGGTCAAAATGACGGTTTAATTATCTATACACACTCTACAAAAAATTCTGTAGCAGAATCAATACTTGATGAATTGTTTGAAGTTATGAAGCGTTATGAGATAGCCGGTCTCTACCATTTTGGTTTAAAGTCTTTAGAGGATTTTAAGGCTATCTGTAACATAGATGCTCCGTATTCAGATGAGTACGTAGTCTATGCAGAACCTATGAAGCTTTTCTCTAAACGATTCTACACTAGATAGCAGAGCTATTAGTTCATTACGTCGTAGCTCGACCAGAATAGGTCATTCTGGTAGTCGTCAATTACATCTAATTCTCTTGTGGTAAACTTTTTACCTTGAAAGGTGATGAGAGTACTGGATTTCTTGGTAGTTAGCCTTGTTTTATCTTTTCGGGCCTCAAACATATCCTGTGTAGGTGGTAAAGTCTTATACTTTGTACCATTTTCAACAACGTAAGATTCTACAACATGTGTAAGGTCAGTATCAGCTCTCATGAAAATCTCCTGTAATATTAATCAATTAGTTACTATAATATGTGGGTATGAAGAGTGATTTAATTCAGTATCGAACGCTTGTCCAGTTTCTTAATATATCGAACGACTCTGACGACGTGTTGAAGAGTAACCTCATTACGGATGAACACGTATATGTAAACGTTAAAAAAGCCCGAAAAAATATTAAAAAACTCTTGTCTCAATTGAGACGAAAGAACCTTCGTATAATAACTGCGAAGATCGAACCTGTTTTGTTAGAAGAAGACTTTCTAGAAGGAGAATAAACATGAAAGTAGAAACAATTTACACCGCCTTTGATGGACAGACTTTCCGTGATGAAAAAGCATGTCTAGAGTATGAGGAAACTACTCGCGCAACTTACGTAGAGGATCTTCACAAGCGTATGCAGGTCATGAAATCTGGTTACCTAGCTGACGAGTTCAACAGATACATGAGAGCTAAAAAAGCTTACTCAGAGGCTTGTAACAAAAAATGTCCTCGATCGGAATTTCTAAATAAGGCTCTCAATTATCTCAGAGTAAAAGAGTCTTATCACAACACTATTGTTGAGTATAAAAAGCTTCAAATTAAATATCGAAATATTAGACAGTCTCAGAAGTAACTTCGCTATATTCGTTCAAATAAATTCTATCACCTTGTATAGGTGAAATCAAGCATAAGGAGTTTTCATGCTAAACGAAGATCAGTATAACTATGTAAAGGATATTTTGGTCGACCGTATGTCCAAATATCGTCGCAATTCATTTCGTCTAGATAGGTTGTACGCCATTATCGAGGACAAAACAAATTCAGACAGTTATGTGTCTTTTGAGTATTCAGAATTTAGAGACATGTTTAAGAAGGAATGTGTAGATGGACACATTCCTAATCGAGAGTTTTCAATAGTCGAGGAAGGTTACCTCGATGCACATGAACGTTATCCGTACGCTAAAGTAAATGTAAAGGTCTTTCCTAAAAAGTCAAAATCCTTAACTAATCCAAATACCACCGTCAATTCTAGATCTAGATGTGAGTAATACACCACCTTCAGCTGGAAGCTCTATATCCTTATGCACTTGTTGAGGTATGAGCTTACCAGTGAACGGATCGTAGTAAACGGTTTCATCCTTGTAAATAGACCTAGATGGTAGAATTCTTTGGTAGTAACCACCCTTAGAATTTCTATCATAGGCTTTCATTTTAGTCTCTGTAGGATCCTCTGTATATTCACCAGTTTCTGTATCAACTACCGATTCACCATCTTTTATAGCAGAAGCAGGTAATACGAAGGCTTCATTCGATGCTACAGCTCTTTGAGCTTCTAACCAAGAGTCGAATGAAACTACATCATCAATAGATGTTCTCGTCTCATCTTGTAAAGAACCTTCCTTACTAGATCCTATATAAGACCAAGTTGACTTAACACCTTTGCCATAATCCTTCGATAGGTCGTTAGTTCTATCAACTTTTGTATGACCTGTAGCTTTTCTATTTATCTTAATTGTAACAGGTGAAGTATCTAAACCTACAAAGTCTCTATCTCTAAAGGCTTTTAACTCCCAAGCAGGTATCATTAAAGGAACACCTGGTTCACCAAATATTTGAACTAACTCCTCCCAGGTAAGTAATGTACCTGAAACCAGTGGCATTCTAACAAAAGTTTCAACCTCGTCAATAAGAATATTTGGGTTAATTACCAAGTGAGTCTTTGGTTTTACATGTCTGTTTAAGAAGTGTTCATATAGATTAGCACCCTTACTAATACCATTAGCAACAGAGTGTAGTGTCGTAAAGAAACCCATTGATTGAGGCCTGTAGTCTGTATTGTAACGATCTTTAGACTTACCAAAGAATGTGATTTCACCTGTATCTGTGTCCTCTGTTACGGTCCTACCAATACCAACATTCTCTTGACCATTTTCATAGTTTTCAGCTAAAACAGGGTCATGACCAACCCATTCAGATGTTAATGTATCTGTAATAAAGCCATCAAAAGCAACCTTAGAGTGATAATCAGGTGTTAATGAATCTTCTAGGTATACACCTAATAACGTAGAACTTGCCTCTGGATAGAAGATGTCTACCCTCTCATCCTCACCTGTAGCGAAGTTATTTCTATTACTAGCATGAATATCTGTTTCGCGGAAGAATACTTCATTACCATCTTTAGTAGTAGTTGCTGACTCAATAAACATGTAATTGTTTATGTAAGTTGTTTTTGTACTACCTATAGTCTTTGAAACGCCCATGTTACCATAGACTCGGGCCATCTGATTGTTTGCTATGTTACCAACCTGAAAACCAATATCATCAACTATTCGCTCATCTACTTTATGTAAATCACTAGGTGTTAAAGTATTCTCATCTAGATACTGAGCTAGATAGTCTTTTTTACCCAACTGATTTGTATCTTGACCTAATAACTTTGTAGAGTCAATAATAAGGGTGTCGTCATCTTTAGTAAATAATCTTAATCTACCATTTGCCTGAACTTGAATATTACCGGCTAAAGTTACCTTTCTATTTGTACCATCTGAAATAGCAATAGTTAAACCAGTAACTTTATCTGAGTTGTCAATTACTTCAAAACGACCCGTTGTTGCAGTCCAAACAATGAAGTCGTTTGTGTTAAGTTCAATAACGCGACTGTCTATTGTTTTATCTAAATATGGTACATTCTTAGCACCGTTACAATCTACAATCCAGAAAGCGCCGTTTCTATAATCATCGGGTTTTTGTGTATCAGGATTTATGTAAATAGGCCAGCTATTTTGATCATTAGGGTCACTAACATTTTCATACGTATCCTTTAATGGATAGAATTTACCCTGTAATACTAAACCATCTCTTACCGAGTTAGGTAATTGAGAAAGTGGTATTTTTCCATTTTCATCTAACTGAGCCTTTGTAACATTTAAGATATGAATAGCACTTTCGTAATCTGTTGCGGATTTTAATTGCTCTTTATGAGAATCTGTAAAAGTCGTAACAGAGTCAATATCTTCGGCATTAACCTGATATAAAGCTAAACCAGCTGGAATAACTTGCCATTTACTACCATTCCAGAAAATAAAGTCACCGTGAACTAATACAACCTGTGAACCCGATAAAGTCTCTCTACCTGTTAGTTCAAATTGATCACTATTGTAATGTACAACATCGGCCACTAGGTACATCCAACCTTTTTTAGCTGTTAGGTCAGATAGACGAATATTTTCTTTAGTAATATATCCGCAGTACTTTAATCTAAACTCCAACTCTTGAACTGCAGAAACTACATCCTCAGCTTCAAGGTCAGTAGTTTCGCTATTCATTGTAGTACCAGGAATTCTAATATATTTTACCGATTTTAGTTTTTGTCTAAAGGTATCACTCTCAACATCTTCATACTCAACACTATCAATATATAAGATATCACCTTTTACAAACTTATAATCAAAACCAGTAGGTCTGTCTACATCGAATATCCAGTAGTCACCTGCTTTACAAAATCTATAATCTGCAAATAGTTTTTCATCAGCATTAACAAAATCACCTTCAAATCTACGATCTATGAAACCTCTAAAACTGTCTGCATTTAGTTTTCTACGGTCAGCAATCTCTAAAAGTTTATCAGATGATGGATCTTTAACCCAAAGTTGTCCTTCAGATCTTGTATGTCCTCTTGACTCCATAAGATCTGTATTGTGATAAGACCAGAATATTTGGCCATCGACTAAACCCTCTTGATTAGCTAAGTATACGTCACCACGTCTATGTCTGATTTTTGCTGGCATGTTACTCCTCGATCAAATTCAATTAGTTGCTAGAATTTAATTTAGAAAAAGATACACTAACTATAAAATATAAACATGAAGATTTGTTAAGGAGTAAGACATGGGAAATGAAACTAGGAAAGGACAAATTATTCAGATAGCTAGAGGTAACCTTGTTAGCAGATTAAAGGCTAAGCCTTTAGCAAAAGGTGAATTGTTTGTTCATACGGGTGAGAAAATCGATGTATCAGATTGGACTATACATGATAGAGTTACCGATGCAGACTTAAAAGTTTTATTTAAAGGTGACTTGTTTGCTGGTGATAACAGTGATCACTACGTATATGCTATAGGTTCAGGTGGTTCATTAAAATGGGGAGGTCTTCATACATCTAGTATAAAAGATCTTAAACAAGTATGTATGAACTATCCAAACCATATTTTCTTATATAATGGTGAGGAAGGAGGTAGACTTTATCCTGAATCAGATCGTGATGTAACAAATCCTGTTGGCGATCATCAGCCTAAGGAACTTGATAAAGAGTATGTGTCTGGAAACTCTTTAGACTGGGATGTTTACATCAATCCAGGTGATTTGATTTTCTATAGTGCAGCGCTTGATCAGTTTGTAGTTCTACCAATGAGCAGAGCAACAGATGCTTTAGTAAAGATTAACGTTGCAGCATTGGTTTCAAACTCAATGCGTAATATGTTAGCAGACCTAAACGAAGAAGGTGAAAGAGGTGATAATGTACCTTCTACACTAAAAGAATTCTTAGATGGTCCTGCTAGACACTATCAGTACTTAGCTGACGAAACAGGTTGGGTTCCTACAAAGGTTGTTAAAGAATTTGAAATGCAGAGGGATCCTACAACAGCTGATAAAGTACCTGTAACAGGTATAATTGGTATCGATCCAAAGAATGACGTGGACGGTGCCGTACATTATGTACCATTTACATTGGATCATCCTGGTTTAGCTGTATATAATCCTGATCCTGAAACGTTAGGTGACTTACCTGCTGAACTTTCAATTTATGAAGGTGATTTAATCTTCTCATTACCTACAGCAGATGGTGGTGTTAGACACAGCGTTATTTCATTGTATGGTCAGGTACTTAATCAGTTTAACTACAATAAGACAATCACTCGTGCCGATGATTACGCTACAGCTATTTGGGCAGTAAAAGCCTCATCAGCAGATGAAAACGAACTTGAAGGTGACTTAGCATTCGTAGCTAATCACGATCAGTTAAAAGACTTCATCGAAAGATTGTTCTTAACAAAAGTAGATATCGATCCTGTTACACATAAGATTATTTCAAGTCAGTTACCAGACTTCTTGTTAGGTGCTCCAAAGTACATGGGTCACTTTGATGCAACAAATGCTGAATGGCAGAGTTTGGATCGTACAACAACTGCTCAAGAATTTGCTAAGAGTTTATTGAAAGGTAAATTGAATTGGGAAAATCTTGACAGTTCTGAAGATGATACATCTGGCGAAGGTAATTCAGACAATGTAGAAAGTGATGGAGAGCTAAGTAAGAAAGTTAACGATAAACTTAAATCAGGTTGTTACTGGATTTATCGTGGTGATACAGTTTGTATTACAGACTTCCCTAATATGTTCCATGCTGACGAAGATGCTGACGCCGATGACTATCAGGTAGATTTCTCAGATTTACAAGCCGCTAAAGATGCAGCAGAACAGAAAGCATTGACTGCAGCAAATGAGTTAGCAAAAGCGAAAGAGAATGTAGTTAAGGCTCAAAACACGCTAGACACTGCTACAGCGACCGTTGCACAGTATGAAGCTAACTTAGAGGAGTATTCAGCAGAACTATTGAGTAATGCGCAAGCAACTAAAGAGAAGGCTGAAGAAGCTTTAGCAAATGCTGAGTTAGCTGCAGCAAATAAACAGCAGGCTAAGGACGAAGCTGATGCAGCTCTTGAATTAGCTTCAACGGAGTTAGCAAATGCAACATCTGTAAAAGCTCAACACCTTTTAAACAAGGGTGACTGGATCATCTATAACGGAGAGACTGATAAGTTTGAAGTTATCGACAACACAAGTTCATTCATTGGATTGTTTGTTGATGGTGTTAAGGTAGCAGGTGTTGTAGACATTGACCATCCTGAACGAGCTCAATCTAGGTTGGAATCTCGTTGGGTAGAAGGAAGAAAAACACCTATAAGTGTACAAGCTAAAGAGACTGAAATCAAAGCTCGTGCTAACTGGTTAGAGTTTACAAATCCTTCTGCAGTATTGTTCAAGAATGATATCACAGGTGCAGCACTTACTAGCAAAGATTACATACCAGTTATTACAGCTGATGGTTATGCTTACAATTCTCGTTTTAAGCTTGGTAGCAACCAGACTTCGTTAATCAACGAATGGGTAGCTAGTGAAACAGATAGCACAGGCATCCTAGGTGTAGAATTTATTACGCATGCAGATACCACAAACGCAGCTCATGCAAACTTGTTAAAGGCTGATACCTATACATTCCAGGATAGATACTGGATGTCAGAGTATTTCGATAACCCAGAAATGGACCTTATCGATAAGGCAAGTAAGGTTACTGAGGTAACAACACACAGAATCTTCAAACCTACTACAACAAGTAAACAGGATGGTTTCAACTTTGAGTGGCTACACTTCATGGGACCTGTTGAAGATTTTACAAACACTGACATTTACAGCTATACAATGCAGCTCGAGAGTAATGTTAAGGTTGCATTACCACAGTATTCGGGTACATTAACAACAGAGGGTTACGTAAACAGAGGATTCACAGTTGTAAAGGCAATCATCAACGATCTATACGATAAGATGGTAGCAATGAGTACGGCTGGACACGTTGACTGGTTACAGACTATTCGTGAAGTTAACGAAATCGATCCTCGTACAGGTAAGAAGAGAAAGGAGATCTTCGATAGCAAGGTTAAACAGACATATGAGGCAGCTAAACATTTAATCTTAGACTTGTATTTCAACGATGACGCTGAAAATAGCCACGACGAAAACAACAGTCCTGCTTTCAGTAGATTCTGTGTTTACGCAGACCTTTCGGAAGATATACGAGGTGTATCGAAATCTATAGCTCAATTGTTAGACGCTAGCGTAGACATCTTGTTGAAGAGAGATAATGGTGAAACAATCATTCTTAACCCATCAACAAATGACGAGCAGCCAGAAAACATATTACCAAATCATTCAGGTATCTTGTTGAATAACAACTCAGTTATCGATTGTGGTGAATGGTTATAATTAAAAGTTAAAATAAATAAAGGCGGTCAATTGACCGCCTTTTCTTTTGTCTTATGTTTCAGATTTTATTAAGATACCTTACAAAGAACCTTAGGAATAATTTCACCCATCTTTGCGACGCGAACCTTATCACCAATCTTAATTCCGAGTTTACTGATGATATTCAAGTTACACAAGTTAGCGCGCTGAACTGTTGTACCATCCAATTCCATTGGAGTCATAATTGCAACTGGCGTAAGGTATGCACCTGCCATTGACCATTCAATATCAAGGATTGTACCTTCTGCAACCATCAAATCGTACTTAATAGCAATTGCTTTTTTCTGAATTTTTTCCAACTGATCTTTAGCATCAAGTCTTTCTTCGAAAACTACAATACCGTCAGTAGCAAATTCCTCTACATCTGTACCTCGAATCTTACTACGATCTTCACGGAACTGAATAACCTCGTCATAAGTCTGACAAACCTTATTCACAGGTGTTTCAAAGCCCATAGCCTTCAAAAGCTGAAAAATAACTGATTTGTGATCTTTACTTGAGAATTCTTTTTCAAGAAGAATATCGTACGCAAAGAACTTAAGTCCTTTCATTGCGTCGATTTCTTCAGCTGTGAGGTCATCAACTTTCTTATTAAGAAGACCTGAACCAGCATTTCGTGGATTTTTCATATCCTTAAAACAATTGTGTGATTTGAAAGCTGCGTTACTTAATTCAAACTCACCACGAATTGATACTGTATCTTTAAGACCTGGAAGCTCTGTTGGAATTGGAAGATATTTAGCTAACGCTAGCTTATCGTAACCATAATAGCCGTTTCCACGTGAAATCAGGTGAACAAGTTTACCATTTTCATAAACAAGCTCTGAACCTGCGCCGTCCATCTTATCAGATACGTGATATGGTCCTTTATGAGACTTTACCCACTTTTCAAAGACTTCAAGAGTCATTGCTTTCGAAAGTGTACCTGTTGTTAACCGATGTTTAATCTTTGGATAACCGGCTGCGTTAGCCTCCTGTTCATCCTCATCACCTGCAAGACCTGCAATTATTGGATTATCTGGATCTACCGTACGAAGCTCTTCAATAAGAGCGTCATACTCTTTATCAGACATCAACTCTCGTCCTGAGTAATATGCATCTGCAGCTTCTTTAATCTTCGAAATCAATTCATCTTTAGTCATTTGATGTTTCCTCTTCAATGTCTATATTATAGGTTCTACTTAAGGTTTTTTAACAAAAAAGATTTAAAAACTAATTTTTTTATGGCAGATATTTCAAACGTAGATTTTAAGTTTCTTATGAGAATTTTGTTAAAAGATCGAAATTACAGTTATAATAACTCCTATGATGACATCTACGATGTAAACCTCTACGATAACTACCGTAATTCGATTACGGCTAGCCAATACATATCTGGTTCTTACGTAGGTATAAATTCTAGTTACGGAGGTAACTATTCTAAATACTGTGTAAATCCTGCTCGATTCGTTGAGCTCGTACAACCTATACTAAACGATCCAGACACATCTAGAACCTTTAGTATGGAGGTAGGTAGATGGTATTACTACTACAAAGGTGTAGCTTGTTCTGCGGGAGATACCGGTGCTTATCAATATGAAACCGGTAAATACAGACGAGGTGTTTTACAAAGTCCAACCTTTCAGACGAATACCTTTAATGTAACTTGGTCTGGTTATTCAGATAGTAACTATCCAGATATTGTGAATTTCCGTAGAACAGGTAACAATCAATACCTAGACGTTATATACCCGGTTGGATCTGTCTACATCAGTTTACAAAATAAAAGTCCAGCTAACTTCTTAGG
>AUXO011121967.1_pt1 | contig 10339 bp, 9 predicted proteins | sample 768731 | NCBI WGS metagenome assembly AUXO01 (sample SAMN02715735, study PRJNA202380) | gut metagenome | biome: sheep rumen | host: Ovis aries | place: New Zealand: Palmerston North | reverse complement strand
ATGCTATATTTGCATAGCCAGTAATGGCGGACATACATACTAGCGTTTGCTATTTGTTCTATATGAGTTGAAACGTAGGAAATTTCAAACCATAAGCTATAGGACAAGTCGTAAACGCTCGCAGTTCCCTGCGAGCGGACTTGTTGCTTATAGGTTTTTCCTACGACCTCGACTCAAGCAAGTACCGCTCGCTTTTTGTTTATGTCTTTTGGAAAACCATATAATAATTGTTCGATATGCAAAAACTGATTAGTAAAATTGTTTGCCTGATTTTAGCGGGAGTATTTATTTGTCCCATATCGAAGGCTCAGTCGGGATTCTTTGTCAGTTTCGATGTAAGCAGTGAAAACATGATTATTCCGCTTGCTGTCGGAACTGTTGTTACCAGCGCTCGGATGATACAGAACTGGGATTCTGATGATGTCGGTATTGCGCTGCTGGGTTTTATACCCAACAGCATCGGTAATGCTGTCTCTCTTTCCGGTTTCAGACCCCATTATTATTTATTCCGAGAGAACGGACAAAAGATAAAAAGGACGGAACGATGGCGTGATTTTTTTGGGATTAAACCCGAGAACCTTTTCGGAAATTTGAAAGCTAGTGTAAAGTTCGGCTGGATGGGGGCATATTCTCCGGTGGGCATCTATGCCAATCTTGGATATCGTCATCAGAATTTTGCGATGCAGTTGGCTAGTGAATCTAGTTCATCCCGTTATAGGTTTGGCACATTCTGTCCTGGGATCGGACTTCGTTTGTCGCCAGCGAATCTTTTTGATTTGGATTGGTCTATAGACGCTGATCAAGGAACGCTGCGAGTTCTTCCAATCATAGATTTTGGAACTATTTACAATAAAAAGATTCAGTATAAGGGTCCCTATGATGATTTTGTCAACGAAACAGTCATTAATGACGGACTGAGTTATAATGTAGCTATGGGAGTATCATTTGGGAAAAGGATGAGTATTTTGTTGGGCGCGGAGTGGTTCCCTTACGACCTATTCAACAGAGATTTCTCCTCAGGGACAGTCAAACCTTTCGAGAATCTGACATCCAAGCAATTAGACTTATATATTAGAGGTGAGATCGGTTTCTGATTTTCTGTACCTTTCCTCTTTGAAAGAGCTGTAGTGATGAGAATCTATTAAACTATCATATTATGAACAAATTCTTTTATGCAATCTGCATTTCAGGTTGTTTATTTTGCCTAGTAATTGCCTGTTGTGCTTTTACGCCGAGATCGAAAAAGATTTCGACGAGAAAAGCAGTCAACCAGTCTGAGGTTAGAGCGGAATTGGGAAATACTCTGGCGGATCTTCTCCTGGATCCTGCCAGCGTTACCTGTTATTCAGTGAAGGGAAAAGAAAAAATCACGCCGGATGACATTGAGTTGGAGCCTCATTATGTCAGGGATTCTCTCTGCGGTTCATTGTCCCCAGAGGCCATTTCGGTACTGACTTTCCTCCTTACCTCTGATATGGATAATTATTCCAGAGACTCCGTTTTGATCAAAAGCCCTTATATGCCTGAAATAGAGTTCTCTTTCACTCGGAGAAAACAAGAGGCCCATGTGCTTGTTTCCATGACTAATTTCAGTTGGACAGTTATCTATGACGGCAAGAAACAATTTAACTATAATTATGTCGACAAGAGGAATATTGCACGGTTCTGTGAAATGATTCTTAAAAACGAGGAATAATTATGAGAAGATTCGCTTTCTTTGTCGCCATTCTTTCGATGGCACTGTCTGTCAGATTATCTGCCCAGTCAATCCATTATGTCGCATTTTGCAATACTTTGGATGAGAACATAGGTGAAAGTTGTGGGAACGACTTCAATCATGTATATGGAATGGTCTGTAATCTGGCCGATGCACTCGGATACGAGGAGCATCTGTACAGATATATAGGGGAGGACTGCTCGAAAGAGAAATTGATGGAAATTCTCAACGGCCTTTCTTGTGGATCGGAAGATATTGTGTTCTTCTATTATTCAGGACATGGAGTCCATGCTGCTGCGGATGCCGCGAATCTACCTCAGATGTGTCTGAAATACGAGGGGTATCAGCAGGATAAATTTGTTCCGGTCCGGGTAGTCAAAGAGATCCTTTCCAAGAAGAGTTCCAGGTTGAATCTCATTGTTACTGACTGCTGCAACAATGTGGCGGAATGGGTGACTGCCAAGAGATTATTTGCTGATAAGGGAAAAACATCTCCAGTGCTTAGAGATCAAGATGTTAAGAATTTCCGGAAATTGTTCTTCGACAAGCGCGGAACTGTCGTTTATACCAGTAGTAAAAAGGGACAGACTTCAGGATGCCTTTTGGACGGAGGGTTCTTTACCAATTCTTTCATTGAAATGATGGACTATGTAGGTACAGGAGATATCGCCCCAGACTGGAATCAATTTGTGGATTATGTGAAGCAAGCTACACTGCAGCGTTCTCAAAATAAGCAAGAACCCTATTATGAATTCTATTTTGCTGATGCGGCTGGAGGTTCCCCTGTCACGGTAGCCCCCAATACCAATATCAACAACCAGTTCGAAACCCCAGATAGGGCAAGGAAGTTCTTCGAAGGACTTTTGGATAACAGGAATACGATGAATGACAAACTGGCCATTGCAGAGAATGCGAAAGAAATATTATTCTCCCGCGATGCCAAAGTGAGAATCGTCGGAAAGGATATGGAAACGACTATTGGACTTGAAGATATTGATACATACCTATCCCGGGTTTGCATGAGCAGGCGTATACGGTCCGTCCATGTAATCAAGCAGGCAGTGGACCGTATGGATCGGTTCAATTATCTGGTCGTCCAGGAGATTTATAGTGAATAATCAATTATAGACTATCATGAAAAGATTCAAATTCTTTATTGTTGCTTTTGTCGCTTTGTTCTTCGGTTTTACCGCGCAAGCGCAGATCCGCCTCTCGGATGAAGAAAAAGAGACATTGCAGGAAGCAGTGAAACAGAAACTGGATTTCTTTCAGGACCAATTGACCTTAATCGCGGCCAGAAGGACGAGTCCGGAAAACAAGGACATTGCTATTAAGAATACTTTGGCTTTGTTTATTGGGAAAGGTCAGCCTTATTCCGTGTATGAAAATGGTCGGGAAGTCAAGAATACCGGTGTAAAAATGCAGACTTCTTCAGTGAATTCTTCTGCTAAGCGGAGCCAACTGATGAGGACCTATCTGAATCGATTGAAGAATATGCTTGGGTACACGGATATTTTGATCGAGTCCGCCGATGCAGTAAAGGTGGGTGAGATATTTCCCGAAAGAAGTACGGGGCGTTATTATTCAACTGCGACCATATGCCAGCACTTTGTCGGATACCGGGATGGATATAAGGTTTATGAAGATTATACGGTGAAGACTGTAAAGATCTATATCGAACCAGATATTGTCAATTTGCCGGATGGAGAGTTAACCATCTGGAAGATACAATTGGGCGATGTCGCGGCAATCGATACGTGGCGATAGCATCTTTTTGCTGAATCTAATGAAAAAGGCATTGATTATTACCTGTTTGGCATTGTTCTCAATCCTTTGTCGTGGACAAGTTCTCCAAACTTCAGAATCGATGGAGGAATTGTTCCGTTTGGATGTTTCGACGATGTCCGAATTCCGGAGTCGGTTCAATGCAGATACCAAAGAGTACGCTTCCAACAGGGAGCGTGCTCTTTTGTCTCTTTTTAATCGGTCTTCCGAAGTCATCTTGAAGAATGAGGACGTCGTCAAGGCATTTGTACAGCAGGTGATCTCTTCTGGTCAGAAGTTTGCTTTTACAGATTCCCTTTGGTATGCTGAGTTGACGTGCTCAATTCGTTATAAGAGCCAGTTATATCCTATCAAGTTATTTCTAAAAACTGAAGAAACAGATCCTGTGACAGGGTATTGTCGTTGGGCACTTTGTGGAGTGAGTGGTTTACAGGATTGTGGCTTGATTCGGCCGATTAAGATGGCGGATATCGATGCTGTTGACAATGAGTTGCGTTTTCCCAGTCTCGAGGAACGTCTGGCTACCGATTTTAAGAATGCTTTTGGCTATCGGAGCATTTCGAGTGAGATCGATCAGCTATCCATATTCCTATTTATGTTGCAAGAGGGATTGTGGAAAGTTGATAGTATCGGGGAGTTGAAGTATCATTTCCTTACTGTTCCCGGCTATGTTTTTGTCGTCGAGCACAGTAGAAAGGCGCGGAATTCCGGATGGCTCATCTCGGATATTGCAGAATTGAAAATAGATCAACGTGTTGAATATGAAAAAAGTCTTTTGGGCCATGATCAGTCTGCTGATCATCTCCACTCCGTTGTACGGGCAAGGACGGAGGCGGAATGATGGGAGAGCCCATCACCGTAATATCTATCATAAAATTGAGTTCGGCAGCGGAAATGTTTATGGGTTTGGATTATTAAGCTGCGTTTCAGGTGTCATGAATTATGTCCTCGATGATGCCTTGTCGGAGACGCGCTTCGAGTACCCCATCTATCGGAGCGAAACGGCCGTTCAGGATGCATTATCACGTCAATATCTGCTTGGAGTGGTGCCGAATGATCTTCTTCATGATTTTCATGGAGGACTAAAATTAGGATATCAGTCATATAGTCCTGAATCGTTCAACTGGGGAGTCTGTTTGGTTGGTGAGTACAAGAGGGAACCTTACAAATGGCATGTTCCTGACATTGAAACAGATGGCTTGATGACCCGGGCACTTGTCGGCGGAAATCTTATGTTCCGATTCGGAGAAATGGGGATGGATTCATTGATTTCGATAGAATTAGGACTACGGTACAGCTATGGCCTGTCACATATCAATGATGCGCTTATTGCAACAGACAAGCAGCTTCACAATGGCCTTGTATCGCATTATGCCATCCAGATTGGAGGACCAGGTTTTTTCCAAGACATCAAACTTTATATGGACATTTCGCATTTCAAACTGGTTGATTGTTCCGAGTTGAAAATGTCTCCGATCTATCTGGGGCTTTCGTGGATTGTAAGTCCCCGTCAGTCTCAAATGAGAAAATAGTTATTTATGAAACGAGTTATATTGTTGTTGCTTCTTCCTCTTTTTCTGATTGGAGCGACTTCGTCGGATATTACTCTTGCAAAACAGGCAGTGGAGGATTTCTATATAGGGTTCAAAACGATGTCGGAAGATCCTGAATCGGATGCATGTCAGAACGCATTGTATCACTGTATTTCGGTTTGTGGAAGTCCGGAATTAATGATGTTTCCTAACGAAATAGAATATATTTCCAATTCTTCCAATTCTTCTTCTTCGAATTATCTCGCCGCGCAGGTGTTTATTTCCAGTTTTCGTAGATATATGATGGAGAAGCCCACGGTTTTCCGGTACTCGGTTACTGAAGCGATTCCATTCTATGAGGCGGAATGGAAAAAATCGGATAGTCAAGCTTCTTTCGTGTATTGCATTGTTGACAAGAGTTATTCTGGCGTCTCGTTTAGAGATACGGTCTTGCTAGACGGAAACCGGAAGATTGTCGGAATTTGCAATAAGGCGGGAGGTAATGCGTATACGATCTCGCAACCCGTTTCTAACAACATTCAGGCTCTTGAGTTGCGGGCTTCTAAGTTCTATACGAGTAAACAGTTTCCTGAGGCCTATGCTACCTATCAGAGTATCATTTCCAAGGATGCCAGCAATGTGAATGCCAATTACCGTCTTGCCATAATGTCATACAAACGCGAGGGGTGCAAGCAGTTTTCAAAGAAGGAGACCGACCGCATGGCCATGAAATATCTTCGAAAAGCCCGAGCCAATGCTTTGTCGGCTCATGATACGGAAAACGTTGAAAAGTTCGACAATATCTTGTATTATTGGAATTAGTCATCCCTGACAGTAGAAACCGGTTATGGTAAGAACAGTTTTTTTCTTAGGTTTCTTTGCCCTGGCAAGTTTGTCCAGTTCTGAGATAAAGATGGGGGATGGGGGCATTTGGAGAACTGCATCAGGCGAGCTGACGGAATTATCTGAAGTTGGCAGTGTAGTGGATACTCTATCACGAATAGTTTCATCTTCAGACTTGGACGGAGCCCTACAAGTAATAAATGCCTTTTATGGGAATATTAAAACTATGGCAGACAATCCTTATTCAAGCGAAGGGAATGATGCCTATTATGAATGTCTGGATTTTTTGAAGTCAGGGGAACTCCGTAGTTTTCCAAACGAAATAAAGTATTTGGGAGAAGAATCTATTTTTGAAGATATAACCGGGGGTATATTTCTCTCCTCGTTTAGGAGATATCAGACGGAACATCCATCTACTTTTACATTTACTGTTCTGAATGCTCTTTCTATCAATGACGCGGAATGGCGACAGCAAGAAGATAGTCGAGGGGCTTTCATATATTGCTTTGTTGACAAGTGTTATGCAGGAGAGACATTTCGTGATACGGTCTTGCTGGATGGAAACCGGGGGATTCTTGGAATTTGCAATAAAGCGGGAGGAAATGCGTATACTGTAAAAGTTTCCTCGAATTCAGATGTCGGATTAAAACAGGAAGACAAGAAGAGTCATAGAATCGATTCTTTATTGTGCGCTGCAAATGCCGGAGATTCACGGGCAATGAGTCAATTAGGCTATTGTTATGAGGTCGGAGATGGGGTCGAACCAGATTATGATAATGCTTTTCTATGGTATCGTAAATCTGCGGATGCCGACTATGCACCTGGGATTAATAATCTCGGCCGTTGTTATTATAATGGTTTTGGCGTTTCGCAAGATTACGGGGAAGCTGTAAAATGGTATCGAAAAGCTGCGGATAAGGGGTATATTGCTTCGATGAAGAATCTTGCGTTCTGTTATAACAATGGAAGAGGGGTGAAAACGGATGCTTCGCAGGCCTTTAGATGGTATCTGAAAGCCGCGGAAAACAATGATATGGGTGCGGAAGAACAGGTAGGATGGGCATTAATGTATGGACAAGGTGTCGAGTCAAATCAGGTTGAGGCTATTAAATGGTTGTTAAAGGCTGCAGATCAGGGAAGTCTTTATGCCCAGAACGAAATCGGTATTGCTTATGAAAAAGGCAAGGGCGTTTCGAAAGATGCTCATAAAGCATATGAGTGGTATTTAAAATCAGCTGAAAAGGACTATGCTGCGTCTCAATACAATATTGGGCGTTTTTACTATTCCGGGTTCTATGTTAAACAAGATTATTCTGAAGCTATAAAGTGGTTTGAAAAGGCTGCTGAAAAAGGCTACGGTTCTGCAATGAACTACCTTGGGTTCTGTTATTCCAAAGGATATGGAGTCGAGGCTGATGCAAAGAAGTCATTTGATTGGTATCTCGCTGCTGCCGAAAAAAACCATTCATCTGCTCAAAATACCGTTGGTTGGGCTTATTACAAGGGCACCGGTGTTCCTCAAAGCTATACGGAAGCGGTGAAATGGTTTCAACGTGCAATCGACAATGGAAGCGTTGAGTCTATGGTTACATTGGGGTATATGTATGAGATGGGGTTGGGGGTGGACGAGGACCCCTGGGACGCATTTGACTTATATTCCAAAGCTGCAGAAAAGGGAAACGTAACTGCACGACGTAATATCGCTGTCTGTTATGAAAAGGGTGTAGGCGTTGAAAAGAATGAAAGGAAAGCATTCAAACTTTTTGTGGATCTTGCAGAGGAAGGCAACGCTGAAGTACAGTGTGATGTGGGAAGATGTTACTATTGGGGGAAAGGTGTTAAGACAGATTATGCAAAGGCCTACGACTCTTTTAAAAAATCTGCGGCCAATGGCTATAGAAAGGCGTATTATCATTTAGGAAAGTGTTATGAATACGGAAAGGGGGTGGAGAAGAATATACCATTGGCCATTCAGTTGTATGTGAAATCAATGTATGGACAGGAGAACAAAGATGCAGAAGAAGCCTTGAGAAAGTATCGCTCTGGTAATGGGATGCTTACATATCAAGATGCTAATGGTTTGAGCTATTATTTCTTGGAGGGAATTGATCAGGAAATCCAGTTGTGATCATGAAACGGTTACTTCTCATCTTCGTGTGTATATTATGCTTTCCCGTAATAAATGCACAGACGCGCATGTATACATGCCGTGTCCAGATTTATTTTGATTCCGGGCAAGTGCTGGACGAACACAAAATATATGTATACTGGACAAAGGGTGGTTTTTTCTCGACGGAACATGAGGGAATCTTTTACACTGATAAAAAAGGTTGGGCTACAATTAGTTGGCCTAAAGACGAAGCCGATGAAATCAAGGATATTTATTTTTCAACCGGATTCCTGTTTTCAATGCAGTATGAGTTGACCAATCTTGGATTGAAAGACGGAAATACATATCGTCTTAATGCCGATTCATTTATGAATGAGAGAGATTAACGTTTGTCGATGTTGCTGAATCAATGCTTTATGGATAGTGGCATACGCTTATTTCGAGTAGTCTATTTGACTGTCGTTACCATACTATTTTGTACTTTCTTGTTTTCCTGTCAGCGGGAGGACCTGCAGGATGACGTCTCTGAAGAGGAGAAAGATTTCTTCGATGGTCCGCATGAGGGAGCATCTCTCAATACAGTTTTATCGCAGGAGGAAGAAGTAATTCAACTTCTGCCCTCTGATGAAGATACTTGCCCGTTGACCATATACACCGAAGAGCAACTTCTGCAGCTTGATTCTATCGCGTTAGATTTGTTCGAAGGGGAGGATGCCCCTACTCGGGCCTCAGTTGCCGTCAATCGTGTCAATTCCCTTTCGGGTTATATCGTTGAGAGCATTGCATGGGATTCCGGTGACTGGGGTGCAACTCATTGGGCTGGTAATAAGATTAAGTGCGGGTATAATGCGAGATATGTGCAGAATAAGAAGGTCATCACTATCGTCTTATGGCGGGATGGCGGCTTCCAGGCGGGAAAGGCTTTTCTGAAATTAGGAACCTTGAATAGTGGCCCGATTCTTTGTTCAGTCGCGGTATCTGCCGGCCAGCAGTACATCACGATGGAGTATAACATTGATAGCAATCCTGTAATTAATGGAAACAGTGACCAGGTAGTTAAATTACTGCCGGGATATGGATTCCTGAACTTATTTCCCTTGATTGTTTATACAAACGGTTATCGCGAGTATGTCAATCCGATTTCCGTTAAGTCTGACCCCATTCTTCCAGATGGATGGAACAGTACCAGCAATAAGTTGGGATACCTTTTCGGGACAATCAATGGCGTTGAACTCCATCACAATGGAGCCAGCGTTAGTTCCAAGACGGGAAAACAGCGGTACAATATCAGTTATGACGGCGAATACCAATGCGTCAACCTTTGTAAACGATATCTGACAACCCAGTTTGACCTGAAAAGGACGGTAAAGCATTCTTGGGGGAATGCTTGTGACTGGCCGCGCAACAGAGCTATCGATCAGTTGGACAAGTATATCGTTTTGGAGAATAATGGCAGTAATCGGGCGCGTGAAGGAGATATGATTGTCTTTGCCTATGATAATGTCAATGATTATCCCTATGGACACATAGGCGTCATTATCAAAACAATGAACGATGAAAAAGACAATTATATAAGTTTTGCCCATCAAAATGCCGGAATTACGGATAGACCAATTGGAACCACCATATTCCGAGATGGAGATTATGTCTCAAAATCCAGAGGACGTTCTACGACCTATTTCATTCGGAAAGATAACATTAATGAACATCCGAACGGAGTTGAATATGAAGCACCTGATGTGAACGAAACCATTTCTATAGAGATAGCGAAGGAAACCCTTTATTTCGGACCTGTTCGAGTTGGTGATCATAGAGTAGAGAAACTTACCATTAAGAATTCAGGGACGGGGCCTCTAGTCATTTCTTCAATTTCGTTACCCGTAGGCTATCGTTGCAGGAATAATTCAGTGGCTATACAATCAGGCGATGAGTTAACGATACCCATCAGATTTGAACCGGCATCAGAAGGCGTTTATGATGGCGAATGTGTGCTTCGGACAAATAATGGTAGTAGAACAGTTCATCTACAAGGAAGTGGGATTATCTCTTTAGTCTCCGAGTCTGAAGCGATAGATTTAGGCCTACCCAGTGGAACAAAATGGGCTCCTTTCAATGTTGGAGCATCGCGTCCTCAAGAATATGGTGTTTATTATGCGTGGGCAGAAACTGTAGAGAAAGATTATTATGGTTCGGGTTCATCCCTATATAGAGATATGTCTGATGAAATGCCTGAAGATATAGCGGGAACGGATTATGATGTCGCTCATATTTTATGGGGTGGGAATTGGGTGATGCCCAGCAGGAAGCAGTTTGAAGAATTGGCTCAATATTGCACTTCTGAATGGACTCCTC
>AUXO012684517.1_pt1 | contig 10340 bp, 7 predicted proteins | sample 768731 | NCBI WGS metagenome assembly AUXO01 (sample SAMN02715735, study PRJNA202380) | gut metagenome | biome: sheep rumen | host: Ovis aries | place: New Zealand: Palmerston North | reverse complement strand
AGATGAATTTGCTAAGAAATATCGTGCAAATTGTCAAAAATTAGGAATAGTTTTACAAGGATAAATATATGATAGGAATGGGAATTGATGCATCAACTACTTGCTGTGGTTGGTGCATTTTTGATGATGATAAGTTGATTGATTGTGGTAAAATAAAACCACATGACGAAGATGCTCATTGGAGAGATAGAATAATTGATATTATACCACAATTAAATAAAATTGTCAAGAAATATAAACCTACTAAAGTATGCTGTGAAGATGTTCCATTAATGGCTAAACGTGGAAAAGCCACTTTAGTTACTCTAGGAGCTATGCAAGGAGCTTTATTGGGTCTATTTTCGACTAGTGGTATTGAGATTCAGTTTATCGCAGTATCAACATGGCGTAGAGATATTGGACTATTTGATGGTACTGAAAAAGGTAAAGAACGTGATGAAATGAAAGTAAAATCTATCAGAAAAGCGAATGAAATGTTTGGGTTAGATTTAAATTTATCTTTTACCAAAAGTGGAAAATATAATCCAAAAAAGTCAGACGATGATATTAGTGATAGTATTTTAGTTTACGCAAGTACGTTAGATAAATATAAGAAAGAAAATAAATTGTTGAAAAAATATAAAGCTAAGAAATAATGGGGAAAGGAGGGGTTAAATGGCAAACGGATTTAATATGATGATTGGTAGTAAAGTTGATACTGCTCAACTTAATACTGCTATCGGAACTATTACTAAAAGCGTGCAGACTGCTATTAACAATGCCACCGCAGGTAAATTAACCAAAACTGTTAGTACGTATGTTAAGAATATAGCTAATGCAGATGGTACTACTACAAAATATATTAAAACCTTAACAAGCTATACTAATGCGCAAGGGCAGAGTGTAGATGCTACGGGTAAGGCTGTAAAACAAGGAACTGCATTTTTAACTAATCAGAAGAGTCAGATTACAAGTACTAATAAGGCTACTCAGACCATAAAGACTAATACAACCGCTGTAGAGAAAAATGCAACGGCTGTACAGAATGGTAGTAATGCTATGAGTAAGTTCGTTACTACTATTAGTAGAGTAGCTTATGTTAAATTAGCGGCAGATGCATTATCTTTGTTTACTACTGCTTGTAATGAAGCTAAAGAGGCTATATTTGATTTAGACGAAGCTATTACTGAATTTAATAAAGTAAGTGACTTGTCTGAAAACGGAAATCTACAAGAATATATAGAACAGTTAGGCGAACTAGGTGAAACTGTGGCAAGAACTCGTAAAATTCACTGCGAGAACGTATAGCAATATGCGTTGAGAAATTATCTAAAACTCGAAGTTCTTAAAGCCTTAATAACTACAACATAAAGATGAAATATGCTTAGATGTGAATGTATCGAAAGATAGAAAAATATTAAGGATGGTTCATGATGGAAACATCTAAAAACCATTAACAATAGATAACGAGTAGCGAAGTTCCGAACAGGAATGTGTTGAACGACTATCTTTTATAATAAATGTAACTTGAAAAAGAATAAGGTATGTGATAATACACGAAATAAAAGATACTATCAAAATTAATTGATGGGAAAAGATAATCTCATTTATGGTAAAAGTAAATGATGAAGAAATAGTCTAATCACTATACGAAAGATAGTGGAGGTTAAAAACGTGTCTAAAAAAATTAACAAACAAGATATAATTGATACATTTAATAAAAAACAATTAAAAGTTATAGATGCAGATAAATATAAAACTGCAAAAACTAAATTAACAGCAATAGATTCAGAGGGGTATTATTATTATGTAAGTACCAATAGTGTATTGCGTCAAAAATTTAATATAAAAAGTAAGGTAAGTAAAAGTAATCCGTATTCTTTACAAAATATAAAATTGTGGTTTAAACAAAATGGTTATAATGACATAGATAACATTGACATTAAGTTAAAATGGGATAAATGTCCTATATTGGTGTATAAATGTCCGTTATGTGGTGATATAGTTAAAAGAAAATGGAATAAATTTCTAAATTTCACATCAAAAAATTTCTATTGTGCAAAATGTAATAAAACGAAATGCGCAAAAGAACGAGAATATACTGTAGAACAAATAGAACAAAAACTTTCAGAGCTTGATTTACAATTATTGGATAAGCAATATAAAGGAAATACAACATCATTATTATGTGAAGATAAAGATGGTTTTAGGATAATGTTAAAACCTACAAAAATAATGAATAATAGATATAAGGATATAAATCGATATAAATATAGTAATATACATAATTCAAAAAATTATATATATAATATTAATAATTATTTTAAAATAAATGATATTGATTGTAAAGCCTTATATTACGTAGAAGATAATACTTATAATGATTATCCAACTTTATATTGTAAATGTTCATGTGGCGAAATTTTTAAAACGTGCTATGGAAATATAAAGCAAAATAAATTTTGTTCTTGTCCACAGTGTTCTCATACCGAATCATTTTTAGAAAATAAGGTGAAGAAATGGCTGGTTTCTAAACATATCGATTTTATACAACAATATAAATTTAAAGACTGTAAAGATAAACGAGAATTACCTTTTGATTTCTATTTACCAAAATATAATTGTTGTATTGAAGTTGACGGACAACAACATGAAGAAGCCGTACCTTTTGACGGAAATATTGATAAATCTTTACAACGACTAAAAATAACAAAAAAACATGACGACATAAAAAATAAGTATTGTAAAGATAATAATATTTTATTGATTAGAATACCACAAAATAAAATAGAACGTAGACACGAAGAGTATAAAGAAATATTATACGAAAACCTCATTAAGAAAAAATAATTCTTAATAAATATAAATAAGTGAAATGCTAGAAGGTGCTACAATGTATGTCAAGAGCGGTTTCACAGAAGAAGAAGCGGCTACTTTAGCACAAGTTAACGCCTTACTACAAAACGTTGCTGATAGTGAATTGTCAGCGTCAGAAGCATCTAATATACTTATTAGTACAATGAAAGCGTTTAATATAACGGCAGATGAGGCAGTACATATCGTAGATGCCATCAATGAGGTTAAATTGTTTGTGACCTCTTTAAACAGGGTGAATTGCGGGGAACTTTTTAAAAATTTATCTACTAACTTATAATGGTGACATTATAAGGGTTTAGACTAATCATCTAAAGAATAGTAAAAAGGATAAATAATTAGACAATCCGCAACCAAGATTCTATTGAAATATAGAATAAGGTTCAACGACTATCGAAAACAATCAAGATATAACTCTTGACAAATATAACTACCTTATGGTAGAATAAGCTGTAATAAAACAGACGAAGTGAGTAGAGTAGGAGAAATCCAAAGTGCCCTGCCCTTATTATATATAAGGTGAAGATATAGTCTATTATAATAATAAATTTATAGTCAAACAATTTCGCAGTATCATCCACAGATATATCGGATGGTTTAGCAAACGTAGCATCAACAGCTAGTGCGGCTGGAAATAGCCTTGAACAGACCGAGGGTATGTTGACTGCTATGGTCGAAATAACTCAGAGCGCAAGTAAAAGCTCTCGTGGACTTAAATTTTGTCTAGGTGCACGTTAAAATATAGTGAATTATGGGGAAACCCTGCTAAGTTCCATTTACTAAGATATAATATAAGCAAAAATGTGAAATTTATATTGGCATAATGTAATGATTATGGTATAGTAATAAGAGTGGAAATAGGGGCAATCCGTAGCCAAGCAACCTAAAGTAAGGTTGAAGGTTCAGAGACTATCCTTTATGGAGTAGGAACAAGTGTTCCGAAGTGCTATAAATTATATATTTAATAATATATAATTAAGATATAGTCCGAACTTCTAAGAGATTAGAAGGAGTTGAATAAAATTAAGATAGAAATCCTCAATTTTATAAAAACCGTCAAAGTGTAACGAACTTTGATGAACAAAATTTTGTAGACAGATTATTGCTCGTTTAACACAGACGCTAGATTCATCTAGCTCTACGGGTAACAAACTTAAAGCTATATATAGTGAATTAGGTATATCATTAACTGATTCAGAAGGACAATTAAGAAGCACTTACGATATATTAAAAGACCTTTCAGAACAGTGGAATGATTTAGATAGTAATACACAACAGTATATAGCACTTACATCAGCTGGGTCTAACCAAGTTAACAATTTCCTCGCCCTTATGGAAAATTTTGATGCCGCTATCGATGCAACAGCAACAGCCTATGGGTCAGCTAATTCAGCAATGAACGAAAACGAAGCCTATATGGAGTCGTTAGCCGCGAAACTCAATTTATTAAAAGCTCAGTTTGTTGAGCTTGTAACAGGTGATGGTGGTTTATCTAGTTTTATTAAATTAATTATAGATGCCGCTACAAAATGTCTTGAATTTGCTAATAGCGGAATTGGTCAAGTTACTATCGCTATGGGATTAGCCACTGCCGCAGTTGCGGCATTTTTAAGTGTTATCAAAGCAAAAAGTGAAGTAAGTCTATTCGCTTACGCAATTACTGAGTTAATAGCTGGTACAACAACACTTACAGAAGTAGTTTCGGTATTAACCGCTGAATTGCTTGCTAATCCTCTATTTTGGGGTGCGGCAGTTGTAGCGGGAATTGTCGCTATAGTAAAAATTGTAGATAAACTTACAATCTCACTTGAAGAACAAGCCGAGGCATTATCACAAGCTAATGAAGAATACGAAAATGCTAAATCTGAAATTGAGAGTTTAGAATCGCAATTAGCGACTATAAAAGAACAGCTTGATGAAATTAATAAATCTAAACTTGAAATTACCGACCAAGATGAACTAAATGCACTACAACTACAGTCAGAAGAGTTAAAAGACCAAGAAGCTACATTAAGAAATCAACTTGCAATACAGTTAGCTAAAGAAGCGTCAGCTAAAGAAGAAGCTAAAACACTAGCTAAATCATTAAAATCAAGAGATGATTTTAGCGTATATGGAACGGCAACAGATATTGATGATAACCTATATGGATATTATAGCGGTACTACAGGTGATATTGGTAGTTCAATTCAAAGTGCCATAGATACATATAAAGAATTAAACGAAGAATACGAAAAGAATTCTGAGCAATTAACTTATTTAGAAGAACGTGGACAAAAAGCTAGTAAAACATATGCTGAATTAAGTGAACGTAATGAAGAATTAAGAGAGTCTATGGCTGACCTTAATTCCGAAGTCACAACTACAGTAGAACAAGCCGAGGATATTAGACAAGCAGGTGAAGATACTGATGGAGTGCTAAAGAATTTAATTGACATTTGGTTTGAAGTAACAGGTATCGCTGATAAAGTAGAACAAGCCATAAGTGGTGTAGAAGATTCTGAGAGTGATACTACAGAAACAACAGAAGAAGCGGTATCAGTACTAGAAAGTCTTTCCGATTCTCTCAATTCTATTAGTTCTGCTTATGACGCTCTATCAAGTGCAGTAAAAGAGTATAATAAAAATGGTGCTTTATCTGTTGATACATTAACTAGCCTATTAGAAAACTATCCACAGTATATACAATATCTTTATGATGAAAATGGTGAGATTAACCTTAATTCAGATGCTTTACAGACTTTAGCAGACGCTCGAAAACGCGATGCTTTACAACAAGTAGCACAAGCAGAAGCGGCTGATTTACAAGCATATGCAGAAGGTAATCTTAATGGAATTTCTGAAACAGGTACAGCTATACTTAGCGCATATGGTAGCGAAATAGAAAACGTTGGAAATAAGGCTTATGATGCAAGTAATGGCATTGTAGCTTTTGCTTATGCCAATGCTTTAGCGACAGCACAAGAGAATAATGTAGATTTAAGTGGACTTGAAGCATTGAAAAATGGTTGGGATTCCATTAGAAAATCTATACAAGATACAGACACCACAGTAAACAAATATTCTAGTTCAAGCTCTAGTGCGGCTAGTTCAAGTTCTGACGCATGGAAAGAGGCTTTTGAAAAAGAGAAAGACGCTCTTGACCACTTACTAGCCATGGAAGAAATCTCAGAGGAAGAGTATTATAAGAGATTATCAGAGCTTAATGAGAAATACTTTGGCGAAGCTAGTGGTATGCATGAAAAGTATCTTGAAGAATATCAAGAGAACGAAGAAGCTATTTATAAAGGACTAGTTTCAGCGTACAAAGATAAAGTCGAAGAAGAGAAAGATGCTGCTTTAGATGCTATAGACAATGTTATAGACACTCTTGAAAAAGAGAAAGATGCCGCTCTTGACGCTATTGATGACCAAATAGATGCTTTAAAGAAAGCAGAAGAAGATGCTTTAGATGCAATTGACGCAGAGATTAAAGCTCTCGAAAAAGCGCAAGAAGCTCAATATGACTATTATCAAGAAAAGATAGATGCTCTTGAAAAAGCACATGATTTACAAGAGCAGATAAATCAGCTTGAAGAGTATGAAAATCAATTAGCACAAGCTAAAGCAACTAAAGTATGGGTAATGAAAGATGGTCAATTTCAACTTTCAGAGGATGAAAGTTCTGTATCTACAGCAGAACAGCAGTTATCCGACTACAAAGATGAAATGGATTACGAACAGCAGTTACAAGAGTTACAAGACCTACAAGACTATTGGGATGAATATTATGATAATCTTATAGAGCAGAAAGAAGAGTATCGTGATTATATTGAAGAGTATTACGAAAGTCAAATTGAAGCTCTCGAAGAATATCGTGACCAAGTAGAAGAACAATACGAAACTGAAATCGAAGCGTTAGAGGAACAGAAAGAAGCTCTTGAAGAATACTATGACGAGATGCTTGAAAATTACAAGAGTCATGTTGATAGTATGATGGAAGAGTGGTCTAGTTTCATTTCTGAAAGTGACGCTAAGTATTCAGAGTCTTTAGCTGGATTATCCGAATACGTAAATTCATGGAACTCTTTAGTATCATCTATGGCTACACCTACAGCTAGTGGTGGTGGAGCTTATAATGAAGCAAGTCATACTGCCTCAGTATCATTAATGAGTAGTGGTAATGCAGAAATTGGAGCTTACGCTAGTGGATATGGTAGCGCAGTAAAGGATTCTGAAATCGCCCTTGTTGGTGAAAGTCCTAACACAGAAATGTTAATCGGTTCAAAGATTAATACAGGTGTGGTAACTAGATTACAAAAGGGTAGCGGTGTAGTTAATGCAGAGTCCACTAAGACATTAGCAGGAATACTTAATTCATTAGGTAAGAATTCTTATGTCGGTGGTGGAAGTGGCAGTACAACTACACAGAATTTCTCCTTTGGTTCAATATCATTACCAAACGTTACCGATGGTAATAGCTTTGTAGAAGCACTGAAAAATACTTTTAGTTCATATACGATTCAATATGCTAATGCAAAAGCGTAAATTTTGACATTTTAGCCACTTATTTTATTTTAATGACAAATTGTGCGTTGAAGTAATTTAAGTGGGTTTAAACGTTAAAATTCGCAGAAATATAGGTATATAAATTATGGCAGACCAAAATAAAGAAGCAATGGGTGAAATCATTAAAGGTATGTCATATCTAATTGATAAAAAGTTTAATGATTCAGCCACTTTAATCTATACGGGAATTATCACGCAAGTATCTGAAATAGATAGTGTTCATTATTACAGTGTAAAAATCAATGGTAATACATATCAAAACGTACAGTCTATTACTAGTGCACTATCAGTTAATCAGATAGTTAAAGTTGTAATTCCACAAGGTCAATATAATCAAATGTTTATATTGGGATATTTTCAGTAAGAAAGGAATAAATCATGTATTCAATACTTATTTTAGGCAGTAACTCAAAGTACTCATACTATCTTAATGCAGATGGTACAGTATATACTACAGATAATCTTGAAATAGTTGGTAATAAGATAGTAGAGTTACTTGCTACTTATACTCTATCTCAGTTATCAGTAGTTAAGAATTGTGTCATCACGAGCACAATTACAGTAGAAGAAGTAACAGCTTAATTATATCGCTAATGGTACAAGCGAACTAAATACCAAACGTTTAATTATATATAAGTTCCGCAATGATATATAATAAATACAACGTATCTTGCCGTTTCATGCGTTTTAAAATAATTGAACCGATTGACAGGTGCGCATCTAAAAGTGGGGTCGGATGTAAAAGAGAACCCCACAAACAATAAAATTTGAAAGGAAATAAAGCGGTTATGGTTATTGCAGATTTTAGCAATACTAATGACGTTACTATATACACTAAAACGCCTTTATTTCAATATGATAAGGGTCAACATTTAAATATATTAGGTCTAAGCTCAGATAATTTTTATCAAGCTGAGTTTGTTACCGATATATCAGATACTATAGTAAATGATTGTGAAGATATAGATAACGGATTTAGAATATCTATTCCCGATACTATATTATCCGAAAGTGGTCATTATAAAGATTATTGGATTAATGTTTATATTAGTTTTTCAGACGGAGATGATATTGTCAACGTAATCAGAGCCGTTAAAATATACGTTAAATTTATATCCGATAAAACGTCATCTCTTACAACAAGTAACAGTGATGGTATCAATGTTAGCGATGATGATAACGGAAATGTAATTATAGATGGGATAGGTGGGTGAGTAGCGCATGAAACAAATGAGTACATTACAGTTAGGTAAGAACATCTATGAAATTAATGATGCTACCGCTCGTAAGTTAATCACAGAATTAAGTAAAAATTTAGATAATGTTAAAGTCGTTGATGGTAAATCAGCCTATGAGATTGCTGTTGAAAATGGATTTGTTGGCAGTGAAGCCGATTGGTTAGCAAGCCTTAAAGGTGAAAAGGGCGATACAGGTAATGGTATATCTACTATCACCAAGAAATCAACTACTAATAATATAGATACTTATACTATCACATTTACCAATGGAAACACAATAGATTACAATGTAACTAATGGTGTTGATGGTGTAGGAATATCAGATATATCCTATAAAGAAACTGATAGTAATGGTAATTATATTTACACGATAACCTTGACGGATGATGGTAGTTATGATATAATTGTACCAAAAGGCGATATCGGAATACAAGGTATTCAAGGTGAAGTAGGTGAAACGCCTAATATATCAATGACAGCAGAGGTTGATAATACTGTTGGTACTCCGTCTGTTACAGTTACTAAGTCGGGTACTAATGAGAGTCCATCTTTTAATTTGGCTTTTAGTAACTTAAAAGGTGAAACAGGTAGTCAAGGTGAGCAAGGTGTTCAAGGCACACAAGGCTTATCCGCATATGAAGTAGCAGTACAGAACGGATATAGCGGTACAGAGTCAGAATGGCTTGAAAGCCTAAAGGGCGAAGAATATGACGACAAGCCTATATGGAAAGTACAAGGAGAATTTGGTTGCAAAAATCTTTTATCTTATCCATATTATCAAAGTGAATATAGCAGTAGCGGATTGACTTTTACCACTAATGATGATGGTTCGGTGGTGCTAAATGGTACGATTAATGGTTATGCATCTATGACTATATACAATAGTAATTCAGTACTACCGCAAGGCAAATATGCTTTGTCAATTGATAGTTCATCTTGGGAAAATAAAGCAAGACCTCAACTAGAGGTTAGATTGTATAATGGCACAACTTTAGTATCGACTTTAGCACACGTTGATTATTCAACACAATCCCAAGAATTTGAAATCACACAAGAAATTGTAGATACTTTTGCTAATACAGATACATATTTAATGCAAGTTCGATTATTTGCACAAGGTGGCACTTATGATAATACGATAATCTATCCAATGATAAGATATGCTAGTGATACAGATGATACATGGCAACCTTACATATTATCAAATAAAAAGCTGGAAAGTGAATTAAACAATATTCATACAACTCAAAACAGAGTTGGAGCAAAAAATTTATTGTCATATCCATATAATAACAATGGTGCCGAGTCTATTGGTGTCACATATACTGTTAATGATGATGGTAGTATATTAGCAAGTGGAACAGCTACATCATATAGTTATGTCGATTTAAAAGGAAACCAAAACTATAATCCTTGGTTTTTAAAGGCGGGTAAGTATATATTATCTGATGGTGTAAGTGGAAGTACTAATGCAAGATTAGTTATTAGATTAAAAAAAGGTTCTAATATTATAAAAACTTTTGCAACAACCAACGGAAATGGAAAAGGTATCGAATTTGAAGTAACAGATGAAGATTTTGCATTATTGGAAGATGGTTATTCTTTCAATGTAAGAATATATGTTAATAGCGGAACTATTGATGATGTCATATATCCAATGATAAGATATGCTAGTGATACAGATGATACATGGCAACCTTA
>AUXO015684918.1_pt1 | contig 10341 bp, 6 predicted proteins | sample 768731 | NCBI WGS metagenome assembly AUXO01 (sample SAMN02715735, study PRJNA202380) | gut metagenome | biome: sheep rumen | host: Ovis aries | place: New Zealand: Palmerston North | reverse complement strand
TCTGATACTACTATCTTAAATGTATCCGGAAATCCCTGCAATCTTGCACATTCTCTTGGAGTTAAGCGTCTTGGATTCCTCCCCTGTTGAGGAATTAATATTTCAGATCCATCTTTGTAATACCGTGCACTTAATGTACGAGAAACTCCTTCGGGATTTGCAAGGCCAAAGCCAAAGCCATTTCCTGCAGCTTTATGCTTATCTGCATATTTTTGCAAATAATCCCATAGTTTATTGGTTAAGGTATACTTCCGATCAACATTTGTTTCGAGAATATCTTTCAATACTGGCTTGGGTTTTACAGGATTAATGATAAAATCAAAATTTATCAAATCACCATATCTTCTTCTATCAAAGCCAACAATCAGGATCCTTTCGCGATGTTGTGGAACATAATTCTGACCATCAATTACACGGTAAAAAATTTCATAATCAAGTTCATCTAATGACTCAGTAATTACCTTAAAAGTGTTTCCCTTATCATGGCTTTTTAAGTTCTTTACATTTTCTAACAAAAAAGCCTTTGGCCTTTTAGCATTAATAACCCTGCACACATCAAAGAATAAAGTTCCTTGTGTTTTATCTTCAAAACCGGTTGCCCTTCCTAAACTTTGCTTTTTTGAAACTCCTGCAATTGAAAAAGGCTGGCATGGAAACCCAGCAACTAGAATATCATGATCGGGTATGGTTGCAGCATCAACAGTTGTTATATCACCATCAGGTTGCTCACCAAAATTAGCAAAATATGTTTGCTGGCAAAACTTGTTCCATTCATTTGAGTAGACGCACTTTCCACCAGCATTTTCAAAGCCGATCCTCATTCCGCCAATACCAGCAAATAAATCAATAAATGTGAATTTGTGTCCAGAAATATCAGAACTGCTAGTTTGTTTATAAACATATTGCATTATTGCACTATTAATAGCTTCTGACACAGATTGTTTATTGTTCTTAGATACTTCTGTCAAGAGATCATACAGATTATCTTCAACTCTTACATGTATTTGTTTGGCCATAGATTGTCTCCGGGAATAATTATATACCATTTATTTCCCGACCATCAAATAATACAACTATATTTCATTTTAACTAGCAGCTTTTAAAGAATTAGGCCAAATTCATATCAGAATACTCTAAATGACTTATATCTATTTGATAGCTGAGATGTACAACTCCTATAGGAAATTGATTGTCTTTGAATTTATCTTTTCTAATTGCCGGGAAATTATCATCCACTTCATACATACACGACTCAAGTATCTTATACTTACGCCTTCTTACACTTGCTCCAGGATGATAGCCCTGGTCTTCAAGTTTTTTATTAATTTTACTGTGAGACACTCCGCGACTCACTAATCGCTCGACAATATCATCTACAGAAATTCCGTTTTCATCTTTTTCAAATCTTATGAAGCATAGATAAAGTGGCTTGCCACTAGTTTCAAGCTGATGTTCACCATTTATCTGTATTTGTTTCCCATATCTAGATAAAGTAGCTTTGACTTCATAATCAGCAAGCTTTCCCTGTATATCATGAGTGCTATAACTTGTATTAAGCCAATCTACTACATTTCCTTCCACGAGAAGCTTTTCATATACAAGCATTTCCGCGATTATTGAATACGGTTGCTTATCCGACATTTTGTTACCAATAAAACTTCTCCAGGTATTCCACCATTCAGAAGGATCTCGTAAGATTTCCTCACGTTTTTCCCCTTCTTTTCCCGGTTCGACAAAACTGGCGCAAATTGTTGCAAATTCGTTTCTTATATTTTCTAAATCACTTGTCAAAAGAAGGTAATAACCTGTTTTCCCAGCAATGTTTCTAAATTCACACGTCAAATATGCATGAGCAAACTCTTCAAATACTTTACGATTTTCAAAAGGAATTGCAACTCCGTACGAAGTATCCTCCCTTAAAACATATGCAGGGTAATCAGTTCCGACTGATTCAATAATATATGCTGTATTTCTTAATCCATTCGAAAACCATTTTCTAATTTCTTCTACGAGGTCCATGTTATCCCTTTCTTTTACTAAAATGCTTTTATCACTTCATCGGCAATAGCTTTTGCTAATAACGGTGGAACTGCGTTGCCTATTTGCTTAAATGCATCACTCATTGAGCACTGAAGTAAAAAACCATCAGGAAATGATTGAATTCGTGCAGCCTCACGAACAGATAATCCACGAGGTTCAATAGGATGAATATGACTGTAAGTATCGACAGATAAATGTGCTGTGACAGTATAAGAAGGTTTATCAAGTCTTAACTTCTGCCATTTAGAGATAAACTTATCTCTAGCATACGGTGGCACAATTTCTTTTTTTAATTTTTCGTATTCAGCTTTATTCTCAACAGTAATCCCACGAATGCGACAAGCTTTAGCAAATAACTCATCTGCTATCTTTGATGCCGCAATATAATCATCGCCCTGCTCCATTTTTTCAAAAATCGGATAATCTCTCAATGTCTTTCTAAAACAGTTTCCGGTAACAGACGGATTCTCATAACCAAACCAATTCCTCATCGTTTTCTGGAACTCATTCTGTGAGGAAGTTCTATACTGCATAGGAGTTGTTATCTTTTCGAGTTTATATTTCCTTTGCCATGTCGGAAACAATTCAGGTAAATCAGATAATGCATCTTCAACGGTGACCCAATCCGGCAAATCGTTATCACTTACGGGAGGAATAACGAAATGTTTGTTTTCACTTAATGATTTGAATCGAAGCTGATTTTGTGTTTTCGTACCATCAGGATTCTTATGCGTCGGAATTGGAAGGGATATACTTTTCCCCAAATCATCTCTAATTGCGATCAATATGACTCTCTCTCTCACTTGTGGTACACCATAGTCAGCAGCATTTAAAATCGTCCAATATGCTGTATAGCCGTGCTTTTCAAGAGATCGAGCTACTCTTTCAGGAACATTAATGCCACCATAATCAACAGATTCTGGAACATTCTCCATAATTACTGCTTTAGCATCTAGCCCATAAGCAAATCGCAAAAAATCCTGAAATAAATAACCTCTACTATCATTAGTGTTTTTTCTGTCTTCACCTAATGAACGTAATTTGGCCCTTCCAACAAGTGAATAAGCCTGGCAGGGAGGTCCTCCTATAACGATGCAACCATTGCTCCCTACATTTTCCATAAAAACGCTAGGCTCAATTTGTGTAATATCACCACACAGATGAGCTAAATCTTCCCCGTACCTCCAGTGAAGATTATAAGATGCCGTTTCAACAGCTGACGGCATTAATTCTAAGCCCGCACCAATATGAAAGCCACTCTTATTAAAGCCCAGTGACAGACCACCGCAGCCAGAAAATAGATCAATGACTTCCGGTAATTTATTAGTATCCAAAATAACCAAACAACTCCTTTACATATCCTTCATTTCCACCCTTACAGAGTTCTGGCTCTATCGATACCGTTCTAGAAGTATTCAAAACCATGACTTGTCTAAGCAGCTTTTCTTTATCTTTAGAATTTACAGCAGAATAGTACTTGATTAGTTTTCTATAGAGATCAACCCTATATCCGGCTCTACCAGATCTTTCTACAATCTGTACTATTGTATCCGTAGTATTATTCTTTAATACATCATATGTTTTTGACAGCTCTTCATCAATTGTTAAACCTGGCTGCAAAGATAAATAAATATACCACCAAAGTGTTTTTAGGTATATGCGCCGGCTTGTTTTCCACATCCTGTCTTCATTCACATTTACTCTGATCCGTTTATCACCAGAATAAACATATGATCCCTTATATCTATCACTTACGATGTCTGGAACAACCTGAGTACATAGATAAACCCAAATTTGATCATCAGAAGCAAGTCGTTCATTCATCCCATATTCTTTCAATGTTTTATACATGGATAATGCAAATATCAAATCGGTTTTGTAATCAGATTTGGCTCCAGCGTTTTTAGCACTTTCCTTTGCATTTTCGTAAGCTTCAAGTATGAGACTACGGATGCTTCTATAATTATCATCTAAATCTTTTTCTATATCGGATGCCCAATCATTTTTCATCTGATTAAACTCTTCGACAGTTAATGAATTCCATTCTGCAGTTAATTCTTTTGCGTTTTTTTTCGAAAGCTTCTTCCATTCCATCATAACTGCACCTCTTATCTAAATCTATTCATTAAATCTTTACGAATAGAAACTGCCAATCGCTCTGGATTATTAGAATGAACATTTAGCCCGAATGTATTAATGAAGTATCTAACAACGCTCGAAATACTACCCTCTTCAATCCCAAGTCCAGATATTGTGTTGCCAGAAGTGTCATCAAGAAGTGTTTTTGAAATAAGTATTTGCAATGCAGAAGCGATAATATCCGCTAATAGTGGAGAATTCTTAGGGCCCTGATTCTCGTTTAGGGTAGGATAGTCTTTATGCGCTGTATTCAAATAAATACAGAAATTCTCCTCCTCAAACCTGTCAACAGTTGGATCACTCCAATTACACTCTACCCACCAAAGAGGTTCTCCCTTCGAATCCGTCTCTACAATTGGGAAAACAGCACCTTTCCCATCTACGATAATTCTTGTCTCATCGAGTTCTCCAAGAATCATTCCAGTCTTATTTGCAAGGTATGATTGAGTGGTTGGAATATGTCCAGGATCTTGCACATAAAAAATAGTTTTCAAGGATACAGTTCCTCGAATTATGTGCGGCGAAAAGGATAAGGTTCCTTCAATTGTTTGAGGAATAGTGCTTTTTCGAAAAAAGCCAATAGGCTGAACCCCTCTTGCATTTGAGTCCTTAGAGGTCCACATGATTGCCACACCCAGCTCACCATCGTCAGCTATTATTCCTTTTTTTCCAAACAGAAAGATAGGAGTTTGAATCACACAAGTGCTAGTAACATTCAACCCGTAATACTCAGGATTCCATGTCGCGTTTTTATCTATGAGTTTTGAGATTGCAACACTGCTTCCTGTCGAGTTTTCAACAACTGATTCTTCTTCCAGCGGAAACTCTTCACCATTTCTGGTATATGAAAACCGATATGTTGCTATATTGTATCCCGTTTTCTTTTTTAACTCGTTTGTGAGTTTTGGATATGCACTCAAATAAGCAGGCATGCTAGTCTACCTCCATAAGATTCATACTGGCGATTATTCCGGAATCTTTAATTGTGTAATTAATGATCCCCTCAATTTGATAGTTTTCACCAGTAGGAACTTCCATGGTGAGTGAATCAACAACTCTAAAACTATCTGATTTTCCAAGCGAAAATCTAATGCCAGCCAGTTCTCTATTCGAGTCAATAATTGCCATTCCCTCATAAAGATTTGCTGGTTTTTTTGCTTTTCTTTTCAGGACTCTCAATACAGTCAGCTTATTCAGCACAACCGGGAACTTTTTTCCTATATTCTCTTCCCATCTTTTTCCATCCATCAATCCGGTTTCTGAAACAACAACCATTTTCAGAATTGCTTTTTTCTTTTTTGCGAAATTAATCTTTACTTTTAAATTTATAGAATTATCAGAGTATTCCGGCTCGCTTTCATACCGTATTCCCAACCTTGCAGAGCTTGGTGAAGGGTTTACCGGGCCAGGTGGATCTGGGATATCTGGATCTGAAGGTACCCCTGTTGGCATCTGCAATCCATCAGGTAGCAGAATATCAGCAAGCATTCTTCCTAGTCCAATATTCCTCCTGTCTATTTTGGTAGGAGTCATCTCGCCATAGTTTTCACGAATTGTTTTCCTAACGCCTCTCTGTATTTTATTAATTATCTGCAACTGTTTGTTTCCAAAAACAGGTCCTGTCCAGTCTGACCAGGACATATGATCTGCCTTTTCACCATTTCTAACATATTCCTCAAGTGAAACATTAGTGTCTGCAATCATATTATCGATGATGGAGAATACACCAACTATAAAATCATCTTTGCCAGTTGTTGGAATTCCTTCACACCATTCCCCTGTTATTTCATATGAAATAACCATTGCCGGCTGTCTTACGTACGCAATAATCGGATTGTTATAACTTGGATCGGCAACTTTATCGATATATCTGTAAGGACTATCATAATTATCAGGTGAAGTCATTTTTAAATCACTTGCTGAAACCCGTGTGAAACTAATTACACCCGCAATCGCTTTATTTTTTGTTGTATCAAAGACATTCCGTAATGTTATGTTTTTGCAGATTATTTCCGATTTCCCAAACTTAGGATTATTTGTCCATGGAGCATTATAAAGTGTTTGGATAAGCTGGAAATACGGTGCCATTTTTTCAAATGTGAGACGCTGTCCGTTAACATATAGCTTAAGATATCTGCCATCTCTATACCGTTCATTATATGATCTGTTGTTTATGCGACAGCAATACCATTTTTGAGCAGCAACAGAAATATACTCTTCTACACTTCCTTTTGTCCAATAGGGTGGCGAAACATTTATATCATCCGATTCCGGAACGGTTTCTTCTAGCAGTTTTTTTGTGTCAACAAACGGGATAATAATACGTGTACCTGTTTCTTTTCCCTTATACGGAGATAGATTAAATACACTTAGAATTCTTTCGATTTCCTTTTCGTTAGTTATCGGTATTGTTCTATGCGTTCCAACCGAAGTATTAGTATCCTTCTTTCCCCACCAAGCTATTCCTCTATCAAACAGAGTTTTTGGAAGTAATGTTTCAATCTTTGTTTCATCTTCCACCAACGCAGCTGCCATCCGAGATTCATATGTTTTGCTATACTCGTCAAAAATCCTGCTGTAATACAATACCAGTCCAATTCCTACTCTAAAATATACCGTTTTTCCGAGTCCCCACGAGCCTCCTGAATTCTCCTTTTCTTGCGGTTTACTGATCTCATAGACAAGTTTTAGAAGATTTCCATATTCTCCACCCACTCGATCTTCATACCGCACAGGACCTGTCAATCCAACTGTATTCTTATCAGATACAGAGATATACATGCTCTTCTTGGGATATAGTTTTTTTAGTTTTTCTCCTATTGTTTTGAGGTGAGGAGCCAAGTCATTTGTATCAAATGGTGCAACATCAAAGCGAACCTCCACATTGTCATAAACATCATTCTTTAATGAAGCATCCAAACTATTTTGAATAGACTCGCGGACTAGTAAGTCAAGAGTCGGAGTACCATTGTTCTGAATTAACCTCAATAGTGATTTGCCAGATTCTGACATCCGCTCAAGATGTGCAATTTCAATCTCCATTTATCATTTCACTTTCTATTTCATTCTTATCAAGATCTTCAAACCTTGCTTTTACTTTGTGTCCACCGGTTCTAAGCCCCGGTGTCACAAAGGTTATACCAATCAAATCATTATCGGTATTTATCGGATATCTGCCCTCTTTTGAAGGCTGATAGTCCTTATCAATTCTGTAAATTAAGAATAATGGTGTTTTACTTAAGCCAGCTGTTTCACGAATTTCTTTATATGTATTATTGACATCAGCTATCTTATTTTTCCAATAAACAGGATCGATTGAGTCCTTATCAACATCTGCAAGATAGTCCTTTTTGCCAGATAACACACCGATATTTAATGAATTAGATTCAGCATAAACATTTGTCGCAGACCTCTCAACTTTTGCAAATCTGGCTTCATCATTAATCACCCAGACTTTTGACTGTTGCGTATCTCTTCTGATTTGAGTTCCCACGGCAACCACGGTCCACTTTGTCATTTCACCAGCTTTTGTCTTTTCTTCCACCCATTCGGCATAGCTACTCATATCATTAAAAGCTTTTGATGTACCGTGGATTTTGAATTGTTTGAAGAAATAATCCATTATTGTTTCAAATGAAACGTCTCTCCAAAAATACGCTGTTGTATTATTTGATAGCTTGCCTTTACCAAGTTTTTTTATAAAACTATTGGTCGTCTCTATATTGTTTCTCAAAATTGCAGGATCTGTTCCATAGACAGTTAATTGGGTATCCATTCCAGAATAGTCAACATCTGTCTCTTCTGCCATCTGCTCCTTATTCTTTGCGGTGAGGCGTAGCCAGCTAACTTTCGGTGATGTTTTGAATGTAACAGCATATTCCAGAGGTGTTTTATTACCTTGTCGAGCCATTTCAAACAGTTGTTCACGAAGGTCATCATCAATATCAGCTAATGTAGCGAACTTATCTCGTGTATCATCTGTCATCCAAATTCTTTGCATTAGTTCATAATGACGCCTATAGCCAAACCACCGTCCCATTTGCATCAATGTATCAGCCTGTTTCACAGTCCTTAAAAAATACGTCGATACCAAGCCTTCTAATGTAAGTCCTCTAGATAGTGTATTTCCGCCTATCACAATAAATGCAGTAGAATATCCTAATTCTTTTTCAGGATAAGTTAATCTCATGTGAACGCCATCTTCATCAACACGATTATTCGCACAGTTATCTATGCAAAGATGAAGATTCCTGCTGTACACAAGCTCCCCCTCTTCATCCATCATGATAGAAGTCATTTTCTCTGTCAGTTCTTTTATTCCGGGAATCAACTGTTCATAATCCGGATAATCCCAAATTGCATTATCAGGGAGTCCGTAGTCGCTATACGAATTTCTGAAATCTGTTTTTGTAAATCTTTGTATTTCTTTCTCATAAACAGTTTTGCACATATCAACAATTGTTTTTCTGTGCAGATAGAACCACGCTTTTACTGAATCAGCAATTTTACTATGTTCAGCCTGTTTTTGACTTGTATGGATCAACATACTAACCGGCTTTTTATAGCCATAATAACGCATTGCAGAAGCAACACAAATAAACCACAGAATTGAATCTTGTAGCGCTTTAGGTAATGCTTCACTCTCACCTTTGTGAATCTTACGAATGTCTTTTACTTCTTCATCAGTTACTCTTCTTACAATATCTAAGGTCTGCAGGTCTGCATCCATACTTCCAAAGATTTGGCGCGGTCCGAAGTATTCTTTGGAAACCGGTAAAGTTTTGATAAAATGCCGTGGATACAGAGAGTCCTTGTGCGTATCATTAAGACAGTTTGCATATGGTGTTGCTGTATAGCTAATATAATTCATGGCCTGGTAGTGACTTGTATACTTATTGTTTACAGCACTAGTAGCCTGTTTGTTTCTACAAGCGACAAGATTCTGAAGCGCTTTATTTATCGCCTTTCTCTCTTGCTCGTTATAAACATTACCTGTATCAATACCCGCTTGATCAGCTTCATCATCTATTACAAGAACTTTTAATTGTTGGATCTTATTTTTGTCAGCTTCAATCCAATCTATTAAATCATTCAGCCTTGATTTAACCTTTAGACACACGGTCATATATCTCATATTACTTCCAGGCTCAAGATTTAAATCGCAGAGTCTATCTCCATGATTATTGGAACGCTTCGAAAGATGATTGAATCCTATCCAATTCAAATTTCCTTTTAAGTTCAAGTCATCGAACAATCTTTTTTGTGTTTGTCTTCGAAGATTTTCTATAGTTCCGGAAAGCACAATAAACATATTCCAACCGTAATCTGCAGCCATTGCCATCAATCCTGCCATGTTTGCGGTCTTTCCCGATTGCACATTACCAATAACAAGTCCTTTAATAGGACCGCTTTCCACAGTATTAGTACTTAAACGTTGAAGGATTTCTAACACGGATTTTTCAATATTATCTATTGCATCATCGTTAAAGTCTTTGTCTTCCTTTAAATGCTTTCTGTATAATTGCCAGCATGACTTTTCAGCAGTGGGAACTCTCACATTAGAATTTTCATTTTCACTGTTAATTTGAGCCGCCAATGATGCTCTTTCATTTTCTCTAGCTTTATCTTCAGCTTCCTTCGCTAAATCCACAAGCCGATACCAATCCGAAGTGTCCATTTTTGGCCAATCATCAGTTTTGTACCTATCTTCAAGAAACAAAGTCAAACCAGCTTCATCGTCGTGAAATCCCAGCCGAATTTCATCCCATTCTTTCTTGCTTGTAATTCGTCTTTGGCGGATCCATTGTTTCACTTCATCGAATTCTATGCCATTATACTTAGAATCAATCATATGTACCTCTCAATAATTATTTTTTTAGATTTACAAATGACACTTTAATTCACAAATAACATGAGGAAAGTATTCATCTTATTAATAATAATGCATATTTGCTTTCATTCCAAATTCCAGAAGCTTTTTTATCGTGTAATCTTTTATGATTTACAATTTTCACTTTCCTCCTTCTGCCACCTTCTCTTTTCTCTGTATTATTTGTACAGATACTTATTTCTCCAGTTATACTGTTCTTATCAGGAGGTATCCCTCTATGTCTTTACCTGATGGTATACACTTTGAGAATAATGAATACTTCTGGACTTACT
>AUXO015858470.1_pt1 | contig 10343 bp, 8 predicted proteins | sample 768731 | NCBI WGS metagenome assembly AUXO01 (sample SAMN02715735, study PRJNA202380) | gut metagenome | biome: sheep rumen | host: Ovis aries | place: New Zealand: Palmerston North | reverse complement strand
TTTATTCCATGTCAGAACGCAGCAACTGGTCAATTTGGTCTTTATGAAGTCGTTACAAATCAGTTCTTTGGTAATGATGCATTGAATGGAGTTGGTGAATATACTATTCCTGCACCAATGACACTAAGATTCAGTTTCAGTAATCCTGATTATGATCCAGTAGATGCTGGTGTAGGATCTAGTGGTGTATGGTTCAAGCAACCTCATGCAAGTGGTAACATATGGGATTGGACAAACACAAACACCAGCTGGGCTACTGCTTTTGGTGGTGGTGGAACCGGTATACCAGGCGCATTTGCAGACTACGAAAACAATAAAGTAAAGGTCATAGCCGCCGGAGATACATCTACTGTTACTGATTTTTCAAGATTCTTCCAGAACTGTTATGCAATCACCGAAGTATGTCAGATTGATACGAGCAATGCCACTACAGTGCAACTGATGTTCAGCTATTGTGAAAACTGTGCTAAATTTCCAAATATGGATTTTTCCAATGCTATTGATAATAATGGAATTATAGCTGTCTATCAATGTTGTCTAAAAATGAAAAAAGGACCAAATATAAAATTTCCTACTAATAATAATTTTTCTTTAGCAAACTTTTTCTATGGATGTGAAAACCTTGAAGAAGTGCCTTTATATGATACACATATGTGTAAAAATATGAATTCTATGTTTTCAGGAAAAACAGTTTCAGGAAAAAATGCAGGAAGAATGAAACTGAAAAAAGTACCTTTATTTGATACAAGTAATGTTACAAGTATGAGTCAGATGTTTAGTGGTTGTTATTTACTGGAATCTATACCTTTATTTGATACAACTAAAGTATCTACGATGAGAAATCTGTTTGCATTTTGTAATAATCTAAAAGAAGTTCCTTTATTTGATACAAGTAATGTAACAGATATGAGAAATATGTTTGAATGTTGTTGTTCTCTTACATCTGTTCCAAATTTCAATACTAGTAAAGTGACAAATATGCATAATATGTTCTCAGGAATATCTTATGATACAACTGTATTTGAAGATGTAGACATGCATATTTCAGAAGTTCCAAATTTTGACTATTCAAAAGTAACATTATTTGATGATTTCTTTAGTAATAATATAGATATAACAGAAATACCAGATATGAATATAGAAGCAAATGTAACTAGATGTGATAGAATGTTTATAAATTGTCCAAATGTTCAGATTGGTGCAAAAGCATTATATGATAAACTTTCTGTAAAGTCTTCTATAACTAATCATACTAATGCTTTCAAAAACTGTGGTAGTAATACTGAAACAGGTCGTGCAGAACTAGCTCAAATACCTACATCTTGGGGTGGTGAATTGGCATAAAATGAATTGTGAAGAAGAATGGAATAATGTGGCTGTTGAAGTAATATATGGTCTTGATATACTAATCAGCCACTACATAAATGACCTAGATAAAGAAGATTTGGAGGTTTTATGGAAGACACAGGATCTGATGAAGAAACTGATGAACCAGAATATATCAAATCTACAGGAGATTGGTACAAAATAGAGGTAGTAAATGGCAAGTTATACAGTAAAAACATGGACTCCACTAATAATAGAAAGTTTGGAAGACGATTTATTCCAAGTCAAAAAAGATTGCTGTATCTCTATAGTAGAAAATCATTGGAAACTTACTTTCACTATAAAAGCAGGAGCAATATGGAATGGTGCTTCTATACCTAAAATCTTTCGCTGGTATTTGCCACAAATAGATTATACAAATCAACTATACAATTATGCTTCACTAATACACGATGCTCTATATGCTTCTAAAAAAGTTTCAAAATCAATAGCTGATGATATATTCAGAAGTATTTTGAGAGATAGCGGTATTGGAAGAATAAAAGCTGGTATAGCACATCAATGTTTGAAACTAGCAAAGAAACACTATGGAACAGATGAATATGGACTAAAAGATTATTTGCTTATGGAAGTTGGAAACTAATTTATAATATACGAGGATTTTGAAATATGATTGAAAATGACGATAAGATAATTGAGGATTGCTCAAAATTTCTAAAGAAATCCTCTGCAAGATATAGTTCAGAAATCTCTAGACAGAAAAGTGATTTACAATGCTTTGCTGGTAATTTTTGGGATGATGCAACCAAAAAAACATATAAAAGAGCAGGCAAAAACAAATTATGTTTACATTTTTCTGATTGGTCAGTTCTTGCTTCTGCTATATCTTCTCCCTTTTCTAATTCACCATGGCATGTAGATTTATATGACAAATCTTCTGAAAATCTACAAAATATGATTGATGAACTTGAAAATGAAAATGATACAAAATACTTACTAAATAAAGGTTTTCATCGTGGTGTAGTAGCTGGTGCTGGTTATGTTGTTGTATCAACTGATGTTGTAGATGGTGAAGTAAAGCCAATTTTGGAATTTATACAAAGACAAGATTCTATTGCTCTAGACCCATATGTAGAAACACCAGATTGCTCTGATGCTGATGTGGGAGCAATCATCAACTATATTTCTGTAGATAAAGCAAAAAGATTATATGGTGAAGATGTAGTTCCATTTGATTATCCTCGTTCTATTCCAAAACTTCAATTTGTTGATACAATGTGGAACGATATAGATAATCAGATCCAAATTGTTTCATATTATACTAAAAATGATAATGGTCTTGTAGATTATTATAAGATATGTGGTAATAAAGTTATAGAAAAATTTGAACTACCAATCAAATATATTCCAATCATTCGTTTTGCTGGTTATGATTCTTTGAATAATAATCAAGTAGAATATACTGGTATTGTCAATAAAACATACAATCTTCAGCTTGGTCTGAACATTGCATATTCTACACTAATGGAAAGAGCAAACCGCTCAATCAAAGCTAATGTATTGGCTTCTACAAAAGCTGTTGAAAATCTTGACCCATATTATGAAAAGAAAGAAGATGAAGATGGCTCAATGATTCTATACAATGAAGGTGCTACTGTTCCACAAGTTTTGACTGAACAGTTTGCTACTGGTGATTTGAGTGATGTAATTCAAAATACAAGAAACTTGATTGCTGATGTTATTGGAATTCCACTTTCTGGTATTCTAAACAACCCAAATCAAACAGCAACAGAAATCTTGATTCAACAAACAAATAGAGAATCTAATGTTGCACAGTTCTATGAAAATGCATATAAAGCAGTTAGAACAATTGCTCGTATAATTCTTCAAATGTTTACTGGTGGAAATACACCAAAATTTGAGCTAGTAAATGGTCCTGATATTATAACTGCTAATATGAAACATAGACAAGAACTACAAGCTATTGCTTCATTAGTTCCAGCTGAAATGCAACCTTTGATTGCAGTTCATATGTGTGACACGATTGAATCTACTTTTGTTGATACAATCAAGAATGATATAATTGCTAATCTTCCTGATAATATCAAACTATCTAAACAGTCTGAAGATCCAATTGCTGTTCATCAAATAACTGTTCTACAAAATCAGTTCAATCAAGCAATGGAACAAGCTGAAGCATTGAAACAAGAAAATGAAGAACTAAAGCAACAATATCAATCATTACAACTTGCTTATCAAAATCAACAAGTTAGTAATCAGCTCAAACTTCTTGAACATCAAGATAATATGAAAATCAAAGAAGCTGAACTACAACTAAAAGCAAATGAGACTGGTGCTGATATTCAAATTGAACAAAATAAAAATGAAGCTGAACTTGCTAAACAATCATTAGAAATTGAAAAGAAAAAACTTGAACTCGCTAAAGAAATAATGAGGTAGTTATATGCTTTTCAATCTTGGTAATATAACTAGAAATGGCCTGTTGAATAGAGCTGAAAAAGATGCTGCTTATAGACAATCTGAAGCAGAACACCAACAGGCACTAAATCGTTTTGTTACACCTGGTATGAACCCAGCTCAAGAAATGTTAGCAAAACAAATGGGTGAAGAATATGAAAAGTCTTTGCCTAAATACTGGCTTGACCAATCACCAAGAAGAAATGTTGACCCATCTTCTTCTTTTATAGAACAAGTTGAACATTTTCCAACGATGGGTATAACAAGGATTCAAATTGGCGGTAGATCTTATATCTATCCAATGGATGATAAATTTGCTGGTGATATGGTAACATCTGATAGTATTGGTAAAGTTTATAATGATTCAGTAAAGAGGAAATAATAATATGGCTCTTATAAATCCAAATCTTTTGAGATTGTTTTCTAACGGAGAATCTTTTCTAGATAACTCCGGTAAACCTCTCGTTGGTGAAATTGAAGTCTTTGATAAAGACCAAATGGGTAGACCATGCCAAATCTATGATGTAAATGGTAATTATATTTCTAACCCACAACCAACAACTGATATTGGTAGACCAGTTCAGAATATATATCTTGAAAATAAAAAATCTTATATTATAAACTTCTATAAGTATATTGGCGAATCTAGATTTGATAGAGAATTTCAGTATAGTGTGGAACTTCCTAAAAATATATTTGTAGTTGATTATGGTGAAGATATTGATTCACAAGCAGTATGGTATTTTGATACAATGGATAAAATGACTGCTGAAGGACAACATTATGAAGTTGGTAGAATATATGGTCTAAAAGGCTATTATGAAGCTGGTGATAAAGATATAGTTTACTATAGATGCGAAGATTATGTTGGTGGTGATGATGGTGGTTCAAATATATCAGTCTATGATATTAGTGATGAAGTAATGAAAACCATGAGATTGATTCCACCATCTGAAAAATACTTTGATGTTAGACACTTTGGTGTGTTTCCATATCCAAATGAAACAGTAAATCTTTCTCAATTACAAAGATGTGATACATACTGTTATGAAAATGGTTATGTAATGTCTTTCGTTCCAAATGATGATAATGCTATATACTTCATTGAAAATGCTAATACAACACTACAATCTGAAATTTATGGAACTTCTCAAACATTATTATCTTTTTCAAATTCTACTGTAAATTTGACTTTGGATGATTGTTTTGTCAATATATCTAATAATAATTCTACTATAAATGTATATGGTTATACATTACATCAGTCTAATAATGCAAATAATAATCAAAATACAAAACTAAATCCTTCTATAAACTATATTGTAGATAAATATACACCAAATAAAATTGAAGCAAAAAATGTAAATCTTATTATAACTACTGATTCTATTGAAAATGTATATGATATTGATAACTGCAAAATCTATTCAGAAAATAAAATAAATCTTGGTAAAGCTAATACAATCAAAAACTGCTATATCAAACAGTCTTATTTCACTAATCTTTCTGAAAACAACATCAAGAATCAAACACTTAGTGGAAATACAACAAATAAATCAGATTGGTTTTTATCATATTATTGGATTGCTTTCTTGATTGTTGGTAAGCAACAAATAATTGACTTGAATGGTGATGTTAGTCTGGGTGGTTATACTCTAGATATAGATGTTGACACAGTAATCAGAAATGGTACACTTTCAAATGGTAATATAACATATCCACAGGGGCAGTTCACTATGGAAAATGTTACTTGTAATTCAAATGCTATCATTAGACCATATACAGAACTATACAATCTGAATAATGGTTATAATGTATATTTGAATAACTGCAAATTTCAATCACCATGTCAATTCAAATGTAGAACACTAATAGCCAATAATTGTGTATTTGGTAGTGGTTGCTATATTGACTGTATGTATGTCAATGTAGTAAATAATACTTTCAAATGTGATGTTTCTACTGCTTCATATGTTTCTAATAATAATCTTATTGCTTCCTTATCAAATAATATATTTGAATATAGTAATTTGTATATTAGACCAGGAACCGAAGCATCTTCTGGTTATATAAGCGAAGATTGGAATGAATCTAAAACAATGTGGAACTATGGATGCACAATCATAAACAATACTTTCAAAGAGGGTGGTAATGGTCAAACTGGTCATATTATAATTTATCCTCAAGTATGGTATAGAACAGGAAGAAATTATGAAGATACTATTATTGCTGACCAAACCGGCTATATTTGTAAAGAACTGAATATATCAAATAATAATGTTGTTACAAATTTCACACCATCTCATTGGGATTTGAATAAACCATTCTATTTTGTTCAATGGCCAGACAGACCAACACCAGGTGACCCATCTACTGGTAAACTATACAAATATACTGGTGCTTATACTTACAAAAATAATACTGGTGATTGCTTTGATAACTTGAAAATTTTGAATCTATTGACTAGAAGAAGTACTGATGGTAATGTAAATAATCCAGAAATAGTTGTAAGCAAAGGAACTTGGGGTGGTTCAGTAGCCGGTACTTATTGTTATTATAAAGTAGCAAAAATTCCGCTTGAAGTCTTTATTTTCTCTTTTGGTGAAGAAAGATCAAAAAGAGAAATAAAATATAAGTTCAATGTAGATTCAAAATATCTAGATTATGAAATACCATCACAACTAATAGAAAGTTGGTATTTGTCTGATACATATGTAATAGAAAATGCTAATAATTATAAAAAACAACTTATGTGGTATAAAAAAAATTTATATGAAGATGTTGAAGGTAGTGCACAATATCTAAAGGGTATAGGTTCTATGACTTATACTTATATTCAAGGTGGTCAAACTAAAACAGAAACACAAAATATAGAATCACCAAAAAATATATTTATTTCAACTAATGTTCCACAATATCTTGGAAGTGATGCTTATATAACAGATAATACTGCTTCATCTATGATAGCATACTTTCCACCAATTTGTGCTACATATGAAGTAACCGATGGCTATCCTGCTACAACAGGACATGACCAAGATCCTTATCATTGGGTAATCATTAGATTTGAAGAATTATAGTTACTAATTTATAATATAGAGTATAGAACAGGCCTATTCTCTACTAATTTTCATTGCCTGGTAAGAGAATATACGATGATGGATATAAACAAGTATATTGAAGATCATAAAGATCAAATTGAATCCTCTATTGTTAGAAGTGAAGATTTGTTGGCTAAATCTGAAACTGAAGACAATAACACAACATCTGAAACAGCTGCGGATGTTGCGGAAGAAAAAGAAAATGCTGTGCCTGTTGAAAATTCTAATACTGAAGTTGAAAAGCCAAATGAGACCGAAGTAAAAGAAGAAGTAAAAGAGGATGATAAACTACCTAAGCAGAAGTATAGTAAACAAGAAAAAATGAATTATGCTTTTGCCAAGGAAAAAGCTAAAAGACGTAAACTTGAAGAAAGAATTCGTGAACTTGAAGAAGAAAACAGAAAATTCAAAGATTTGAATGTTGAAGACTTCAAAAATGACACGAAAAAATATACTGACTATCTAGTTGATGTTAGACTCAATGAGATGGAAAAGAATAAACTTCAAGCTGAATACGAATCAAGCAGAGCCGAAGAAGCTGAGAAAATAAACCAGTATAGAATCAATCAATGTTTTGAAGCACAAGCAGACAAAGATGCTTACAATGATTTGATTCAAAAGAATGGTAAACAGTTCTTAGCCTATTTGGATAAAAATGATCCTGATAATGCTGTGTTAGGATATTTGGATGACTGTGATGTTTCACCAATCATTATTCGTCTTATGATGACAAGATCAGATATTCGTGACTCAATCATGTCAAAATCTACACCATATGCTAAAACAGTTGCTTTGGATAAACTTGCTGATAGAATCGTCTATGCTCAAAATGCAATCAAACAAAAAGCAGCTAAAGCTAATGCTGAACCTGCTAAACCAAATCTTCCTGTTATTGGAAAGGTAACAAAATCAGAAAACACAAATTCAGATATTGACTCTACTGATCCAAATGCTATTCTTAGACAATTGAATCAAAGGAGAAAATATCACTAACATATAAGGAAAAATATGCTACCAATAGAGTTTGTTGATTGTTTTGATTATAATGCTTCTCTTGTTATGGTTATGAATATAATAAATGTAGCCAAACTTAGAAATAACAAAACTTTATATAAACATCATATAGTACCTAGAAGCTATTATCGTTTATATGGTAAAAAGATAAATCATAATGACGATAATATAGTATATCTTACTTATGAAGAACATGTAAAAATTCATAAACTGTATACAAATTGTATAAAAACTACCGTTATGAAAAAGAAAATGATACATGCTTATAAACTTATGTCTGGTGTAATTTCCGAACCTAAAATATATGGTGGTAATCATAAATCCAACAAAGGACAAATACCATGGAATAAAGGAAAGAAACACAGCGAAGAAACAAAGCAAAAAATGTCAAATTCTCATAAAGGAAAGAAAATTGGCCCTATGACTGATGAGCATAAAAAAGCTCTTTGTAAACCAAAAAACAGAACACCTGATGTTATAAAGGCTAATAAAGAAAGATACAAAGGAAAACATTGGAAAATAATAAACAATAAACGTGTTTGGTACTAATTTTTCATAAGGAGATCAAAAAATGAATACAATTCAGACAAATTCTCTTACCACTCTCGTTGCTGTTCGTGCAGCTGAAAGTGCTCCCTATTTCACCGTTGGTTCCAAGAAATGGTTTGCTAACCAGCTTGAAGACAAACGTAACGGTAATACCTATCGTTTCGTAATTCGTGATACTGCTGGAGCTTATGAAGGTACCGCTATCCAGGCTACTGACAAAACATATATTACTGAACGTGAAGTAACTCTCACTATTCGTAATTTCCGTGTTGGTCTTGAAACTGGCGGCATTGAAAGGGTTACATCTCTTGATTGGGATCCTGAAATTGCTGAGCCCAATGGTCAGAAACTTGCTAACAAAGCAGTACGTGCTATCATTGATAACTCTGTTGATGAAAATGGCAACTTCCATATTGGTGATTTTGCTAAGGCTGGTACATGCTTCGTTGGTCGTGGTTTCTCACCCATGTCCCGTGCATCTGCTCACCTTGCTTCTATCACTTCCGAAAACCTCTATGGTTTCTGCGACCCCAATGTTGAAGCTATCTTGACTTCCAATGGTCAACAGTTCGTACCAGTCTCTGCCCCAGACATGTATTCTAAGGGCTTGCTTGGTAAATTCCATGGTGCTGAATATCGTTCACAGCGCTTCTTCCCATCTGTCGTAATCTCTACTAAAAATGCAGCCGGTACTGCTAGTGAGTTTGACAATGGTGCTGTAACCGTAACATCTTACACTCTTGGTACTGAAGCTACTGGTGATACACTTGTTCTTGGTGCTACCGCTTTGACATCTTCTCTAAAGAAAGGTACACCAATCTTTATTGATGGTGTGTTCGCTACTGATACTGTTGGTGACCCAACATCCATGCTTCACTCTTTCATCGTAGTTCAGGATGCTACTGCTTCTAATAACTCAATTACCGTAAAGGTTGCTCATATTGATGTAGAAGGAAACGGTACTCGTAGCGTATGTGATGCCAATGGTGACAACTTTGTTGTTGCTTCTGGTGTAGTAACTTCTTTCGCTAATAAGGCTATCTCTATCCCTGAAGATGGTATCTACTACATGGGTATGGTTCGTGCCAATGGTGCTTTCGAATTCGAAACCTTGAACAAGATTGATGCTGCTGGTGCTGACTATGAAAAGGTCAATGTTGAAGGTCTCAATATTCACCAGAACCGCTTGGTTGATCTTGAGAAACTTACTAACTGGACTCGTTGGGATATGCCTACACTAGCCGGTATTGTAGAACCTCGTCTAGTTTCTCTATTCCTCATCAAGTAATCAAATAAGCAAAACAAATAAAGAGCCGGGAAGTTCCCGACTCTTTTTTTATAAATAATATGCCTACTAGATGGAAACCAGGTATGTTGGGAAACGCTCAACCTCTGCCTGGTTTTCGTGTATAAAGAAAAACCCCAGTCTTTTGTGACCGGGGTTTTTGTTTCATTTTATAGGAGGTAGAATTTTATTTATTTATTTATAAATCTCAAATAGAGTGTGGTGGTTTCTAATTCTTTCCTGCAATCTTTCTTTGTATTTTCGCTAGCATATGGATTGTTTCTAAAATTTTTATAAGAAGAATAAAGATTTGCGTGGCGAAGTTCAAGAATGAGTTTTACAAAGTTGTTTGATTTGTCTTTATTTATAAGACACATATAGATAAACCAGGCTTTTGTGTCTTGTGGATATTCTGCTGGAATATAACGCTTGTGCCACTGGAGCAGACCACGAGAGTTCATTGGATAATGGTATTTTTGTCCAAGCAACATATTTGTATATTTGTCACCAGGATTGATGAGTGTATAATCATAATGATTTTCAAATAAAACCTTTTCAATGTCATCATTATAAATGTCCATCTTTTCTAA
>AUXO010138323.1_pt1 | contig 10343 bp, 6 predicted proteins | sample 768731 | NCBI WGS metagenome assembly AUXO01 (sample SAMN02715735, study PRJNA202380) | gut metagenome | biome: sheep rumen | host: Ovis aries | place: New Zealand: Palmerston North | reverse complement strand
CTCCGAGTAAACCGTAAAGGATGTGACCATATGAAGTTTGTAATCAGCGGTAAAAACCTCGAAGTCAGTGAAGGTCTTCGCAATGCAGTGGAAGACAAGCTCGGAAAGCTTGAAAAATACTTCTCGCCGGACACGAAATGTATCGTAACGCTTTCTGTTGAGAAAGACAGACAGAAAGTGGAAGTGACAGTACCTGTAAAGGGCAACATTATCCGCTCGGAGCAGGTCAGCAATGATATGTACGTATCAATCGATCTGGTAGAGGAAGTAATTGAACGTCAGCTGAAGAAGTACAAGAAGAAACTGATCGACAAGCATCAGAACGTTGAGAGCTTCCAGAAAGCTTTCATCGAAAGGGATTTTGATCAGGCGGAGGATGAAATTCCGATCACGCGTATTAAGAGATTTGAAATCAAGCCGATGTATCCGGAAGATGCCTGCGTTCAGATGGAACTTTTGGGCCATAACTTCTTCGTATTTGTCAATGCGGAGACAGATGAGACCAATGTGGTATATAAAAGAAAAGGAGGCACATACGGACTGATCGAACCGGATGTATGATCCTGAACTATAGATGATCGGGACAGCCGCACACTGCGGCTGTCTTTTTGTATCATGGGAAAAAGCTGTTTCTTCCGGCTCCATACATTATTTCGTCAGGGAGTACAGGTGGGATTTTATCGTATATCTCATTGTGTTAAGTTTTTTTGCGTGTTATTATATCTCAGTGAAGACGCCATCGCCCGTGCAGGCGGTGGGCTGCATTAAAAGGAGACAGTTAATGGGATTTTTAGAAAAGATATTTGGTACACATAGTGACCGTGAATTAAAACGAATCATGCCGATCGTAAAGAAGATAGAGGCTCTTCAGCCGGAAATGCAGGCTCTTTCGGATGAGGAGTTGCAGGCTAAAACTCCTGAGTTCAAGAAACGTCTTTCAAATGGCGAGACGCTTGATGATATCCTTCCGGAGGCCTATGCAGTAGTCAGAGAAGCTGCAAAACGTGTTCTGGGAATGGAGCATTTTCATGTACAGCTGATCGGCGGTGTCATTCTGCATCAGGGCAGGATCGCGGAGATGAGAACAGGTGAAGGTAAGACACTCGTCTGTACGCTGCCTGCTTATCTGAATGCGCTTGAGGGAAAAGGTGTCTGCGTTGTTACGGTAAATGATTACCTGGCTAAGCGTGACGCGGACTGGATGGGTGAAGTCCATCGCTTCCTCGGACTTACATGCGGCTGCGTCCTTCAGCCGATGAAACCGGATGAACGCCGTGAGATGTACAATTGTGATATAACCTATATCACGAATAATGAGCTCGGTTTTGATTATCTGCGTGATAATATGGTCATCTATAAGGAACAGCTCGTTCAGCGAGGCCTGCATTATGCCATCATCGATGAGGTCGACTCCGTCCTGATCGATGAGGCACGTACACCGCTGATCATTTCCGGACAGAGCGGTAAGTCCACGAAGATATATGAAGTCTGCGATATACTTGCAAGGCAGCTGGTCAGAGGAGAGGCTTCCGGCGAAATGACCAAGATGGCCGCGATCATGGGCGAGGAAATTACGGAGACCGGTGATTTTATTGTCAATGAGAAGGATAAAATCGTCACTCTTACTGAAGACGGTGTGAAGAAAGTTGAGCAGTTCTTCCATATCGAGAACCTGTCGGATGCGGAGAATCTCGAAATTCAGCATAATGTCGATCTCGCCCTTCGCGCGAACTATCTGATGCACAGAGATCAGGACTACGTCGTCAAGGATGATCAGGTCCTGATCGTAGATGACTTTACCGGACGTATCATGCCGGGAAGACGCTATTCGGACGGTCTGCATCAGGCAATCGAAGCGAAAGAGAAGGTGAAGGTAAAGCAGGAGTCCAGAACACTGGCAACGATCACCTTCCAGAACTTCTTCAACAAGTTTGATAAGAAATGTGGTATGACCGGTACCGCTCTCACAGAAGAACAGGAATTCAGGGATATTTACGGCATGGATGTTATCTCGATCCCGACCAACGTTCCGGTACAGCGTGTTGACCTTGATGATGCTGTTTTCAAGACAAAGAGAGAGAAGTATCATGCAGTCGTAGAGGCGGTCAGGGAAGCTCATGCGAAAAAGCAGCCTGTACTGGTCGGCACAATTACGATCGATGTATCCGAGCATATCTCGAAACTTTTAAAGAGAGAGGGCATTGAGCATACCGTTCTTAACGCAAAGTTCCATGAGATGGAAGCGGAGATCGTAGCGCATGCCGGAGAAGCGGGCGCTGTCACGATTGCTACGAACATGGCCGGACGTGGTACGGATATTAAGCTGGATGATGTGGCAAGGGCAGCAGGCGGTCTGAAGATCGTCGGAACCGAACGCCATGAGTCGAGACGAATTGACAATCAGCTGCGAGGCCGTTCCGGCCGTCAGGGCGATCCCGGAGAATCAAGATTCTATATTTCTCTGGAAGATGACCTGATGAGACTGTTCGGATCTGAAAGACTGATGTCCGCATTTGAAGCGCTCGGTGTTCCCGAGAATGAGCAGATCGAACATAAGATGCTCAGCAACGCGATCGAGTCCGCTCAGAAGAAGATCGAGAGCAACAACTTCGGTATCAGAAAGAATCTTCTTGAATTCGACCGGGTAAATAATGATCAGAGAGAAGTCATCTATGAGGAACGCCGGAAGGTCCTTGACGGAGAGAACATGCGGGATGTTATTTTCCAGATGGCTCATGCTGTGATCGACCGCAAAGTGGATCTGTGTTTCGGCGATGATCTTGATCCTGCGGATTCCGAGGAAGGCATTGCGGAGCTTAATCAGAATCTTAGACCGATCATTCCGTTCGATCGTATCACGGCGGAGAATATCCGCGGAATGAGCAAGAATCAGCTTAAGCAGGACCTGAAAGAGAAGGCCGCCAAACTGTATGAGGCAAAGGAAGCGGAGTTCGATGATATGGAGAAGATGCGTGAACTGGAGCGCGTTGTTCTCCTGAAGGTAATTGATGCCCGCTGGATGAATCAGATCGATGATATGGAACAGCTCAGACAGGGAATCGGTCTTACTGCTTACGGTCAGCAGGATCCTAAAGTCGAATACAGAATGATCGGATTCGATATGTTCGAAGAAATGTCCCACAACATTCAGGAGGAGACTCTCAGGCTCATGTATCATGTAAGGATCGAGCAGAAGGTGGAACGCGAAGAACAGGCGAAGCCGATGACGACCAACAAGGAAGAGGAAGGACCGAAGAAACCGGTCGTTCGTAAGAAGAAAAAGATTTATCCGAATGACCCGTGTCCGTGCGGAAGCGGAAAGAAGTATAAGAACTGCCATGGTCTTCCGGGCATGCCTCCGCTTGATTAAAAGAGGGTGCAGCTTGAAGAAGCGGCAGAGATAAGTATGTTACAGGGAGTATAAGTGTGTTCGGGTGCGGTATGTGGGGGTATACTGCACTGCGGCGTGTGGGAAGCGCTGCAAGGGGTTAAAATGAGAGTATTAATTGTATATGCGACCAGAACGGGGACAGCCGCGAAAGCGGCCTCCCTGTTAGGGAGCTATTTTCGTCATGTGAAGATTTGTGATCTTGAGAAGGAAAAACCCGATCCGAGGATTTATGACGTTGTGATCTTCGGGAGCGGGATCCGTTACGGAACGATTTACAAACCGTTGATGACCTGGATGGATATGTACTGGGATGTAGTCAGAAAGAAGATAAAAGGTGTATTTATCTGTAATGCTCTCATGAATGAGGCGCCTTTAATTCTTCGTGAGAATTTTTCTCTTGAACTTCGCAACAGCTGTGTGATCGCGGAGAGCCTCGGAGGAGAATTTGATGCGCGAAATCTGACAACTTCCGAAAAAGTCATGCTGAAAATACGCAAAAAGGAGCTTGTAAGCGGGCAGGTGAGGGATTTTGTGCCCTGCCTTCAGCCTGACAGGATCCGGGCTTTTGCGAAAGCTATTCACGAGGCAATGGAGGAGAAGGAGAAAGCCGGTGTCTAAAATAGCACTATTACTTCCTTATAGCGAAATGGTTACAATGGCTGAGAATGCCGTCGTGCGGATGGGACTTGATATTGATTACATTCGCGCGATCAAATCCGGAGAGGCTGTCAATGAGGCGCGGCGGGCAGTTGCCCACGGCGCCCGTATTATTGTGGCAAGAGGTTATCAGGCTCTGCTCATTAAAGAGTATACCAATATACCCGTGGTAGAGATGCGTGTAACGGCCCAGGAGCTCGGTCTGCTTATTAAGGACGCAAAAAACCGACTGCACAAGAAGAACCCGCATATCGGCATGGTCGTGTTCAGAAATCTGCTCTCGGATATCGTGTATCTTGAAACACTGACAGAAACGAAAATATCCATAAGCTATATTGACCGGAATGAGGAGACGGATGAAAAAGTCCGTGAACTTCAGGAAAAGAATCCGGATATTATTTTCGGAGGACGGATAGTCTGTCAGACTGCTGAAAGACTGGGATATCCCACCATGTTCCTGTCGGCAACGGAGGAATCTGTGCGTGCTGCGCTCTCCAGAGCGACCGATATGCTTCAGGTGCTGGAGATGGAGGAACATAATTCGGCTCAATTCGAAGCCGTGCTGGATACTTCGGCCAATGCCGTTTTGAAAATAAATGCCGAAGGACATGTGATCGTTATCAATAAAATGATGGAGGATCTGGTCGGGAAGAGTGCCGAGGAAGTGACCGGAATGTCTGCCATAGAATTGCTTCCCGGTCTTGATGAGAACAGTGTTATGAATATTCTCTCAGGTGAATCGGACAGTTTTTCTGCCTCCATCAACCTCAGGAACAGTGCATGGATGCTTCTGATGGTCCCGATCCGTTATGATGACCGGATCACGGGGGCGATCATCAGCCTTCAGAAGATAAGCAGTCAGATCGGGAGGCAGCAGAAGCTTTTTCGTGATATGTATCTGGATGGGTATAATGCACGGGAGACCTTCAGAGATATTCATACGGAAAATCCGAAAATGAAACAGATGCTTAACCTGGCTAAAAAATACGCCCTCTCGGATGCGCCGGTCCTGCTTTACAGCGGCGAAGGTACCGAGTATTATCAGCTTGCGGAGGCTCTTCACAATAACAGCAGAAGAAAATCGGGACCTTTCGTAAGTGTACGTATCCGGGGAATGAGCAAGGAACAGCAGATGAGTTTTCTTTTTGGAGAACATCAGGGAGAAGCAGGCGACGTCGGGCTCAGAGGCGCTGTCGGCAAGGCCGACAACGGAACACTTCTTATCAAAGGCATTGAGCATTTGACTTTACAGGCTCAGCATCAGTTCATCAGACTGCTGCGGCCGTACGCGGTGTCGAGAACGGATGCACAGCCGCTTGATTATCTTGATGTGCGGATGATCGCTGTTTCGAAAGTAAGCCTTTCGACCCTGATTTCCTCAGGGAGATTTTCGGAGGAGCTGTTCTACCTGCTTTCCGGCCTTACCCTGGAAATACCGGATCTGGCGAAACGGCCGGAGGATCTTGTTTATTACTTTAACTACTATTTTCAGCGATATTGCAGAAAATACAACCGTTTTTTCAATCTGACGCAGGGCGGTAAGGAAGTCATTAAGAATCTGCGCTGGGAGGGCAATCTGCTTCAGCTTGGCAGTTTTACGGAACGCCTGGTCCTTATGAATGAGAAACATAATATTGACGAGGTGACGATTCGGAATCTTTATGATGAGTTATATCCGTCTTCAATGAAAAGGGCAGATGGAAGAGAGCGGGCAGTCATTTACAGGTCTCCCGAGAGTATACATCTGGCAGAAGTTCTTGCAAGGCATGGAGGAAATCGGGCGGAAGCTGCAAGGGAACTCGGGATCAGTACAACGACGTTGTGGAGACGTATGAAGAAGTATGGCGTAGAGCCTAAATATGATGGTACTGTATAACTTGCATAAAATATAATGGAAAATTTCTACAATAAGATAAAACTTTCAAATTGTGAAATGATAATTTCATAATGATTTAATTATTAAAAAGAAGAAGATGAGTGAAATTAAAAATGTGAAATAATATGCATTAACAGGTGCATGTTATGAAATAAATAATGCGATATTTGGAAAATCAGGAGAATGGAAGACGTTTCAGACCCGAATTCGGTCATTGAAGAAAATCTTTCATTCTCCTTATATTATTGGTATAATCAACATGTGAAAAAAAGTAAATGAAATCAAAATAATCAGAATGACAAGCAGATAATTCGAACAATGAGAAGGATCGGGCAGAATTTTCCGGTCAGATAAAGGGAGGTCGGTATCATGAAAGTTGGTTTTATCGGGTTAGGCATCATGGGACAGCCGATGTGCAGGAACATTCTTAAGGCAGGTCACGAAGTCGCGGTCTATACTCATCGTCAGTCTACGATCGATGCCATGACAGAATGCGGAGCAATAGCCTGTGAAAGCGGTGCGGATGTTGCATCAAGAAGTGATGTTATCATCACCATGCTTCCGAATTCTCCGAATGTAAGGGATGCCGTGTTCGGAAAGAACGGCGTCGCGGAAGGAGCAAAGCCCGGAACGGTACTTATCGATATGAGCTCCATCGATCCTACCGAGAGCAAAAAAATTGCCGAGGATCTTAAGGCATATGGGATGGAAATGCTGGATGCACCCGTATCGGGCGGAGAGCCCATGGCCGTGGAAGGCACGCTTTCCGTTATGGTCGGAGGAAAAAGAGAACTGTTTGAAAAATATAAAGAACTGATCGGCACGATGGCATCGTCTGTTGTTTACGTCGGTGAGATCGGCTCCGGAAACGTTGCAAAACTTGCGAACCAGATGATCGTTGCCGTGAATATTGCGGTGGTCGCGGAGGCGCTTACATTTGCAAAAAAGGCAGGGACCGATCCGAGACTTGTCTATGAGGCAATAAAGGGAGGTCTTGCAGGTTCGAATGTTATGAATGCCAAGGCTCCGATGATGCTTGAGGGAAATTACAAGCCGGGATTCCGGATCAATCTTCATACAAAAGACCTTACAAATGCCCTTAATGCGGCACATGCGGTATACTCACCGGTCCCGTTCACGGCACAGGCCATGGAAATCATGCAGTTCCTGAATGCAGATGGCTGCGGGGCAGACGATCATGACGCTATGGTAAAATTCTATGAGAAAATCTCCGGAACAGGAATTGCGGAGAAATAAATGAGAGATTCTCCGACTAAGATGAAGCGGAGAAACAAATGAGAAACTCTCCTGCAAAGATAAAGCGGAGAAGTATACAGGCAACACGATCATTGCGGGACGCAGTGATAAAAGGAAGGAGAGAATGGAAGGAGGCGAGTTAATGAAGGGTACACCTGTAGTTACGGATATGCAGGTCATTCCGGTAGCCGGGTATGACAGCATGCTGATGACCCTGAGCGGAGCGCATGCTCCGTGGTTCACAAGAAATCTTGTGATCCTGAAAGACAGCAGCGGAAATACCGGCATCGGTGAGATTCATGGCGGAGACTATACCTGCGAGGCACTGAGAAGCTGTGTTCCGCTTGTCGTAGGACAGCCGATCGGAAAATACCGTGCGATTCTGGATACGATCCATAAGAACACCAAAAAAGCCAAAGAGGATGACGGCGAGGGGATTCAGACGCTGGATATCAGCAAACTGAAATTCGTCGTGAAAGCTGAGTGGGCGATTGAATGCGCGCTTCTGGATCTTCTGGGACAGTATCTTGATCTTCCGATGTGCGAGCTGCTCGGAGACGGGAAACAGAGAGATAAGGTCGAGACGCTGGGCTATCTGTTCTATGTAAGCGATAAGGAGAAGGCCGCACCGGATCTTCCCTATATCGATGAATCCGACAGCAGTGACCCCTGGTTCGCATACAGAAGGAAAGAGATCCTTACGCATGAGGCGGTCGTCGAGGAAGCGATGATCCTTCATGATAAATACGGTTTCAAGAACTTCAAGCTGAAAGGCGGTGTTCTTGAGGGCGCATATGAAATGGATACTGTGAGAGCTTTAAAGAAGGCTTTCCCCGAAGGCAGGATCAATATTGATCCGAATGGAGCCTGGAGCCTGCAGGAAGCCATTGACCTCTGCAGACCGATGGAGAATATACTGACATATATCGAGGATCCCTGCGGACCCGAAGCCGGATATTCAAGCCGTGAGATCATGGCCGAATTCAAGAATGCGGTAAAGCTTCCGGTGGCCACCAATATGATCGCCACGGACTGGAGACAGTTCTATCACAGCGCGGCGCTGAAATCGGTAGATATCGTGCTTGCGGATCCTCATTTCTGGGGCTTCGGAGGCAGTATACGCATCGCTCAGCTCCTGAATGACTGGGGACTTACCTGGGGATCTCATTCGAATAATCATTTTGATATTACGCTGGCGGCATTTGCTCAGGTCGCCGCTGCCGCTCCCGGTAATCCGACAGCACTGGATACCCACTGGATCTGGCAGGATGGCCAGAACCTGCTGAAGGATACGCCGCAGATCAGGGACGGATACCTTGAACTTCCGGAGAAGCCGGGTCTCGGTGTCACGATTGATATGGAGAAAGTTATGGAGGCGAATGCCCTCTATAATAAATTACCATCACACGACCGCAACGATGCGACTGCTATGCAATACCTGATACCGAACTGGGTATATGACAGCAAGAGACCGGCTCTCGTGAGGTGATTCAAGAAGGAGGAGATATATGTTTCTCAAAAAGTATGGGGACATCTGCGTGAGTGTGTTTTTTCTTGCACTCGGCATTGCCCTGATCATCGGCGCATCCATGCTGCCGGCCAGTGCGGTCGTAGAAATAGGACCGGACTTTATGCCGAGAACGATCGGCATAATTATCATCATTCTTGCAGCGATCCTGCTCGTTCAGAGCATAAAAGGCTTCAAGAAGAACGCTGAAAAAGCGGAGGCGGAGGGACCGGATGACTGTGATTACAGACGAGTCGTACTCAGTCTGATCCTTTCTCTGATTTACGTTTTCGTACTTCAGCCTGTTGGCTTCATCGTTTCCACGCTGGTCTACCTGTTCTGTCAGATTTACGTACTGGCACCGGATAAGAACCGCACCAAAAAAGACATGATCCTTTTCCTTGTGATCGATGTCATTTTCGTGTTCATTGTGTTCTTCCTGTTCCGCTACGGCTTTAAGATCGTTCTGCCGGCAGGTATCTTTACAATCAATCTGTAACAGGGAGGTATAAAATGCAAGCATTAGGTTTATTGGGCGGTGCCCTTCTTTCCGTATGCCAGCCGATGTCCCTGCTGCTGATGATCGCGGGCGTGGCAATCGGTATCGTTTTTGGTTCTATCCCGGGTCTTTCCGCATCCATGGCGGTCGCGCTCATGCTTCCCATCACATTTACGATGGAAGCATCTCTGGGTATGAACACGCTTGTAGCTGTTTATATCGGAGGTATCTCCGGCGGTCTGATTTCAGCTATCCTGCTGAATATGCCGGGTACCGCCTCTTCAATCGCAACCACTTTCGACGGTCATCCGATGGCTCAGAAAGGTGAGGCGATGAAAGCACTCGGCCTTGGTATCGTTTTCTCGTTCCTCGGCTCTGAATTCTCGTTCATAATCCTTACGTTCTTTGCTCCGAAGCTGGCTGATATTGCCCTTCAGTTCACTCCGGCGGAGAATTTCGGTATTTGCTTCTTCGCGCTGACGATGGTCGCCATTCTTTCTTCAGGCAACATGGTCCGAGGCGTCCTTGCAGGTATGCTCGGTCTTGTCTTCTCATGCGTCGGCATGTCCCCGATCGACGGAACTGCCCGCTTTACGTTCGGCAACATTAACCTGATGAGCGGTTTCGATACACTGACGACTCTTATCGGTATTTTCGCCGTTGCGGATATTTTGAAGACTGCTGAAAAGATGAATGCCAATGCCGGAAAGACCATCCCGATCAATAAAGTGAAGGGCTTCGGTTTCTCCATGCAGGAGTTCGTTTACCATCTTCCGAACTTCTTCAGATCTTCACTTATCGGAACGGGTATCGGAATTCTTCCGGGTATCGGCGGTTCGACATCCGGTATGCTCGCGTATGTAACGGCCAAGAATATGTCCAAGCATCCCGACGAATTCGGTAAGGGCTGCCCGGACGGTATCGTCGCGACAGAGTCCGCCAACAATGCTACGATCGGCGGTGCGATGATCCCGCTGCTTGTTCTCGGTATTCCGGGTGACGGTGTTACGGCCATGATGCTCGGCGGCTTCCTGATCCACGGTCTTTCAGCCGGTCCGCTCCTCTTCGTAAAGAATGCGGATGTCGTATACGGTATCTTCGCAGCCTGTATGGTCTGCGGTCTGATCATGCTCCTCGTTGAGTGGTTCTGTATCAA
>AUXO014641578.1_pt1 | contig 10344 bp, 8 predicted proteins | sample 768731 | NCBI WGS metagenome assembly AUXO01 (sample SAMN02715735, study PRJNA202380) | gut metagenome | biome: sheep rumen | host: Ovis aries | place: New Zealand: Palmerston North | reverse complement strand
GCTGGCTGTTGTCCATAATTGACACCTGAACCCATTCCGAACTGGTTTGCTGCTGCTTGCATCGAAGCCTTAGGGTTCTTTGCAATGTTGGCACAAGTGATAGCGAAGTTCCTTTCTTCATCAGTCATCGGATGATACTTGTACGGTTCAAGAGAAGGACCTTCTTCAAGCCATTTGCGCACTGCATCAGCAAATGCTTCGTTCTGAAGATTCATCTGGTTGATTGGAACATACTGAAGACCGTTCTTTCCGATAATAGGACACTGCGCCTTTGTCTTGTCGTCCATGCTGTCGTAGAAAGCGCATGCGTCGAAGTTGTTGAAACCGGACTTCTCCTGAACTTTCAAGTACAGATAGCGTCCGTTCATCAGAGAGAATGGAGATACAGGAGAAACCATCGGATTGCTTGGCTTCATCTGGTCTGAAATGAGAGCGTAAATCTTCTCGCCGTAACGCCAGACTTTCAGCTGGTTGACAAGTGACGGGTCAGACGGGCAGTCGAGAATCTGGACAATGGAAGCATAGCGCATCTTTCTTGACCAAGCCTTGCTGTTTTCTTTAAGGACAGGATCTGCGCTATTGCGCAAGTCAAAGAAAGTCTGAGTAAAGATAGACGGCTCATTGACAGTTGAAGGGTCGTCAATCTCCTTCTTTTCATGAGTCAGCGGATTCTCCAGCCAGACTGTGTACTTTGAAACAACCGATTCAGTTACATTCTTGTAAAACGGAATGAAACGGACGATTGCAGTGAATACATGGTCGGGAGACTTCTTGTAGGATGGCTGGAACTCGATACTTGAGATGTTGTCCTTCCTGAGATTTGCTCCGTCAACCTGAACGTTTGCGTCAAATAAATTCTTGTCGTACATACCTTAAAATTAAAACTACTAATAAATTTTATAATTAACATCATGTACATGGCAATCTGCATATGCATCTAACCCGCTTGTTACGGCGACTATGACGTGTCAGAGAGCCAACCGATGTTTCAATAAAGTATACTTTGAAATTGCAGTTTAGTTTAAAAACTGGCTCCTAAAAATTGTTAATGTTTATAACTAATTGATTATGAGAGATTTTGCCGAACTACCGCTAATTATTTTGCTGAAACCGTTAGTTTTTTCCACTTCTATCACATCATCGAAATAGTCCAAGTCGAGAGATGTGTGAGATACGATAATGATGTTGATGTCATTCTCTTCTGCAAACGCCTTCATAAACGACATGACCTTTGACGAGTTCTCTTGGTCAAGACTTGAAATGATTTCATCAACACTCAATATGTTGATTGACGGGAACTTCATCTTGAGCAAGTTGTACATACTGCAAAGAACGACCAAGTCAACTCTTGTTGTTTCTCCGTCGCTCAATGATGTTTCGCTAAGCACGACACCGCAGTCTTTCAATGTGCTGTTGAATTCCGAGTCGAATGACAATGTATAAGGGAAACCGAGCAACAGCAGATTCTGCGCTATCTCTTCGTTCAATCTCGGAAGATAGTTGTCGATGACCATCTTCGTGACACCCTTGATTGAATAGACGATTTGGAGTTTCTGAAGATATGACAGTTTCTTCGTCTTCTCGTCTATTGAATTGCGGACTTCGTCAAGTTGGGCATTCGTGTTGTCGATGATGTTCTTGACTGCCTGATACTCTGCACTTGCTTTCATCTTCTCTTCAATCACCATGTTCTCATTGCTGATGTTGTTGATTTCGAGACGAATCTGGTACATTCCGCTCTGGACTTTCTGCGACGCTTCCGAAATCTTCTGGCTCTTGTCTCTTAAAGTCTCAAGTTCAGACATCAGGGTTTCTCTTTTATTCTTCTGCGTTTCGTAGAGTTCGTTGAGCTTTGCTTTCAACTTGTCGAAATCAGGTCCAGAGAAAAGAGAACTGCAAGTCGGGCACCGGTTCTTGTTGTACAAGTCTATCTTCGACACGATGTTCCTGATGTTCATGTCGGTTTCCGTTATCTCCCTGCTCTTGTTCGACACTTCCGTGTTGTTTTCATTCTGCTTCTCGATGACGGTTTTTGCAACATCATTGTACTGGTTAAGCCGGGCATTCAGCTGCTCGATTTTCTTCTTGTTCTCTTCTATCTTGTTCATAGAAGTGTCCGAAGTCGTGTTCTTTTCTTGAATCTTGACAAGTTCCGCATTTGCATTGGATAATGTTCTTGTCAATGAGAAAAGCAGACTTTGGTCGCCGTTGATTGACTGTCCCAAGTCGCGGGAATCCTTCTTAATCTGGTCGAATATGATGTTGATGATTCTGACATCAAAGACTTCGTCAACAACCCCTTTCCGTTCAGTCGGGGACATAGACAGAAACGACTTGAACTTCTTCATTGATATTGCTATCATGTTCGTGAAAGTCGTTATCGGAATCTCGATAATCTCTGATGTTATGTAGTCTTCTCCGGCTGATGAACCGAACAAGTCAACTTCTTCGTCATCTTTCCATATTCTCAGACTATTGGGACTGAACTCGCGCTCGATGACGTATCTGTGCTGTCCTTTTAGAATGGTTCCGCGAATCCATCCGTGCTTGTTGATGCGGTTTGCTATTCCGGATTTCGTTCCCTTGAGAAGCCTTCCGTATAGAACAAGAATCGGCAGCGAGAGAATCGCGCTCTTTCCGGCTCCGCTGACACCTTTTAGAAGAATCAACTTTCCTTCTGATGAATAGTCTATTCTCTGGACTTGTTCGCCATATGAAAAGATATTCTTGAATTCAACACTTTCAAATTTCATTATACGGTCTTTTGAAATTAAACAAGCATTGAATTGCTATAAAGACATGTTTCGCCGCATTCCGGATATTTTGCTGTGCGCTGACCGTCAGGGCGTCGCTCGATAGAGTCAAACTCGTTGATGTTTGCCGTGAACTGGCATCCGCATTTCGGGCATTTGAAATAATAGTCGAATTTCTTGTCTTCTGTCAAAAGTTGTTTCTTTCCGTGTTGTAGAATTTCCATAATGTAATTCGAAGTTTTTTCTTCTTAATAATTATAGAGAAGAATAAGCAAAAAGTTTAAAAAACATAGTTTATTCCGAACTCCATATTTTTTATCATCTCGTCGCTGCTCTTTGCAGCTTCATTGACTTCCATTATTTCTTTCTTCTCTGCACGAGTCAATTCAAGTTTATCAAAAATCTCATCATCTGTATATGATTTATCTGCAACGAACGGAATCAAATCCTTGTATATGTTTGTTCTTGCATTGACACATGACAGCATGATGCCTACATATTTCATTATAGAAAGATGGCAATTCTTTTTATAGTTCTCGATTTCTTCAACAGTGTCCGCAACTATATAGCGCGGATTGATATTTCTGTCTGTTATTTCAGAATTGTTCATTTCATATAATGGACTGAAGAACCATGACTTTATTCCGTCAATCGTTCGTTCTGAACTAATACTGCGTCTATTTTTGATATAGTTCTTTTGCGGAGCGGAAAGAAAATACGGATAAATCACTTTGGGCTTGTTGCCAGCATCGCTGAGAATCCTAACCATTCCAAAGCGGTTCCATAGTTTCTCGATAATTCTCTTGAACAAAGTCGGGGTTCCGAACTCGATGCAATTTCTTAATGACTTTTCTTTTCGATAGATTCCATGACAACAGAAATCAAATGTTTCGTATCTTTTTCCAAAATCAGCCGTGATTGACAAGAATGAAATACATGCTTGTGTCTTTGTGAACTGATTCGTATTCTCAAGACTTACATCGCGGATATGACCGTCAAGCATTTTATGGATTTGGTCTATATATTGGTATGATGTCTTTTCACCGATAACGGCATCTTCAATGGTTTCATTGTCATATTCATCCAGCATATGTCTATGAACTACATAAGTATGGACCAGCGATGAATCTGTCAATATCTTCGCAGTTCCTGTTTTCTTGACGTACTTCTGCAAGATAGTAGCCAAGACTTTATTGCCGAAATTTCCAGCATTTGGGATGTGCATCACAACATAGTCGTATCTTTCATCATCATTATGAACCCAGAGTTCTTTGACAACTACATCATTCGGATAATCGAAAAACTTTAGTCTTTCGATGACATCTTCTTTAATGTCAGGTTCCATGCAATAAACAGTAATGTTGCGTGTTTTTTCAACATATATTTCTAAACAATTCACAGCATCTGTGACTGCCGAAGAAAATATAGCACAAGAATCTGTTGAAGTTATTCTGTCATCAAACAACAGTTTCCTGTATGCATGTCTTTCCATAAAGAAATCTTTCTTTGCATTTGTGTGCGCTTCTTTGTATTTCTTCTGTCTTTCTTTATTTGAATCTTGTGCATTATCTGTCAAATCTTTCAGATAATTCATCACATTGACGACATCTTTGTCAGATTTCACTTTCTTGTATAATTCATCCAGTTTTTCAATGCTGATACCGTAAATGAATTCATATACAAGCATATTGATGATGTCAAACTCTTTCTTTGAAATATGATATGCGAGTTCTGTCGGATTTCCGCTCGTGTTGAACATTTCAATATCTTCTTTCGATGCAGTTCCGGATTCGACAAGTTTCTTTAATTGACGCCAAGTGTAGTAAGAGTTATAATACGGATCAATTATTCTTGATACGGCAGGATGCAATTTTTCTCTAAAGATATCATCTATTTTCTGCGAATGATGACCGGGTATGATGATGTCATGGACATTGAAGTAAAAGTCAATAGCCTTTGATGAAGATTTGGCACGCGACGCTGTTTTGTCAATGATGAATTTGTCGCGATTTTCTAAAGGGATAGCAACACAATGCTGACCGAGTTTCCATGAAACGAATTCATTTCTGTTAAAACGGCGCCGGTTCTCGCGGTCAGTGATGACATGATATAATATAGTATACTCTGTGAGACCGGGTTTGAAAACAAACTCTGGAAACGATTGTAGTTCTGTACAGTCAGATATATAGTCAATCTTCATGATTTATGGAGTTTAACCAAAAATAAAATAGTTATTTTTTATTGATAATTTCTATTTTATGATGAGTTAGATGTTTATTCAGCATCAAACTCGGCAAGAGCATTCTTGTAGTACTCTGAACTGATTGACTTCAGAATCCCCTTTGTCTCATCATCGACATCCGGAAGAATGTCGATAGACTTGTTAATCAGTTCTTCTATGCTTAGTTTCTCATAGTCTTCTTCATCGGACAAGTCGATTTCGCTTTTTGAGCGGATGACTTCAATCTGCGCTTTCTTTGCAGACTCGTCGTCAATCAACTTGAACAAGTCTGTTCGCTTGTACGTCTTGTCGATTTCCGATTCCTCGACAATGATATCCGTATAGTTGTTTGCAAGAAGCTTGTGCCTTGTGGCTTCATCATAGTTGATGAAACTTGAAATCTCGAATTTCTGGAATATCGGAGAGAACTTGTTCTCCGTGAAGTCCATGAAGTCAGTCTCAAGGTTCAGCGTGAAGATTCCCTTTGCGTTTCCTATATCGCTTCTTGATAACTGGTACGGAGAACCGATGTACGTCACTTTCGGGGTTTCCTGCCTTTTGTGGATGTGACCCGATATGATTTTCCCTTTGAACTTCTCTGCGTCAACAGCGCCGACAATGACCATTCCGTTGTCGAACTTCATCTTCGATATGTCTGTGTGCATGAACGCATAGTCCGCTGTCCCGCTGAACTTGACAATCTGCTTGTTCTCTTCATTGCAGTCGCCCATATACGGAATCGCAGCTATCTTCTTGACGGTTTTCTTTCCGTCCGTGAACTGGACAAGAGTCGGCTCCATGATAAGAGTCAGGTTCGATATGTTGTCGAGAGAACGCAGCGATGACGTTCCCTTGTTCGTTTTCTTTGACAGGTCATGGTTTCCGTTGATGATATAGACAGGAAGCATTGATGACAGTTTCTCGAATGTCGTGATGCAGAGTTCGTTCGCGTCGATGTCGATTGACTTCCTGTCATGGTACACGTCGCCAAGACAGAACAGGACATAGTCTGGTTTTTCCTTGAGTTTTTGCTCGACAAACGGAATGAACCAGTTCTCGAAGTAACTGTTGATGTTGTTGAGCCATTCTTCGCTTGCAGAATTCCATCCGAAGTGAATGTCTGAAATCAGAATGATGTTTTTTGAACTAATCTTTATCGCGCTATAGTCTTTTTCCTTTGCCATTTTTGAAAAAAAATGATTTATTTGTCTGCATCAACAGAACTAAAGTCCAGTTTTCCGATAGGTTCGTCCGGCAGGCTTCCCTTAAGAATCTTCGTGTAGTATCTCTTTCCGAACAATCCGTATTCAAGACTGAACTTATGGCTTTTGAGTTGATAGCCGCTATCGACAAGGTCTGCTATCGTTCTCGTCTTTCCGTTCTCGTCATTGACAAGAGAATAAGCATAAAGAATGACGTTTCCGTATATCTTGTCATTCAGAAAATTGTCATATATGAAGTCCAGGGTTTGCTGCATGTCTTCAATGTCCTTGAAACTTCCGCATAACTTGACTGTGTCGAACTTGTCTATGGTTTCTGTGTTGAAAGCGCGGCTTATATGCTCGAAATCAAGTCTTGACGAATGCGCATCATCTGCATCCGGAACATAGCCGTATATTATTAATGTGTTGAGTTGCATCGAATCCGGTTCCGGTTTCAGACCGCAAATTCGGTTCGGTACGGTTCTCAAGCTTGTTGATGCAATCTTCAATGACGAGTATTTGTCATCAAATGCCGTATTGATGTAGTCAGGCGCGCTGAACTTGTATTTCAGGATGATTCCGTCTTTGGTGTCTTCGAAGCCGGTTATGCAGTTCCCGAAGAAATTGACAGGACTTTCGTCTGATGCAAACCAGTCATCTATTGCATTTGCTTTCTTTGTCTTTTTTCTTGCCATTGCTTTTTATCGAGAATAAAAACTCAAATCAGTATACAAGAAAAGTTTTGTTTAGTTTAAAAAACATAGCAAAAAATATCGGTTTTTCTTTGATAAATAGAGAAAGCGCTTTGAAAATTTCAATGCCGAAATTAGTATCGTTAAATGAAGTTGACGCTATTCTCGATAGCGTCTATCCAAGCCAGATAAATCTTAAGTCGTTCGATAAGAAACAAGATTTGAACAGAAAGATCTGGGGTTCTGACAACAAGCTTAAGAAAGTCATCAGGAAGCATCTTGTAGCAATAGCCAATGACTTTATGGATGACTTCGACATGGGAATCAAGATTGACGACATCGTGTTCGTGGGTTCCCTTGCCGGCTATAACTGGAGCAAGTACTCTGATGTCGACTTGCACATCATGGTTGATTTCAGCAAGCTTTCGGAATACGGAAACCCGGAAACTCTCAAGAAGTTGTTCGATATGAAGAAGAACGACTGGAACAAACAGCATGACGTTCTCATATACGGTTATCCTGTAGAGATTTACGTTCAGGAGAAGAATGAAGAGAATGCGTCAAACGGAATCTATTCCGTGAAGTATGACAAGTGGATCAAGATACCGAGTTCCGATGACTACGAACTGAACAAGGAACTTATCAAGACACAGGCTTCGCAGTACATTAATATCATAGACAAGATTGAAGAACTTACCGGAAGGCTGCTTACAAAAAGACAGTGCAAAATCCTGCGCGATGAAGTCGTGAAACTCAATGACGAGATTATTCAGGGAAGAAGAGATGCAATTGCGGAAGCAGGTGAATACGCTCCGGGAAACATCGTATTCAAGGTGTTGCGCAGAAGCGGTCATATCGGGAAACTGAAGGAAATCAAGTCATATCTTTTTGACAAGATAAACACGATTTAATAAGAAATACTACAAAATCATATTTTTATGAAAAGAAGATTTAACAATAACAGAAGCATTAAAAGTAGAATCCTGAGAGAAGTCATGCGTGAAGTGACTCCGATTCTTGAGCATGAATGGACATCTGCTGAAGCATCGAGAATGACCGATGTGTATAGGGACCTTCACATGTCGAATAATGCAAACCGTTGGAAGAAATATGCAGACGAGTACAAGGAGCAAGAACAGGCAAAAGAATATGACGAAGTGATTGACGTCAAGAGTACGGTCTCGTTCCTGAACAACAAGAAGAGATTCATTCTTGCTGTCTATATCCCTGCGAAGATGAACATTCTCATGTACTTCGGAAACAACAACAAGATGGCTGTTGTCAGATTGACTCCGGACGGTCCGAAAGAGATATTCTGGAAAGACATCGTCCAGTCTATTGCGTCTCTGTACAAGCGCGGGCATATAGATTCAAGCAACTGTAATTCTGTCAGCAAGTCTTTGAAGAAGCACAAGAAAGAAGCAAAGGAACTCTGCAATGAAATCAAGAGAGTGTTCGGATATGATTTCAGCTGGAGATTCTTCTGTGCTACCGGAACCGCAAAGACCGTAAGAACTCTTCAAGTTGACAAGGTATTCAATGCTATCGAAATCAAGAACAAGATTTGGGATGAAGAGAACAGATATGACCACCGCGTCCGCGGAGATGTTGACAAGGACCATCCTGAAAGATATGCAAGAGCCGTGTTCAATAGAGAGTTCTTTATTTACATAATGAGGAACATGGCAGTTGACCAGAAGAACTCGTCGTATTTCATATATCTCGGAAACAAGAGAATCGGCATGATGTTCAGAGTGAAGGCGTATCGAAACAATTGCGAGTTCTATCATTCGTTGAAGCCGGGTCCTGCATGGAAATATATGGAGCATTTCGGTTTCAGCAAGGACTTTGCAAAAGCGACCAAGGACACAAGCAACATTGACAATCTGTATGACTTCTTCAAGACGAAGAGCCGTTCGGAAGTTAACAAGTTCTTTGCGTATATTTCAAAGTGCCTTTCAACGAAATTGACATTTGATGATGTTGAATGGTTCTACAACAGCGAGCATAACAATATCGTAGGCGGAAAGAAAGTCGATGACGAGCCTGAACTTGACCTTGATCCAAGCGGTCTTGTTGTCATCAGCACGATTAGCGATGGCGATGAAACATCAAATGATGACATCAATGCAGAAGACGATATTCTTTCCGGAACTGGAAATGATTCTAATTCAGAAGAAGATTTCGTTTAAAAGATTGAAAATAAAAACTTTAATTTGAAATAATGAAAAGACAAATCACCAAATCGAGAAAGCAATCAAGTAATAAGCAATCCAAGAGAGCATTATATGAGAGCATCATGAGAGATGTTGCTAAAGTTGTCAAGAAAAGACTGAATGAAAGTGATGACGACTGCAGATACGTTCTTGTTTATGATGGCGATATTGATTATAATGGATTTTGCACAACGAATATTAATGCTGCTATTAATGCAGCAATCCACGATTACGAAGAAGGTGGGTACGACACAATCGAAATTCTTGATAAGATGACCGACAGAATCGTTTGGACAACAGATGAAGATTAAAAAAACTGATATAATTAAGAAAAGAGCAACTCTGAAATTCGGGTTGCTCTTTTTTCTTATCTGCTGGTCGGATAGTGTATCTGCTGCCTTAACGGACTCGCAGTCGGATAACCGCCTCCGTAGCCGGGCATCTGCGGACTTCTCGGCGCAGACGGAACGCTTGACGGATATGACGGTGCCGGTGCAGACGGATAGCGTCCTGTTTGCGGATATGACGGCATCTGCGGAATGTTTCCTGTCGATTGAGTTGACGTTATCTTTCCGAAACCGCTTGCCGCATTTCCGTACAGATGAGCGATATCCGCTTCTGAATACTCGTCATCTATTGTCTGAACTGCATATTTCTCTATGAACATGTTCACCTGCGAAAGAGTCTCTTTCATCTCGTAGCTGACAATGTCAGACGTGCATAGCATCATGAACCAGTCTTCAATCCAGTACTGGAACTCTTCTTCTTCGAATGCGATTGAAACGAACAGCACTGTCGTTGCAAGGTCGTCATGCATGACTCCGCCTGAATATGTTCCGGACTTCGACTTCGCGAATGCCTCAAGTTGCTGAATAGTCGAGTTTGACGACACTTCATGGTCGTGTGTGATGATGATTTGCCTTCTTGAAATCATCTTCGCGCCGAGTTCGCAGAAGTACCCCTTTCCTTTTCCGCCGGAAACTGTCTTGAATCCCATCTCCTTCTTTGTCGCTTTGTTGGAATGGAAAGTTTTGATGACAAGAGACGGATAGAATGCATCATGCCTCTTGAATATCTTCAGCCAGTTGTGGCCGTTGAAGTTTATTTCTATATTGACTCTGCAGTTGTCGAACTCTGTTCCGAGATATGTCATCTGCCCGTTCTTGAGCCATGTGAAAACGATATGCTTTGCCGCTTCCGCGCAAGCTTCTTCGTCGAACACCTGATCCATATAGACTCCGACCTGTCTGAACGCGATGC
>AUXO014641565.1_pt1 | contig 10347 bp, 7 predicted proteins | sample 768731 | NCBI WGS metagenome assembly AUXO01 (sample SAMN02715735, study PRJNA202380) | gut metagenome | biome: sheep rumen | host: Ovis aries | place: New Zealand: Palmerston North | reverse complement strand
TCCAATTTAATTTACAATTTGATATACTGACCCAGTTGAATTTAATTTTACAGAGGTAAAAATATGTACGTTACTTGTCTTGATCTTGAAGGTGTTCTTGTTCCGGAAATCTGGATTGAATTTTCAAAAGTATCAGGAATCCCGGAGCTTAAGCGCACAACACGAGACGAACCTGATTATGACAAACTGATGAAATGGAGAATCGGAATTCTCAAGGAACATGGACTTGGTCTCAAAGAAATTCAGGATGTAATTTCAAAAATTGATCCTCTTCCAGGAGCAAAAGAATTTCTTGATACACTCAGATCAAAATGTCAGACAATAATCATCAGCGACACTTTCAGTCAGTTTGCAGGACCACTGATGAAGAAACTTGGAATGCCTACAATTTTCTGCAACGAACTTGTTGTAGCACCAAACGGTGAAATCACAGATTTTAAAATGAGATGTCCGCAGTCAAAACTTACAACCGTAAAGGCTCTTCAGTCATGCGGATTTGAAACTGTAGCAAGCGGAGACAGTCACAATGATCTAGCAATGATTAAAGCAAGTAAAGCAGGCTTCCTCTTCCGCTCAACAGAACAGATTAAAAAAGATAATCCTGAACTTGAAGCTTTTGAAGAATATGATGATCTTTTAAAAGCAATTCTTAAAGTTGTAGAAGCATAAAAAAACATGCTTTTAAAACTGATAAGGCTGGCAACAACATCTTACAAAAGTGCTGTCAGCCTTTTTTATTTTAGAACAATCCGCTGATTACACCGTTGTCATCAACATCGATATTTTCTGCGGCAGGAACTTTTGGAAGTCCAGGCATATCAACAATATCACCTGCAAATGCAACGACAAATCCTGCACCGCTATAAAGCTGAACGTCACGCACAGGGAATGTATATCCGCTTGGTGCACCAAGAGCTGACTTGTTGTGGCTGATGGAATTCTGAGTCTTTGCCATACATACCGGAAGATTTTTGTAACCTGCCTTTTCATATTCTGCAAGCTTCTTAAGAACCTTTGTATCGTATTCTACGTGTGCAGCTCCGTAAATATCCTTTGCAAGAATTTCAATTTTTTCTTTGAATGTAGCATCAAGAGGATAGATGTTTTTAAATTCAGAAGGTCTGTCACAAAGCTCTACAACTTTTTCTGAAAGAGCCCTTGCACCGTCACCGCCTTTTCCCCAGCCTTCACAAAGAACTGCTTCACTTCCACATTCCTTTGCAAGCTTCTGTACAAGTTCAATTTCTGCATCAGTGTCAGTAATAAATTTATTTACAGCAACAACACATGGGAGACCGAACTTTTTCATGTTATTGATGTGAGCCTTTACGTTTTCAAAACCAGTTGTAATTGCTTCAAGATTTTCTACACCAAGGTCTGCCTTAAGAACACCACCATGCATTTTAATTGCGCGGCATGTTGCAACGATTACAGCTGCATTAGGTTTAAGTCCATGCATGCGACACTTAATGTCAAAGAATTTTTCTGCACCAAGATCAGCTGCAAATCCTGCTTCAGTAACAACATAGTCACCAGTTGCAAGAGCACACAAAGTTGCATTGATAGAATTACAGCCGTGTGCAATATTTGCAAAAGGACCTCCGTGAATAAATGCAGGATTCTTTTCAAGAGTCTGAACAAGGTTTGGTCTGATTGCATCCTTAAGAAGTGCAGCAATTGCACCAGTGCACTTAAGCTGACCAAATGTAACATTTTCTTTTGAGTAAGTCTGGCCGATGATGATTCTGCTGATTCTTTCCTTGAGTTCAGAAATAGTTTTTGAAAGACAAACGATTGCCATAATTTCTGAAGCTACTGAAATCTGGAAATGACTTTCACGAGGAACACCGTCAACTCTTGAACCAAGACCGAGAATAACATTACGAAGTGCACGATCATTTAAATCAACACAACGTTTCCATGAAATAGTTCTTGGATCAATATTGAGTTCATTTCCCTGCTGAAGATGATTATCGATAAGAGCAGCCATGAGATTGTTTGCGGCAGTAATTGCATGGATGTCTCCGGTAAAATGAAGATTAATATCCTCCATCGGAACGACCTGTGCATATCCGCCGCCACATGCACCACCTTTAATTCCAAAGCATGGACCAAGACTTGGTTCACGAAGAGCAATAACAGTCTTTTTACCGATTTTATTAAGGCCGTCTCCAAGCGCAATTGTAACTGTAGATTTACCTTCACCTGCAGCTGTAGGAGTCATTGCCGTAACAAGAACAAGCTTTCCTTTTTTTTCAGAAGCCTGAAGAGCATTCAACTTTTCTAGAGTAATTTTTGCCTTGTATGATCCGTAAAAATCAAGATCTTTTTCTTCCAGTCCGATTTTCTTTGCAACTTCTGCAACTGGAACCATTACATTTTTCTGTGCGATTTCAATGTCTGTCATTAATAACTCCGAAAAAAAATTTATATAGATTGTAATTTAAATACCATATAAATTCAATTTGAGTGAAAGATTTGAGTGACAGATTTTAATCAGCAGCTTTTAAGAATCAGTTTAAGAAACAAGATCCTTTAAAGCACAGATTTCTTCCTGAGATAAAGGACGATATTTTCCACATTCAAGAGATTCATCAAGATTAAGCCTACCCATTGAAAGCCGTTTAAGATAAACAACTTCATTCCCGAGTGCAATAAAAATTCTTTTTACTTCGTGGAATCGTCCTTCAGTAACTGTAATTTTACATTTGTCATCTGAAAGAAATTCTATAACACATGGTTTTGCATCACACTCAGGATCATTTGCAGCGGCAGGCATTCGGACACCATTTTTTGCTTTCTGAATATATTCTGTTTTTTCAGAATCAGAAACTGCATTCTTAAGATGAACAAGATAAGTTTTTTTAACTTCATATTTTGGAAACGTAAGTTTATGATTAAGCTCACCGTCTGTTGTGAAAATCAAAAGGCCTTCCGTATCAGCATCAAGGCGACCTACAGTACTCAACGAACCACCGAGTCTTTTCTGATTATCTTCAGGTAAAAGAAATTCATAAACCGTCTGATGTCTGTCACTTTTTGTAGAACAGACCGCACCACCTTTTTTATTCATCATAAAATATGAATGTTTTTCAACTTCAAGAATTTCGCCGTCTATAGAAATTTTATCCGAATCAAGATCGATTTTAAATTCAGGATCGTAAACCTTCTGACCGTTTACTTCGACACTTCCGCTTCTAACAATTCTTTTTACATCGCGTCTTGAACCAAATCCAGAATTACTGAGGATTTTGTCCAGACGCTCAATATTTTTAACTGACACCATCTGCTACTCTTCAACAGACACAGATTCTACAGCAGAAGCCGATGTAGTTTCAACTGATGAATTCTCCGCTGACTGTTCAACGTTTTCTGCATTTTCACTAGACTGGATATTATCAGATGATGAAGATTCAGCAGAACCTTCTTCAATCTGTTTTTCTTCAACAGCAGGTGCAACAGGTTCACCGATTATAATTTTAGATCCGACTTTCATTACAAGATCCGAAGAGCTTTCAAAATCAACAAGACATACAGAACCATTTTTCTTAATCAGTCTTCCTGTTCCGATAACTGTATTTCCGTTTATAACCTTGCACGGAATAATCATGCCGTTAAAGACAGAATCATCAAAATACTTCATCTTGGATTGAATAACATAAACTGTCTTATCCTGCGTAACAACAGTACTCAAAAGGATTCCGTCTACAAAATTTCCATACTCATCTTCACCGCAAAGATTTTTAATCAGATTGTTGTACTCTTTTGCCATTCTGTCTTTTTCAAGAACTGCCTGTCTGCTTTCATTTTTTACAGCTTTCTTTTCATCAATAAGTTTTTTAATTTCTGCAGCACTTGAAGATGACATTCTGTTTCCAGCTTCATTTGAATAAGAATGCAATGCAGTAACAAGTTCCTTTATGGCGCCACCTTCCTTGTAAGGATACGACTCAAGCTGATCATAGAGAATATTCATTTCATCATACAAAGATTTTTGAGATGCAAGAGCGTTATGAAATTTTTCAGAAGTACCATCCGGAAGTGCAACCTGATCCCCGGTATATTTTTTTGAGAACGATTTTGAATTTGAATAGAGAGCTTCAATCTTTTCGTCTGACGGGAATGAAGGGTCATACTGATTTACAGTATAATCAAGAAGTTCCTGCTGTCTTTTTAATCCGGCTTCTTTTTCTGATTCAAGATTCTTTCTGTTTTCTTCAGCAAGTTCCTCAAGTTTTTTGGCAGTTTCCTGTTCCTGTTTTTCACGATTTGCAATTTCAGAAGAAAGCTTTAATTCATAAGTTTCAGTAAGTCTTTCTTTTTCTTTTTCGTGATTAAATCTTTCTGCATTAAGAATAGCCTGCTGTTTTTCTGCTTCCTGAACACGGGCTGCATCAAACTGTTCACGCTGCTCATTATACATTCTGATTTCAGCATTGCAGTTTGCAAGTTTTCTTCTCAGTGGTTCTACAGTTGCAAGATCAGCCTTATAATCAGCTTCGATTTCTGCTTCACGCTGAGCACGTTTACTTTTGCTTCTGATTTTTTCATCGGCAAGTTTTTTAAGGGCCTTTGCATGACGAGCTTCAATATAGGTAAGTTCTTTATCAAGCTTTGCCTGCAGCTGATTTTTTTCCGCTTCTGATTCCTGAATTTTTTCATCGATATTATTAACCTTGGTCAAAAGCTCAGAAAGATTCAGCGAGTCAAAATCATTTACTTTTACTTCAACCTTATTTTCAGAATTCTTTACAAATGAAATTAAAACCATTGTAATTAAAACAACAAGACAAAGACACACAAGAAGGCTTCTGTACATGTGAACCCACATATATCTTGCGTTGTTCTTTTTTGTCTTTGAGAACTCTGCTTCAAGGTCATAAAACTGTCTGTGATCATTATTTGAAATTGATGTAAGTTCATCTTCAAGAAGCAGTTCAACTTCGCGGTGAACATCAGCAATTTTTTTTGCAGGAACAAGTTTCTTTACTTTGTTTTCATTGTCCATATTCCACTCCAGTCAGCAGGTGCTGATTTCATTCCCATTCTTTCAAGGAAAACTTTTGCGACACTCATATCTGCAGCTTTAAATTTTGCACGGGCAGTTTTCCAGTCGCCTTTGTAATATGCTTTAAGTCCTTCCTCAAAGACATCAAATTTTTCATGAAGAAGATTGTAGCTCCAGTCAGGCGAAGGACAATCCTTATCCAGAGGGAAGTAAATTTTTACACCTTCTGTTTTTCCTTTTACCTGAACAGTATCAATTTCATAGAAAACATAACGTGCTTTTGCTTCATAATCAGTAAGAGTTTCTTCCCTGATGTACTCACTGACAATAACAGGAAGTTTGTACTCTCGTGTAAGACCTTCAAGACGGCTTGCAGAGTTTACATTATCACCGATTACAGTATTTGCCATTCGTTCAAACGATCCGATATTTCCATAGAAAACAGTACCGCCATCAATTCCGACACCAACATCAAGCATTACGGCATTATAAACACGCTCTTCGTTTTCTGTGAGAGGCCTTGTTTTTTCAAGAACCTCGCGGCGAATCTTCATCTTATTTCTAAGTTCAGCAGTAACGCCTGTAATTTCCCAGGCACTCTTAATTGCGTCGTAAGATTTATTTGTTCTTGAATCATCTTCAATTCCATAGCTTGCAAGAATTGCGTCTCCAATAATAGAACCGATGATACCGTTATGATCACCAACACGCTTAATTACAGAATCGTAATGAACATTCAAAAGACCGATGATATCGTTTCCAAGAATTTCCGTTCTGTATGTAAAGCTCTTGATATCGCTGAAAAGAATTGTAAGCTCTCTCTGTTTACCTTCAAGTTTGATTGACTGTTCCTCATGAGCCTTGCGTACAACATTTTTAGGAACAAATTTCTGGAATATTGAAAGAAGATTATCAACAGTAGAAGAAAGCGAGTTAAAGTTTGCGGCAAGATAAGTAATATCATCATTAGGGCAACCTTCTGTATTCAGCGGGCGCATAGTCTGAGTCTGCTGCATGTCGTACATCTGATGAGTAAACTTTCTGATGTTTGCAAGAAGTCCCTCAAGAATTTTTGTACCCATAAAAATGAAGAATACTGCCATCACAATAATCAGGATAATGATGACTCCCATGATTCGGTACATAATTTTATTCGTATCAACGATTCTGTTTCCGCGGACAAGATACGTCTGCCATTCATCATGATATTTAAAAACAGCGAAATATTTTTCTCCGTCTTCTCCTGTAAACTGAAGGGAGCCCTGTTTTCCGTAGCTGGATTCCATGATTTTAAAAGCTTCTTTATCAGTAAACTTTTTCCAGTTTAAATCCTGATTTGCAGAAACCATAAAAAGAAGAGAACGATCCGGATTGATTCCCATTGCAATTCCGTTCGGTTCATCAGCAGTAAATCCTTTTCGGGCACTTTCCTGCATTGTAAGAATTGATGCCTCAGGATTCTGAGAGAAAGCTGCAATCTGTTTCTGACTTGTTGCAATGTTGAAAATTTCAGACAATTTATCAACAAGAACGATATTCGAAAGCTGAAAAATTTTTTTCTGTGAAAGCGCAACAGAAATCAAATTTGTTGAAAAAGTTGAAAGAAGAAGCATGACAACAAAAACCGTCATGATTCTAAACTTGATTGAAACGATCGGTGTATCACCGACGTACTGAAAAAATTTAAAATGCCTTTTACCTTTTTTCATTTTATCCCCTGTCCCATTTTTATCCCTTTTTACACAGAGTTATTTTACAGTTTTATTTCCATCTCTGCAACTTTTTTTACCTTTTTAGTATTTTTTTTACCTAAAGTTTTTCTAGAAAAATTATAAAATCGGCTTCCAGTCGTGGTTAACATTACAAAACCAAACGTAAGCTAGAACCCATCACGAAAAAAGGCTTCCGCACTTCGTTTGTGCAGATTTTTTTTTCGCGCTGGAACCCCGCTTACGTTTGGTTTTAAACTTCTCACCAATACAAGACATTTTCAAGTTAAAAATCTAATACAAAATTATAGATAAGATTTAACAAAGGTATCAAAATCGATATAATGGTCAGCATGAAAAATAATTCACTGATTAAAAAAGGACTTTCACTTTCAGTTCTGACGCTTTTTTCAAGAATACTCGGACTTGTAAGGGAAATGACTAAGGCGAAATTTCTTGGGACAACAGCATATTCAGATGCATTTAATGTTGCATTCATGATTCCAAATCTTTTTAGAAGACTTTTTGCAGAAAATGCGATTTCAGTTGCTTTTATTCCAACTTTTAAGGGCTACATCGAAGATTCAGATACATCTGAAAAAAAACAGGATGCTCAGAATTTTGTAAATGCGACTTTCACTCTCATCAGTTTTATGACAACGCTCTTCGTGACAATTGGAATTATTTTTACACCATTAATCTTAAAGATTTTCTTTGACACAGAAAAAATAAATGCACTGGACGAGGGAATAATTCTTACAAGAATAATGTTTCCGTATCTCATAGTGATTTCAATCGCTGCATTATTTCAGGGGATTCTCAACAGTCTTAAGATTTTTTCACCATCTGGCTTTACCCCGATTCTTTTCAACGGAATTGTAATAGGCTTCACATACATTTTTAAAGACCGCATGGCAAATCCTGCAAGGGCAATGGCAACAGGTGTAATCTGCGGAGGACTGGTGCAGGCTTTTTTTCAGCTTCCGTTCGTATTAAAAAATGACTGGAAAATTACTTTTACTTCACTCAAAAATGCATTCACAAATCCAGGTACAAAAAAAGTTATGTTGCTTGTTGCACCAACAATAATCGGAATGGCAGGCTACCAGTTGAACGATGTTGTTTCTACAGCACTTGCAACTCATGCAGGCGAAGGCGTTGCTTCAAGTCTTCAGTATTCATTAAGGCTTCAGGAATTGATTTTAGGAATCTGCGCCGTAACTATCGGAACTGTAATTCTTCCGGATCTTGCGGGATTTTCAAAAAACAACGAATGGGAAAAATTCAACGAGCTTCTTTCACAGTCAATTAAAATAATGATTTTTATTTCCATACCGATTACATTCTATTCTCTCAGCATGAACGAAAACATAATTACACTCGTGTTCGCCTCAGGAAAATTCAACGCAGATTCAATCAGCATGACAAAAGAAGTTTTTAAATTTCACATTGCTGGTCTCTGCTTCATTGCACTCAACCGGATTATTGCACCATCATTCTACGCACAGCAGAATACAAAAAGTCCTACAATCGCAGGTCTTGTAAATTTTGCTGCAAACATGATTCTCGCTTCAATCCTTGTAAGAAAATTCGGCGGAAACGGAATTGCACTCGCACTTACTTTAGCAAGCGCTGTAAACACAATCATGCTTTTTATTTTTCTTGGAAAATCAAAAAACATTCAGCTTGCATCCCTTATAAAAAACACATTGCTTTATACAATCAAAATGTGTCTGTTCTCAGCAATTGCCGCAGTTCCAGTTTATCTTCTCAGAGGGAAAATAATCAGTCTGCTGGCAGGACACGATAAAATAATTTCTCAGGGAATTCCCGTCGGTACAACAGCCTTATTATTTGGAGCAATCGGAATCGGTCTGATGATTGTAACAAAAGATCCTCTTATAAAATCAGTTTTAAACAAAATCAAATCAAGATAATCAGCATCAGAAAATGGAGATCAAAAATGGATTTCAACGCAATATATAAAAAAAGAAGAGACAAAGCTGCTGCCTACATGAAAGAACACAATATAAAGGCTGCAGTATTTGAAGACAGCGAAGATAGAAGAGAACCAACTTTAAGATATCTGACAGGACATCCTTCAGACGGAGCCTTAATTTTAACTGATGACGGGAAAAGTTATCTTGTAGCATGGGACGAAAATCTTGCAAAAGAAAAAGGTCACGCGGATGAAATTCTTCCGTCAGAAAAATTCAAGAGAAGCTACGTAACGGCCGCAAAAGAAATTTTAGGTTCTGCAGGAAAAGGCAATATACTCTGCATCTCAAGCGGAACTCCATTTTCACAGTATGCAAAATACACAAAAGAATTATCAGACTGGAACATCTGTGCTGACGAAAATAAAGTTCATGATTTTGTAAAAGAATGCAGAGCAATAAAAGATGAATACGAAATTCAATGCACAAAAAAAGCCTGTTCAATTACAGACGCAATGACGAGTGAAATAATTGACGCACTAAAAAAAGGAAAAATAAAATCTGAAATTGATGTCGCACTTTTTATAGAACGAACACTCAGAGAACAGGGCGCAGAAAGAACAAGCTTTGACACTCTTGCAGCAGGACCTGAAAGAAGTTTTGCAATTCACGCTTTCCCGGGATACACTCAGGGCCCATGGGGAACAAAAGGACTTTCCATTCTTGATTTTGGAGTATGCTACGAAGGTTACGCAAGTGACTGTACAATCACAGTTGCAAAGGATGCCAGCGCAGAACAGCAGAAGCTTCTTGATCTTGTTGAAACTGCAGCCGCTGAATGCAGAAAGCTCTACATTCCGGGAAAAGAAATTTGCAAAGCTGTAAAAAAAGCAGATGAAATTTTTGCACAGGCAGGAAGAAAAATACCACACGGACTTGGACACGGAACAGGTCTTGAAATACATGAAGAACCTTTTGTAAGCATGAGAGCCGCCGAAGGGAAAAAGTTTCAATGCGGAAATATTATTACTCTGGAGCCAGGACTTTACGACAAAGAGCTCGGCGGCGTCCGTCTTGAAAACGATGTTCTTATCACAGAAAGCGGAAACGAAATACTTACTTCAAGCAAAATTTTCAGGTTGTAACGTATTGTAATACACCTTAAAAGCAAGTAAACTTTGCATTGATTAATGAGAGACTGTTATAAAATCTTAGGCGTCAGACCGGATGCTTCGGCAGCGGAAATAAAACGCGCATACAGAAAAAAAGCAAAATTTCTTCATCCGGATTTAAATAACGGAGAGACTGCAGAAGAATTTAAAGAACTTGTTGCAGCCTACGAAACTTTGTCTGATATAAAGACACGCTCTCTTTTCGATGAATCAAATTTATTCAAAAACAATTTTACTTTCAAAAAAGAAAAAAAAGATACCTTCGATTACAGAAAATGGCTGCTTGGAAGAACAGATGATGAATCCAGAGCTAAGCTTATATTTTTCGATCTTCTGCATGACAGAGAAGATGAAGCAGTAAAAGAATTTAAGCGCATGAATATGGAACGCGTGAACTTTAAACTGTCACGGTGGGTCGTTCAGGAAGATTTTATGGATTACGGTTTCATTCTTGCGGAAGAGCTTGTGCTGCGGCAGGAATATTACGATGCTGCAATTCTTCTGGAACAGATAATTCAGAT
>AUXO017836805.1_pt1 | contig 10348 bp, 5 predicted proteins | sample 768731 | NCBI WGS metagenome assembly AUXO01 (sample SAMN02715735, study PRJNA202380) | gut metagenome | biome: sheep rumen | host: Ovis aries | place: New Zealand: Palmerston North | reverse complement strand
AGTACTATCTGGACCACCTGAACCTCTCGAACAAGTTCGACAAGGAGATGGCGTTGACCAACAATCTGCTGGTGAACCTCGACGAGTTGGATGCCATCCGTCCAACGCAGCATGCTGCCTTGAAGCAGACGCTCTCGAAGAGCAAGGTGAACGGACGCCCCATCTATGGTGCCTCGCAAGAGGACAGGGCGCGTTATGCCTCGTTGTGGCGACGACGAATAATCCCCATCCACTGACGGATGCCACAGGAAGTCGTCGATACATCTGTGTGCAGATACCCGACGGGCACTATATTAATAATGTGGGCGAGATTGACTATGACCAACTCTATGCACAGGTGGTGCATGAAGTGGTGGAAGAAAAGGCGCCCTATTGGTTCTCGAACGACGAGGTTGCCCGAATCCAGGAACAGAACCAGAACTTTCAGGAAAAGAAGGATATGGCGGAGTTGGTAAAGGCCTGTTTCCGTAAGCCCAAGGAGAACGAGGACTACCAATCAATGGACAGCACAGCACTATTGGAGATGATCAAGAAGGATTATCCCAGTATTCAGATCAATCGCAGTGCACGCATCTGTCTGGGATTGACGATGAAGGAGTTGGGTTTCACCCACACAAATCCCAAGAACGTGCCCCATTATCAAGTGATACCAGTCAGGGCTGCATAGCGCTGGGTTAGATGTAGGTTACATGTGGGTTATATGTTGGGGCGACATATAACCCACCTCAACCCCCGATATACAGCCCCTTTGCACTCCCTAGGTTATAAGGTTATATTCCCACTTCCTAACAGCTTCAATAAATATGCGTCACACCTTGCTCTACAGCCATCATTGGAACGAAGTGTTCCAAGCATTGGAATAACCCATATAAGGCACCCTTCCAGAGTAACGAACCTTTCAATCTCGGAGTTTGCCGCCTATCGGGTCATTTGCTTGGGGTGTCGGGGAGAAATGTGGCATTTATACAAAGCCGACTTTGTTCTGTAATTTCTTGTCCCATTTGAAGTGGGCTACATCATCTAACGTGACGGAACGTTCGCTCCCTGTTCTTACCATCCGTATCTGTGTGATATGAGCTATCGTCTGGGCGAGATGGAACATCGTTCTGGCATTGACAGGTGACTCTTTCGTCTCACTCGCCTTGATGCTTTTCACATATTGGCTGACTATCTGTTTGGCATCGGGCATGATGTCCAGTTGGTATTCGCTCTTCAGCAGGCTGACAAGGATTTCCGTTAACTCTGAGACGGAAAAATCATTAAACACGATAGAGTTGTCATAAGCTGCAACACCGTTGGTTGCAAGGTTCTGGGCTATCATGTCCTCAGAGACATTGACCTGGGCAAAGACCAGTGCTGTGGTCTGATGGAGTTCGCGAAGCTTGTTGAATATCCACATTCTCAGATGATCTGAATTGACATTCTTGATATTAGGTGCATCCATGTCTAAGAACAACAGACCGTCTTTCGACTCTTTGATGACACGTTCCAGAACTTTGTAACAATCATTACCCGTCAGTTCGTCGGCATTGACGCTGATAGTCTGCCCCCGTTTCAGGATGCCGAGACCTTGTAGAATCTTACCAAGAACTTCTGCTACCGTACTCTTGCCAGTTCCTGTTTTGCCGATGAAATTCCAGCAAAGACTCTGAGGTGTCACTTTCAAGGTTTTATGCTGATGGCTCATTCGTGATATCGCCACATAATCGTTCAGTGCTTTCTTTGCATTCTCCAAACCTGTTAAATGATTCAGCTTTTCTATTGACTCCGTCAGAATAGTCTCGTCCAAATCCTTTAGCTGGTATTCCTTGGATTTAACATCAGGAATATCACATTCCTCAATGGTTGTCATCTCCTCAAGACTAATCTGTTCAGCAGGCTTGTTAAGTAATCGCTGACTAAGTGACGGAATAATATTCGTAGTAATCAGTCGGGTGATAAAACGTCCGTTCCCGAAATGCTCATCCTTGTGGTCATATTCATAGATGACGTATTTGGCAAGTTTGCGTTCTGCCTCTTTGGTCATCGTGTAGTGCTCGTCCTCAAGCACCTTCTTGCCAATCTGCATGAGTTGTTCGGGGGTATAATCCTCAAACTGGAAGATATATGGGAAACGACTCTTCATGCCAGGATTTGCCTCCAACATCCTGTTCATCTCCCCAGTATAACCAGCTAAAATGACGATCATGTCCGTATCGTCTGATCCAAGATACGTAAGCAATGTCTCTATGACTCGCATGCCATAGTCTCTTTTGTTGTCTATCTCCGTAAACAGGTTGTACGCTTCATCGATAAACAAGACACCGCCACTTGCGCTGTTAATGGCATTCGTGGTATTCTTCTCCGCATCACCGATAAATTCGCCTACCAGTTTAGAACGGTCAGTGACTACAACATGACCAGATGACAACACCCCGATACTATGGTATATTTCACCTAAATACTTGGCAATAGTCGTCTTACCCGTCCCAGGATTACCAGTAAAGACCATGTGCATGGGTGGCATCCTGTTATGCAAGCCCTTCGCTGCCCTGATGGTGTTGAGCTTGACAAGAGACGTGTGGTCCAGTATCTGTTTCTTGATATCGTCCAAGCCGATAAGAGATTTCAGTTTCTGAATAGCTGCATCTGTATCAGTTTGGCTAATCGGAGGTAAGTCTTCCGGCATGATGGTGCAGAGATCCATCTGCTCAGGGAGCAGATTCTGGTTCATCACTCTCTCAGAAATCCTCGGAACAATCTCCTTATCAAAAATACCTCTTAGGAATGCTGCGTTTTTAAAGTTAGAACCACGCAACTTATAAGCATGACTGATATAGTCCTTCAATGCCGGCTCTGCAGATGGGTCTAGGAGATAGTTTCTGGTATTGATATAATCTACCATAGACTGAAATAACGCATCAGGGGTAAGGTCCTCGAAATGGAAGATATACTGGAACCATTCCCTTGCTTTCTCATGACCTTTTACAAGCTCCAACACTTGATTGCGTTTTCCACACAGGATGACGATGCTGTTGGTGAGCTTCGTCATTTTGTTGCACAGTTCTTCGATACCTGTCTTGTTGTTGGTATGTCCTCTCATACCAAGTAGCTCCGCATTCCCGATACAAATCACAGTATCGTCTTTGCAGACTTCATTCATGGAACTCTCAAAGCCCTCATTGAAATCATACATCGTTGTTGCGTCACGATAAATATACTCGGTGATATTGTAGATACCTATCAGACGGTTACGTATTTCATCGATAGCTTCGGGAATGCCGACACCCTCATTACCTGTCAGCACATAATGCTGAAGCGAGGAACTCGCTTGATGGTCAGAATCGGACTCCAGTTCACAACGAAGTCTGACTTTGTAAAACTTGATGGTATTGTCTAAAGCCTTTAAGTGCTCTTGAAAATCGACGGGTGCGTAGTCCAATATATTCATGTTATTGGTTTTTATCATTATACATTGCTGCAAAGATATACAATATTTTTGGAAAAAGTGATTACATTTCGAATATTTTGAGTATTTTTGCATCATGAGAGAAAAAGAAGATGCCGCACAGAAATATCTTGAAGCCCGCGAGGCAGTCAGGAATGCAAAAGACCCGAAGGCGTTCCTGCGTCTGGGGATGCTTTATACCCAAGGTATAGGTATTGGGAAGAACTATGTACTTGCCAACTACTTTTTTGAAAAAGCACGTACCATGGGATGCAAGGAGGCTGAACGCTATATGGATATTGCTTATGAAGCCGGAGTAAAGGATTTCGCAGAGAATATCACTAGCGCTATCGGTGACCCAGCACATGTTTCTCATGATGTAGTCGACAGATTATGGCATCGTGTTGAAAGAGAGCGAAAGGCGGGGAATTATGGTAATCTGTCAAAGATTCGTGAATACCGGCCATTGTTCTATCCCAATTATAGTGGGAAGAAAGCCATAGAGGATATCCTGAACGGTCGTAACACCGTTGATGCTGACATCCTGTTTTCCATATGCACCTCCGATAACAAATCAGAGGTCTATCTGAACTCAAAAGATAAATTGTTAAGTCAACTCTATGCTCCTGTCACGACAAATACGGCACTATATGAAACCATCAAAAAAGCAAATTGTGAGCAATTGCTGGGAAAAGATGAAAATGAATTGGCGCAGTGTTTGGTTAACTTGACCGCCTCTTATACGAAGGCCTGTCGGAATCACGGAATAAAACCGAAAGAACTGATTGCATTTAATTATTCAGATTTTTATCCATACATCAAGCCATCCACATTGACCTCTATCAGAAGACAAGGGTTCGCATGGCTGTTATCCGTCAAGGATTTGGATCCTGTCATAGAAGCGAGATTCCTGAACAATTTGGATAACGACAGCGAGCTCCTGAGCATTAGTGAAGGAGTCGAGGATATGGATTTGCAATTGTTCCTGATATCGTTTGTGGAGTTCAATATTGACATCAATGCACTGGAGTTGGGCTCCCTGATTTTGTTACGGATGTACAGGAATGGCAATATGGTAAAACTCGCAACACACCTCAACCATTTCTTACAACAGCTCAAGGACGTAGGCATTCAACACGATCTGCCCAACTATGTCCCACAGAATCTTCCTCCCATCGATTTGATGGAATAAGAATTGAACGCTCTGGATTCTTCTATATCGTTTTCTTTCTTAGTCTAAGTAATATTTCTTTCGTTCTTCTGGAGTCAATGGTGTTTGATAGAACAATTTATTCTCATCGCTGATGATCTTGGTAAGTGGTTTGAAATCGATTACGTCTACTATTTCGTTTCCTATACAAATGATATGCTTGTCGTCAGGAAAGAACGCAACCGAATTATAATAACCAGCACTCACTATGTCTGTTGTTGTTCCGCTTTCAAAGTTGGACATTTCAACAGCCTTACGTATTGTAAGGACACTACATGAATCTTTGCTGATTGGCGAAAACGAACTATTGTTACCACATGTTCCTTCTATGGTTGTCAAGATGCGTCTTGAATCAATGTCCCATACGGAAAGTGAAGGATGTTTTAATGACTTGTTCTTAATCAAAAGACGACTGCCGTCTAAGGTAAACATACCACTAGTGGAGTTAAAAAAAGATTCACCTTCTGGTGGACTGCATGTTAACACACATTCTTCCTTGTCAACATCCCACAATTTGAATGATTTTCCTTTAGAAGATAAAATGAGTAGAGGCTTTGATACATTGAATTCCAGATAATATGAATCTGTACTGTTTGTACATCCCTCAAGAATGCAGATACAATTTCCTGTGTGTGCATTCCAAACTCTCACGGTTCCGTCCTCAGCCGACGAGGCTATTAATCTTTCAGATTTGTCATATATGATATTCCGAATCTTTCCAGTATGGCCTGCCAATCTTCGCGTACGTTCTTTTTTTCGAGTATCCCAGATATTTATTATATTGTCTCTGTCTGCATACAAAATATAATTGGACTCAAACATGTAAGTCGCAAAACTAACGTGATCGGACTCTTCCATCTTATATTCTATTATTTGTTCTGATTTTTTAATATCCCAAACAGTCAGGGTGAGACTGAAAGATACCGCCACTTTTTTCTTTTCAGTTTCTTCGTTTTCAGTTCGGATAATAAATGACTGAACACTGAGCGCGGACATTTCCGTTCCTTTTGAATTAAATGCCATTTTCATAAGATGGCCAGAATCAGTTCTTATGTACAACAGACATTTGAAAGAATCAAAAGACATTATTTTGATACTCATAGGAGAAACAATGGCATAACTATCATGCAATGGTCGTATGACAGTTGATTCTACTTCCTCAAACGAGTAGTAATTAATAAAGCCACGGGTGTTCCATAGCAAGATGGAATGGTCTGACGACGCAGAAATCATTGTTCCCCCATCAGGGCTTAAAATAACAGCATTTACTTCGTCCCTATGAAGACTTAGGGTCTTTAGGCAAAGGCCCGTTCTCGTGTTCCATACTTTGATGGTCTTGTCTCTTGATGCAGTGATGAACGACTGTTTGCTTGGAAGAATATCAATAGAGGTAATGGCACCTAAATGACCTTCGTATTTCTTTTCTGATTTACCCGTGATGGTGTTCCATCGTATCACCTCTCCATCATTGTAGCTACATATTATTTGATTTTCGCTTAAGAACACTATATGTAGGCAAACACTGTTGTTCGGATTACACAGACGATTCACGCATTCTCCAGATTGTGTGTTCAGGATAAAAGTGGTGTTACTACTGGAAAACAAAAGTTGATTTCCGCTTGGACTAAATGTGAGGTTCGTGATGGAAGAGTCTGCCTCCTTTATTATGAATTTTCTGTTTCCCGTTGTTTTTTCCCACACCTCAACTGCGCCACTGTATGTTCCCGAGGCAATTAGTGTCTCATCCTTATTGATTGTCAAATGAGAGTGGTATGTCTCCTGACTATCAAGAACTAAAAATGGTTGTTCTTGATTGACTTTTTGGACATAGATGGCTTTTCGCATATTTGCATCAGATATATATACAAAGGTAAATCCATCAGAAAGGAAGCAAGGCTCTAATCCGTCCACCCTATTAACTACCATATTTCTTCTGATGTCATAAATGTAAGTTCTATTGGAAAACTCCTGTTCAGAGCAAGACATCACATGAGTACCTTGTGCGTTGTAAGTCAGATGACGAACAGTGCCGTTGACAGGATAATCGTAAATGCACTCGTTTGCCTCCACGTCCCATATACGGACAACGGAATCTGCACCTGAAGCAAACGACAAACCGTCGGGACTATAGGCAAGGGCATAGACGGGTGTCTTATGTCCTCCAGTCTTATGACTTTGGCGTCTTGGCGCAACATCCCATATCCGAAGCGTTCCGTCATGTGCAGATGACAGAATCTTCCTAAAGTTGTCAAAGGACTGGATAGCGGACACCTCCTTGGCGTGTCCGCCTAAACATTTGTAAATATTGTCAGTTGCCAGATTCCAGAAATAGATGAAGTAGGATGATCCAAGAATCAGCGATGTGTCATCAGAGGAAAACAGAAGTTTTTGGGCTGTTAACTTTTGCATGGTTTTTATACATTCGCCTGTTGCTGCATTCCACACTTGTATCACCTTATCTTCAGAAGCAGAAGCAACATACCTCCCGTCATTACTAAATTTTGCTACAAGTACACACTCCCGGTGACCTTGATAACTTATAATTTTTTGTCCTGACTTTATGTCCCATATGGATACGGTATGGTCATTTGAGGCGGAAACCAATTGAGACCCAGAAGAGTTGAAAGAGACATAGGTGACATTTCTGGAGTGCCCTTCTAGTATTTGAACACATTTGCCTGAAAGTGCATTCCAAATTCTAATGGTATTGTCCCACGATGCTGAGGCTATGTTTCCATCTTGACTGCATGTGACATATTGAACCTTGCGAGTATGTCCTTCCAATATTTTTATGCACTCTCCGTTTTGTACGTCCCACAACCGAAGAGTTTTATCTTTAGATGCTGACACCAGTGTTTTGCCACTGGGCATAAAGCAAACAGAGGTCACAGTGTCGCCGTGGCCATTTAATGTCTTAAGAGTCTGTCCATTGTCGATGCTGACGATATAGATTGTCTTCTCACATGCAACAGCAACTAGTCGTCCTGTCACATCAATAGAGATGTCATTCAGATAGTCACGATCTCCTGTTGATTTCCATATTATGGTGTTTTGAGTTTTGAGAGCTTTTCTGATGGCATATTCTGCTTCGGGGACGTAGGGTCTTTCATGGTCAGGCAATATGTTTAATGCTAATTTCCGTGCAGTATATGCATCTCCCGAATCAGCTAACTGAATTACCTTTTCAGCCAAAAATCTGCTCTGAGCGATTAACAACCGATTGTTTTGTTCCTCTATATTCCTTTTTCGTTCTTCTTCTAATCGTACATGCCTTTGCCATATTTCATCGACCTCTATTTTCAGAATAGCTGCGAGTATTTCTATTATAGCATGCTCAAAACTATATGTAGTTATATTAGCAGCACGCCCTTTATAAGGTCTTAACGCCTTAGGCATACATTCATGGTTTTCATCTGGAGATTTCGCATTAACAATGCCATCAATAACAAAAGGATAGATATAGTCCAGCCCTCTTATGCTTTTAAAATATACTATTTCTTTATTTACCCAATCTGATTCAACAGCATTTGGAGAACAAACGACAATTAGATATTCTGACTGGTCTAGTTGCCTTCTTATCTCTGAACTCAAATCATTAGTGGCCCCCATTCCTGTATTATCACGGAAGATCTCTTTAAAAGAATCTCTTCGATCTGGGTACTTTTGCTTTACAGAAACTGGCAAGCGGAAATCAAGCAGGAAATTGTCTAACCTTTCTGCCTGTTTTATATCTTTATGGCTGTAGCTTATAAAAGCAAAATTCTTGAATGTTCTTTTTTCGTTCATATACTACGACATTATTTGAAAGCCCCCCAAGATGTGCCTTTATTTAACATCTGGTATATTGCTCTAACACTTGCTGTTCTTTCTCTTTCAATATTGCAACAGGGATACAAATCGCCACGCCCCACAGGATAGCCTTAGCCAACCAAGAAGTCTGTTCTTTCTACGTATCTTTCTTCCAAATATATAACCACAGCAGAATTGCAGGAAGAAGTGCAGCAGACAAGATAATCATTGTATTCGTTGCTAACTTATTTTCTTACTACTATCGTGTAATCAGATCATTCACATTCTTTACAAATCTAATAGGTGCAATATATTCTCTTTCCACGTCATCGTTTAGAATTTCAGCGACCAACACTTCACTTACTTTTTTTAAGGCTTCTCTGGCATCCTGTTCAATTCCTCTAAATGCGACACTACTTTCTTCATTTCTATATAGCAAAGCTGTATCGCTTCCGTCGTAAATAAATCGGGCATTATTGGGTTTCCCCTCTCTAGAATTCATCATGATCATAATTTCTCCTTTAGCATTTTGGAGAATAGAGTAAGAACCTTTTACACCAACTTCGTTAGATAAAGGTTCACTTTTTGATTCACTCTCCGAATTATTTTCATGCTGAAGAAATTGATTTAGTAATTCTTCAAAATCATCCTCAGGAGATGTTCTAAAATTTTCTACAGCTTTTTTCAACTCTTCGACAGTTATGCCTTTAATTCTAGCTAATTTAGAAAGGATTTCATCAAATTCAATTTCTTTCTGTTTGTATGGTAGATTCTTCTCTATTTGTTTTTTTAGATTATCAAAGCCTAATGATGGATCAGGTATTCCATCTATATAATGATTGACACTAAGGTAATAGCTCAGCACATCAGACATAATAGTATCAGTAATTCTAAAAGGAATAATGACCTTCTCCTTAGAAAAAGCTCTATCTACTTCTCTTGTGACATGTCTTGAATTGTTCGCATTTTCTGAAAACAAAAGCAACATTAACTGCGATTCGTCAATTCCGTTAAGAATAGCCTGAGCGTACGGTATTCCAGCTGTTACATTTCGCGGTGCAATCCAGCATAAGATGTCATGGTCTTCCAAATATTTACAGAGTTGCTGAGCCACTTCTTGATCTTTACTCGAATAAGATATAAACACATCGTACTTCATAATTCATTTCTTTTTAGTTATTTTCTGCAAATATAGTAACAATTCTGAAAAGCGCCAAGTCTTTGTGTTACTTTTTAAACACTTCATCACCTGTCCTTCGGACACGAGTCTATCTTAAATCCTAACTTCAAAATGAGTTTCAGAGTCTCCACAGAAGTATTCCTATCGTAAACCTTTTCCTCTTCTGGCAGGTCCTCGTAAGCGACGAGGCAGGGGTGATGCTTTAGGGCGTCATCACGTTTCTCGCCGTATGTCCATCCTTGGGTGAGACGCTCTTTTGCCCATATCTCATGCACATTTTTCGCCATTGCCTCTAGCAGTGGATTCAACTCCTCTGGCAACTGTATGTCAGAAGTGTCTATAGGTTGTGGGGTGTATCTCTTTGTTTTCATTGTACTAATAGTTTTTCCTTGTTTAATAGTATTGTGTTATCTACTACACCAAAATCGTATGACTTGTAGTCCGAAGGCCATTCGCTCTTGAGCGTGGCTCGACTTTCGTCATCTAATTCCTGCCAAGGGCACAAACAATTATGTTGACGTATACGCTCATCACAACTATGCAAGCCCTTGTGTGCCTTTGTATAACCAAGCATCTCGTGCGATGCTACCCATCGGATATGCTCCAATCGTGCTAGATTCAGTATAATTTTGTTTTCTAAAGGTGTGAGGAAAGGATAGTTTATTTTGTCGTACGAACCTTCGCATTGAGGCAAATTCTCATCATTAAAATAACGGCGCAGGAAATCACTCCAGTTATAATC
>AUXO015766907.1_pt1 | contig 10348 bp, 9 predicted proteins | sample 768731 | NCBI WGS metagenome assembly AUXO01 (sample SAMN02715735, study PRJNA202380) | gut metagenome | biome: sheep rumen | host: Ovis aries | place: New Zealand: Palmerston North | reverse complement strand
AGAAATTCAAAACTACATTCTTTTGCTAGATTTATAGTTGCTCCACAACGTGAAAAACTCAATTCTCGCACTCTTTTTATAGTTTTAGGAATAGTAACTTTTCGTAATTGTTTATTTGAAAACGCGTATGCTTCTATTTCAACAACGGGTAAATCTTCATAAGTCTCTGGTATAGTAATAGTTTTAGGCCATTTCCTTTTTCGAACCAATTCTTGTTTAAAACCAGTGACTGCATATCCGCCGTCAACTGCTTCATATTCAAATGGGTCTCCGCCACCATACAAAACACCGTTTTTGGTCTCAATGGATTGGACTACTTTATTTCCAAAATAAATTGAATTTATTTCACTCATAAAAGTACCCTCCTTCTACTCCAATGGTTCTACTGGAATGAATGGTCCTTCCTCTTCACTTGAATCTGCTTCAGTTATGATATATAAATAGCCATCATACTTTATAGAAGGTTCATGGTCAAGCACTACCAAAATTAAGCCATCCGCATTATCACTTGAAGGCTCTTCTGTTAAGTAAGGTAAAGCATTTGAAGGAATGACATTTTTACCATCGAAGCGAAGTATTTTGCCTGTGTCCTTTTTCTTTGTAGGTGTCTGAACATAAGTGACATTTGGTGCAACCCACTCTTCTTCACCAGTTCCTCCACCACCACTAATCAAGTGGATTCCTTCTGCATCAATATAAGAAGTGCCGTCTGTAATGACAATACCATTTGTTGTATTGTCAAACTCAACAGTATTTCCATCAAATACAAGACCGTCATCAACATCATATGTATTTCCGCCAGTAGATTTAACTGTCTTAACTTGTGGATCATCTAATCTACGATAGCCTTCATCTTTAACCACTACTGTTTCATTCTTTAATTTGAATAAGAAGTCTAGCATTGTTAAATCAATATCAAAATTGAAAGTAGTCTTCATGTATGCTAACCATTCAGGATTAATTTCTACTTTAATGACATTCATTTGCTCTTCTGAAACTATAACAACTTTTCCTTGTTCGTCATTCCAAGTTACCCACTTTTGTTCAATTTCTTCATCATATTCTTCATTTAAATGGTTTTGGAATGGATACTCTGGTAAGTTTTCATCGCCTTCATTAGACGCTACACGAATCCCAGCGTTTAGCCTAGTCCCATCACTTGTATTATCTATTAATACTTTATTCTCAACATTGTGACCTAACAAAATTGCAAACAAAATAGATTCATTAGAACTTTCATTATCTTCAAAAGTTAGATTTACTCCTACTGGAAATTCATACCTTGCAGGATCTGAACTATCTTCTGTAAAAACTCTCCACATTCCAAAGTATTGATCCATTAAATGGGGATCAACATCTTGATTAGCCAATTCAATAATTTTGTCTCTAACCACATTTAAAAAGTCTTCTAGTTTAGTTTTATTTATATCGCTAAATAAAAACTGATACTTCTTGCCTAGTTCAACATGTTCTTCTATAGTCTCTTCTTTTATTGTAGAATACCAAGACCATATGCTGCCATCTGGTAATTTATACAAGGCTTTTACATCACCTGTATCTGGAAGTTTTTCTATTGGAGTTAATCCACCAGCTCCACCAGACATTGCACCTAGACTGAAGTCTTTTAATGTACGTTCGATTTTTTTAGCATCTCTATTTGCCATATCTTTTCTTGTCCTTTCTCACATAATTTTGTTACAATTATATAATACCAATAATAACACTAAACGTATATGGTAAAAAAGAAAAAAACTCGTTATAACACGAGTTTCTATTCTAAACTTTCACAACTGAAAACATAATAGCCATCTTTTGTTTCTTTTCCAAACCAGACTTCATTATTTTCCTTTGCATATTCTGGATCTGTTAATGCTCTTTCTAACAATTCTACTTTATCTTTTTGGTAGCGATCAAATAAAGTTTTATCCTTAAAATCAAGGAAATGGCAAGACCAAACTTCTTTATTGAAATATTTCATTATAGCAAGAGCAATATCTGCTTCACTAATTTTTCTAGTTCCTTCATAAAGCTCGACTTCATATTTAGGTGTTTTAAAATCTTCCAAATCTGGAACAAACATATTCACATAGCCTTCTAATGCATAGAATTTAGAAAAGAAGTCATACCATATTTTAACCATTTCAGCAGTAGTCAAAGTTTCTACTGGTTTGTTCATTACTGCAGAATATCTTAATTTAGGATTGCAGAAAATATTTCTTAAGGTTTCTAATGGTTTAGTTGTTGTTTCATTAAATTTCAAGTTATTACATACGCATTCCACACTATTTAAGAAATTATAAACACTTGATTCATAATTGTCTAAATCAATACTAATTGAAGTATGCCATCTACAGCCATGAATATCTAATGAATTCTGAATTTCGCTAAAGTTAACTGTGACAGAATTTCCAACCAAATAGATCTTAATCACTGTATCATTTAATTTAAATGCACCATAATCTTCATTTAAAGTTGGAAAGAAACTATAACCATCGTCATTTTTCAAAAACGCATAGCCCACAAATTTTCCTTTCATGATATATGTGATTTCATCATCGGCAGGAGTTAAATCCTTATAAATTTTATAATTATTAGGTATGTTAATATCTTCTGCCAAAATGATTTTTTCAACAGCCTGTAGTAGTCCTTCTTTTACTGCCTCTATCATACAACTTTCAATAGGCATTCTAGTAAAACCTGTTGTAAATTTATTTACTATTCCATTGACTGTTTTATCTTTTTCTATCATTTCATTGACAGTTTCATAAATGCTTTTATTTTCATCAGCACTAATATCTGTCTTGTTAAAACCGTATCCCTTTTCCATTTTTTGCCTCCTAGTTTTTCTCTATGTTCGTTTAGGTTCTATTTCTTTGAAGCATCTCTTGACTTCAATTTTTCATTAACTTCAATCTCTGGTTCTTCTTTCATTACCTCTACGATTTTCTGATAGCGTTCCAATTCCTTTTTTAAAATATCACCATAATGATCAATAACAGCATCAACCATTATAGGAGAAATAACAACATTTCCATCTCCAACAATTCTTGTTTTTGAACCAATTTTAGCAAGTTCGATTAGTGAATTAAGCATATCAATGGTCGAAGTATTATCAATCATACTATCAACATACTTTCTGAAAGTGTTAACTGTTTCAAAATCTTTCTTAGAATATCTTAATTTGTATTCTTGTTCGCCATTCCAATCATAAGGTTTTTCATCATAACTAATATCCGGATCCTCATAGGGAAAATCAAAATCAACATATTTACTCATTTTCTTTCAACCACCTTTCAACATCTTCGTCTCCTTCGTAATTGCTATCAAAAGCAAAGTCAAGCGCAGTAACAAATCTATTGTATTTAAAAAGGTATGTGCAAAATTGAAGTCGCCAAAAGTCTTTATCATTGCCATAATCATAACATCTTATACACCCAATTATATCAATCTTATCATGTTCGCCTTTAGAGATTTCTAAATATTTTTCATAGTTGCATGTATCAGAAACAATAGTTGTATCATCTTGTGAATTACGGATTAAAAATTCATCGCACAAGTCTTCAATTCTCTTACCATATTTCTTGGCCTTACTCAAATCATAACTATCACGCTTTAAAATCTTTTCTTCTTTTGTTCTAATCCACACGTCTAATTCACCTCACAATTCAAGTCATAATCTACTTTCATTGCTTTATTTAATTCTTCAATTTGAAATTTCTCAAAAGCATTTTTCTTGAAATTGAATTTGCATATCGCATAATCAAAATTTTTGCCCCTACTTTTTAGAAATATGTCTCCATAAATATCTTGAATTAGAGGATTGTTTGTATATTGTTTTAATTTGTCGCGTTCTTCTTTTTTTATTTCGATAAGTGCAAGTTTAGAAAATGCTTCAAAACTAAAATCACCACCGCTTTTAAATGCTTCTGAAAACTCTTCATCTTTTTTTCTTACAACAAATAATTCGCAAATATCTTCTATCTTATCCCCTACGTCAATAACTTCGCTTTTTTCAAATGCTTCTTGTCCGTCTAAAGAATAAAAGACATCATTTTTTAAATAGCATTCATATATGCAATCATTCTCAGTTCTAATCCACACGTCTAATTCACCTCACCAGAAATAGTAATATCTTTAATTTGTTCTTCCGTAGACATCTTAATTTCATATGGTTTAAACACTCTTTCGCTGAAATCAAAGTAACATACAAATATATCTTTTTCCCTATCTTCTTCAAGAGGAATTCTTATAGCACCACAAATCCTATCCGCCATTTTATTTGACGCATAAAATTTAATTGTAAGATAATCCAATTCGGTTAATACCTTAATCTCTGTTCCGTTTTTTATTTCCAAAAAGAACAAATCGCAAACCTCTTCAATTTTATTTCCGTACTTCTTCACCTCATTCTCACCATATATATCCTTATTATATATAGTAACGAAATCAGTCCCTACTTTATATATATCCTTATTATATATAGTAACGAAATCAGTCCCTACTTTCTCACATTCTAGCACTTCGTCATTTTTAGTTCTTATCCACATATCTTAAATTGCCTTTCCTTATAACCGCTTGCTAGACCGCCAAAGCGGTCTGCAAGAATTATGTTCTAACCTTTAAACGTCCATTTTCAAAACCGACTAGCACATATGGCTTATTCATGCAGCACTTATACATTTTGCAGTTTTGGAACATCTTCTTAAAGTTAGCATTATATGTTGCTGATGACACATCTGCATCACCACACAAGTCTTGAATATCACTTAATCGCATATATATATCGTTATTTGCGAAATATGCAAAGCTATCTTCTTGATTCTTTAATAGGCTTCGCCATGCATCAAAGTTATTATCATAACCCATTTCCATTAATGTATCAGAATTATAAATTGGCTTTGGCTTCTTATCTGCATAAGCCTCACCTGTATCAAATACCATTTTTCTACTTCTATCTAAGTGTAATGTAGAAGATTCCATATACTTGACAATTTTTGCAATTGTAATTGTTTGAACCTTATTTCTTAAATCAAGATCCACAGCACTATATGAATCATTCCAATCATTACTTGAGAACTTGAAGTTCTTTGTGAAGCCACATGTAGCATTCTTAATTCCATACATTGCTAAATAAATGAAAATTTTATAGTTATCAATATTGTCTTTAATATCACTTAAATCTTGTTTAAATGGTGTAAAGTAATAATCCATACTTTTCTTCTTAGTTTGCTCAATACTTTCTTTAAACTGGTAGAATACTTCATACATATTGATTCTTCGTGAGAAACCATCTGAAATATCACCGAACTTTAATTTATCTTGCTCGTTTGCACTCCAAATATACTTACAGTTAATCCAGCTTGAATATCTATCTTTACCTTTTCTTTCAACTGTCTGTAATTCAGAACCAGTAAGTAATTTCAAATGCTCACACGCACCTAAAGACACAGACTTTTCATTTGTTTCCAAATAAATATTATGCGCCTTATTTTCTAATGCACCAGCAATGAAGTTATTATTTTCAATCGAGAACATACTGTTTTGTGTAGGCATTGGCACAACTCTATTTGAAAAGCAACCATCAAACAATGAGTTCTTACCATTTCTACCACTACCAATTAGCATAATAAAATATTGTAAGAATGACACATTAATTAAATAGCCTGTAATCTCACACAAATGCTTAAATCTTTCCATACTAAAAACATCATTTGCATCAAAAGCCATATTATACATTAATTCAAAACACATATTTTTGTTCTTATGGTCTGGATCATTTAATCCGGCCCATCTATATGGCTCTTCGATTTCCTTCATAAATTCAACGAATTCTTCAACGTCTGTTTCCATAATATTTAACCCAATGGGCTCAAAGTCAAAGTCCATATACCATTGAATTACATAGGAAGTATCATAACTATAAATTCGGTTTGACAACTCAGGCAATCTCTCTATGTCATACTTAAATAGCCAAGTATCATTTTTAAAATCGTAAACACCATTTCTAAAAGCACAACAATAATCTGGAATGTGCTTAACAATATCACAGGTATCATTTGTATTAAAAGAAATTCTTTTCAAAGTAGAAGCCAAGTTCATTGTAAAGTTCTTAACAATGTCTCTTATCTTATCATCCACTTGGTCATTAATCTTTTTGAAATACTTATTTCTTAAAATAGCATACAAATTATCTATGACGATTTCTTTTGCGCTATCCGCATCAACATAATTATAATTAATTTGATAAAATCTTTTTGCAATATACTTTTCACCCATGACAAACACGCCACACTGCCATGCCAATTCTTTACGCCACTCGACATATGGCATTTTTAGATAATTGGAATTTGTCACCTGATCCTCAATGACTTGTGCCGCAGTCTTATTCAAAGTAGGTGCCGTCTGTCTTCCTTGTCCAGGGCCTTGTGTCATCTTACCGCCAAGGTTGCCATTTTTGGCTGCTTGTATTTTCTGCAATTTTAAAAGTTGCTCTAATTCATCTTTTCCACGTTCCATATTACATCTCACATTTCTTTCTCTTTGTTTTTATTCTATTCGGTTTTATTTTAAAAGTCAATAGTAAAACCGTTATTAAAAGAGAAAATATTTTTTAGGCATTAAAAAAATGCCAAAAGAAGTAGGTAAGGTCTTTCTAACCTTATTTATATATATACGCGTATGCGTACGTGAGTAAAATCATTTAATTCAACCAATTTTATCTTATTTAATATCAATTTTCACGAATCGAAGTTGCCAACAGTCCATTCTTTTAAATCTCGATTTGTCTTACAGTGCCTTTTTTCATCAATTTCAAATCAAATTCTTACAAAATCAGTCCAATTAAAGTCGTTTTATCTCTTTTATCTCTTTATCTCTTTTGCCATCGTTTTTATCAATTATTCATCAATTGTTTATTGTGTCAACGTCTTTGGTCAGTCGGGCTTGTCCCGACTAGCAAAAAATTTGACACCGTGTATTAAAATAATAGCATAAAATCATTGCTATTGCAAGTCATTGGCTTCCCACAAAGTCATATGGAAACTAGGCTAAACATAGTCAAAATTCAAAAATGAGTATGATTAAGTTCGCTATTTTAGGCGAAAACATTATCTCATTACTAAAATGAGTGTGTTTAAAATGTGGAAAAGTATTTTTGTGTAGTTGCAGGGCAAACAGTATCTTTTAAATGTACGTGGAAAAAGAAAAAAGTTTCCCACAAGTTGTGGAAAACTTAAATCTTCTATTCATAAAATATAATTTATTATGCAGGAATATTTTGTGAGAAGATAGTTGATATATAATCGTTTGTTGTCTTAATTGCCTTTGTAGTATTATCTGCAAACTTAATAATTATGTCTGTTGAATATTCTTTAGAATCTTCAATATTTGACCAGTCAGATCTAACAACAATAGAAGACTGCTTACAGTAAACAGTTTTTAAGCATGGGTCTCCGTCAAACAGACCAAACAGTTCACCCCATGGTTGAGTTGGGGAATTAAAATAAAGCTCATAATCAATATGGTCGCCTTCTTCACCTGTTGACAAAATATAATCTAATGTTATTAAACCGTCAAATAAGGAAATAATTGTTCCAGGTGCCATAAGTTTTTGGTTTTCTTCTTTGGAAACTTGACCAGAATGGTCAATATACGACATTAAACGCTCGCCTCTGAAATCAAGGCCCCACCCACCTTTTATAAAACTCATTTGCTCTTTTAATGCTGCACCAGTGATAGTAGCAGGGTTAAACTTATTTTCTGGGATTAAACTTATATTAGTTCCATTTGAAAAACTAATGGATGAATTTCCTTCTGCTAAGTTTGCACTAGCCAAAGAACTAAAATCGCTACCATCTTTAAGTGCTACTGGAACTCCACGCTTTACATTGTCTATAATTAGGGACGCATTATAATAAGTATCATTATAAATTGCGTAATTTTGAATATTATCAAGATCAAGAATAATAGCACCATTTACTTTTGTATAGCCTTCATCAACAATAGTAATAGTTTCTGTTTTTGTACCAGCAACAAACATAAACGCAATATCATTTAAAGTGAAGCCTTCTTTTACTAACTTATCTGCCAATTCTTGAGTAATAGTAATTGAAACTGGGGTATCAACACTAGATTTAAGTTTAAGAATTGGTAATATTGGACCACCAGTCACGCGAATATCATATCCAGCAGAATCTGCCGTTTCTTCCTCTTCACCATAATTTGTAAAGAAACAGCCATAATAAGTATTGTCGGCAGTTTCTGCTGTATGATAAGATTGGCTTATATGCAAATGATCAAAACCATCTTCATTTAATGGAGTAGTCAGATTTAACCATAAATTTTTGTCATATTCTCCTATTGGAATTAGTAATTTTGAAGTTAATTTTTTTAAATCTTCCAAATCAATTTCTGCTTGCATTTGATATGTTCCACCAACTGAAAAATCAGGAACCTCAACCTCTTCTTGTCTCTCTTCGTGGTACCATGACCAAATTTCGCCATTAGGTAATTTATATAGTGCACCAACATTTCCTTTTTCTGGTAATACACTTACTGGTGATAAGCCTGCACCACCGCCACTCATTGCGCCAAGGCTAAAGTCTTTTAACGTACGCTCTATTTTCTTAGCATCTCTATTTGCCATTTTTAAAATCTCCTTTTCATTATTTTTTTTTACAATTACATAATAATTATAATAATAAATTTTGTATATGTTAATTTTCACTTCCTGCCCTGCGAAGCAGGCAAGAGGTTAAAAAAATTAAAGTCATCTTATACCGCTACTATTATCGCTACTACAATATACTTGTAAAATTTATGAAAAGGAAGGTATTATTTATGGCGAACAGAGACGCTAAAAAAATTGAAAGAACTTTAAAAGATTTCTCTCTTGGGGCTATGAGTGGGAATGGGGGTTCTTCAAATAATGAAAATGCAGAGTTCTATGACTGGATGGGAAAATTAAACACTTATAATAAATGGTATTTTGAAAAAAGTAGAGAATGTTATGAAGCAAATAAGGCTGAACTTGAACCTGTTGGTGGATCACGTCGTGTAGTATATACTGCATATCCTAAATCTACTGAAGATTTTTTTAATGCATTTAAACAAATATTAAATAAACATGTACCTTTAAATTCAAAACTATCTGATTTCATTGTAAATTACGATCATTATACTGAACCAATATTATTTGGTGAAGTGCTAGGATACTGGAAGTTTGATTTTTCTATAAGTAGAACTTTTAGTGCATTACTTAATTTCTTTTATTTTGAGATAAGTCAAAAAGAGTTATTTTTAAGAACTAGCAATGTCGATGTTGTTAGTGTTTCTAACCCAGATTATACTGGCATCGAAACCTTAGAAGACGCATTAAATTATTTATGGGAAAATGGAACTAAACAAGAACCTATTCACAATCGGGCAGATGTTCCTGATAATGGCTATGACTATATATATCATGTTTCATATGAATCTAAAATTCAAGATGGTGGTTTTATTCGCAATGCTCCATACACATATACAATTTATGAAGGCGTTCCTATTTTAGATTATTTAAGCTTCTTTCAAATTGAATATACAATTGAAGAAATGGAAGAATAAAAAACCAAAGCAAGGCAAAATTGTCTTGCTTTTTTTGTTCGCGAATTCGTCTTTTTAGTTTACGATTTGGTTTACGATAGTGCTTCAATATGGTTTACTATATCCTTATTATATATATTATAGGAGCGATTTATCGCTCTATTTTTTTCTTGCTTTTCCCCCTGTTCTCACGGCGCTTGCGCCGTAGAGTTGAGGGGAAGTCTAGCATGAAGTGTCCGCGAGGGACGGACAAATTGCAAAATGCATGGGGATTTGGCTCTGGTCAAGGAATAAATTTGAGCACCTCTTGGTGCGATAGGACAAAGCGAAAATTCGAAAAATTAAGAAAATGATAAAAATGAGGGTCTCGATTTGTCTGAGAGCCTATTTTTGAGGGGGTCTTAGGACTATTTTGAGGCCCTTTTGGGCCGAGAATAGGGGTAAAATTAGAAATCGCTGAAAATAATTGTGTTATTGAAATTGTTGAGAACAGTGTTATATTTTAGTTTAAAAGTTATTAGTAGGCCTTTACCACTATTGACGTTTAAAACAATGAATTTACTTTTAAAATAATTGGAACGGTGTTATAATCGAACAAAAAGTGGCAAAAGTGTTCGATAACAATGGTATTAACTTTTAAAATAATATTTACTATTGACTTTTAAACGGGAACGTTATTTATTTTTTATTTATTTATCTAATTTAAAAATTTAAAAATGTGATAAAAGAAAAATGGTCATATTTACTTTTAAAACAAAAATCAAAG
>AUXO011282890.1_pt1 | contig 10348 bp, 13 predicted proteins | sample 768731 | NCBI WGS metagenome assembly AUXO01 (sample SAMN02715735, study PRJNA202380) | gut metagenome | biome: sheep rumen | host: Ovis aries | place: New Zealand: Palmerston North | reverse complement strand
AGAAAAGGCCGTGTTATGGTAATTTGCGAAAATCCAAAACACAAGCAAAGACAAGGTTAATTAAGGGGGTACGTAAAAAATGGCACGTATTGCAGGAATAGATATTCCTAGAGATAAAAGAATTGTAGTTGCATTAACTTATATTTATGGTATTGGAGATGCAACATCAAAAGAAATTTTAGCAGCTGCAAAGGTTTCTGAAGATATCCGTACAAAGGATTTAACAGAAGAGCAATTAAGCGCAATTCGTACTGAAGTTGCTAAACATAAGGTTGAAGGAGATTTACGTAGAGAAGTAGCTCTTAACATTAAGAGATTAATGGAAATTGGATGCTACAGAGGTTTACGTCATCGTAGAAACTTACCTGTACGTGGACAAAATACTCGTAACAATGCACGTACTCGTAAAGGTCCTAAACATACAATTGCAAATAAGAAGAAATAGTTATTAGGAGGAAATAAACATGGCACGTAAAGTAACAAAGCGTCGTGTGAAGAAGAACATACCTTTCGGTGTTGCTCATATTCACTCAACATTCAATAATACAATCGTTACAATAACAGATCCAGCTGGAAATGCTATTTCATGGTCATCTGCTGGTGTTCTTGGATATAAGGGAAGCCGTAAGTCAACTCCATTTGCTGCACAACTTGCAAGTGAAGCTGCTGCTAAGGCTGCTATGGATCAAGGAGTTATTAAGGTAGAAGTTTCAGTAAAAGGTCCAGGACCTGGTAGAGAAGCTGCAATTCGTTCACTTCAAGTTGCAGGTCTTGAAATTACTGCAATTAAAGATGTAACACCAGTTCCACATAATGGATGTCGTCCACCAAAGCGTCCTAGAGGATAATTTGTTGGAATACAATACATATCTTAAGGAGGCAATCAATGAAAGATTTAAAATTCGAAAAACCAAAGACTAAGGTACTAGAGTTATCAGAAGATGGTAGCTTTGGTAAATTTGAAATCACTCCACTAGAAAGAGGATTTGGTCTTACTATTGGAAATGCTCTAAGAAGAGTATTAATATCATCACTTCCTGGTACAGCATTTGTTAATGTTGCTATCGATGGAGCACAACATGAATTCATGTCAGTTGATGGTGTTGTTGAAGATGTTATCACAATCATTCTTAATTTAAAGAAGGTTATCTTAAAGACAGATATTGATGATCCAAATTTCGAAACTCAAGTAGAAATTCATAAGGGTGAAGGTGAAGTAACTGCAAATGATATTATTCACGGAAATGAGCTTGAAATTGTAAATCCAGATCAACACATTGCAACAGTTGCAAAGGGTGGAAAACTATCTATGACACTTAATGTTCGTCGTGGAGTAGGATATGTTGGTTCAGATAAAAATAAGAATTTCTGTAAGAATGTTGGAGAAATTGCTATAGATTCAATCTATACTCCAATTGTTAATGTTAATTTCGATGTTAAAAAGACTCGTGTTGACAATGAAGCTAATCATGATGATTTAATCATTGAAGTACAAACAAATGGTTCAATTTCTGCTAAAGAAGCAATCGCAATGGCATCTAAGATGTTAATTGAGCATTTAAACTGTGTTGTAGAATTAAGCGAAAAGGCTACAACTACTGATTATATGAAAGAACCTGATGATGATTCACATAATCGTAAGCTTGAAATGACAATAGAAGAATTAGACCTTTCTGTTCGTTCATTTAATTGTCTTAAGAGAGCAGCTTTAAGTACTGTTGCTGACTTAACTGATAAAACTGAAGAAGATATGATGAAGGTTCGTAATTTAGGACGCAAATCATTAAAGGAAATCAAAGAAAAATTAGAAAACATGGGATTAGGATTCAAGAAAGACTAATCTAACTAAACATTAAAAGGAGGACTTTATTATGGCAGGTTATTCAAGACTACGTCGTAATTCTGCTCAACGTAAGGCATTATTACGTGACTTAGTAACTGACTTAATTCTTAATGGATCAATTGAAACTACAGCTGTTAAGGCTAAAGAATTAAAGAGAATTGCTGACAAGATGGTAACACTTGGTAAGGCTAATACTCTTGCTTCTCGTAGACAAGCTGCTGAATTCATTCGTTTCGAGAAAGATACTGAAGGAAAATTTGCTATTCAAAAATTATTCGATGAAATCGCTCCAAAGTTTGCTAATCGTAATGGTGGATACACAAGAGTAATTAAGACTGGTGTTCGTCGTGGAGATGCAACTCAAATGGCAATTATTTCATTTGTTGAATAATTAATATAATTAGGAAGCTTAGGCTTCCTTTTTTGTTATTTAAAATATAATAATTTATTATTATATGATATAATAATTATAATCAAGGAGTGTTTGTATATGATTGAAGTAAAAGATATTAAATATGCATATACTAAAGAAGATATTGCTCTAAAAGGAGTATCTTTTACTATACCTGAAAACAGCTGGGTATCAATCATTGGACATAATGGTTCAGGTAAATCAACCATATCAAAGCTAATTGTTGGACTTATTGAAGCCCAAAGTGGTGAAATATATGTTGATGATATAAAGCTTGATCAAAAAACTGCAAATGATATTAGAAAGAAAGTTGGAATTGTCTTCCAAAATCCTGATAATCAATTTGTCGGTGTAGATGTTGAGCATGATATTGCATTTGGTCTTGAAAATTTCCAAATTGAACATGATAAAATGCATGAGCTTGTGAAAGAATTTGCCACTAAGGTTGGTATGATTGATAAGCTTACTAGAGAGCCTCATTCATTATCAGGTGGTGAAAAGCAAAGAGTTGCAATCGCAGGAATTCTTTCACTTAATCAAAAATATGTTATCCTTGATGAGGCTACATCAATGCTTGATCCAGAGGGTGTTGAGGATGTAGTTAAATTAATCGAAATATTAAGAAAAGATTATAATAAAACAATTATTACAATTACTCATGATTTAAAGCTTGCGTCACATTCTGATAATGTAATTGTTTTAAAGGATGGTAAGGTTATTTTAAATGGTACACCTGAGGAAGTATTTAAGGAAGAAGAAATACTTAAATCTTCTAATTTGACATTACCATTTACATTAGAGCTATATAATAATTTCTTACATGATGAATATTTATCTAAAAATAAGGAGCTTAATGATATATTATGGGAATTACATTTACAAAGGTAGGACATAAATATCATGGTGCCAGACGCAAGGACATCACAATAGCTTTAGATGATATTAATTTAAATATTGACGATAAGGATGAATTCTTATTTGTTATTGGTAGAACTGGCTCAGGTAAATCAACATTAATAAGTCATATGAATGGATTATTAATACCTACAGAGGGTAGTATAAAAATATTTGATTATGAGCTAACACCTAAGAAAAGAAAGAATCCAAAATTAAAGCCAATTAGAAAAAGAATTGGTTTTGTATTCCAATTCCCTGAATATCAATTATTTGAAGAAACAGTTTATAAGGATATTTGCTTTGCACCAAATAACTTTGGAGCAACAAAAGAAGAAATAAAAGAAAATGTTAAGAATGTATGTAAACTCTTACATATAAATGAGACAATTCTTAAAAAGTCACCTTTTAATTTATCTGGTGGTCAAATGAGAAAGGTCGCAATCGCAGGAGTACTAGCATATAATCCAGACATCTTAATATTAGATGAGCCAACTCGTGGTCTTGATCCAATAACTGCTGATGAGATAATGGAAATATTTAATAAGATAAATAAAGAGATGCATAAAACAATTATAGTTATCTCTCATGATATGAATCTAGTATATAAATATGCAACTAGATGTGTTGTTATGAAGGATGCTAGAGTTGTTTATGATGGTAGACCTCTTGATTTATTTAAATCTAATTATGAAGATTATCATTTAAGAAAGCCAGATATCTTAAACGCAATTGATAAAATCAATAAAGAGATGAATCTTCAAATAAAATATGAGGATGTATTATCATCAAATGATTTAATCCAGAAAATAAAGGAGGCGATCATATGATGGATAATATTACAATAGGTGAATATGTACCTGGTTCATCTTGGATATATAAAATGGATCCAAGAATGAAAATAATATTAACATTTATATCAATGGTAGTAATATTTTTACTTCCAACACTTGCCAGTGTTGCGATAGCCTTAGGAGTATTCTTCTTAATATTTATTACTACAAGAATTCCAATTATTAAAATGCTAAAGGGTTTAAAGCCTATTTTATATTTAGTATTATTTAGCTTTATATTACAGCTTATATATACTAAAACAGGTAAATTATTATATACATTTGATTTTAGCTTTAATTTCTATAATATGCTAATGATTATAGGAGTATCAATATTTTATTTTATTGTTAAAAGATGGATACCACTTAAATTCACATTATTTGTATTATTTATAGTATCAATATGGGCAATACAATATTATTTTGATTTTAAGTTCTTATTTAATCTCCATTATAAATTAAGAATATATGAAGGAGGTCTTAATAGAGGTGGCTTCGTTGTCCTAAGAGTTATTCTTATGATATCAATCACATCTTTATTAACATTCTCAACTTCAAGCATGGAGATAAATAATGGTATATCTAGTGTGTTAAAGCCACTTAAATTAATCCATATTCCAGTTGGTATTTTTTCAATGATGCTAAGCCTTACATTAAGATTTATTCCAACATTATTAACTGAAACAAAGAAGATAATGAATGCGCAAAGCTCTAGAGGTGTAGATTTTAATGAAGGAAATATTAAAGAGAAGGTTAAACAAATAATATCTCTTTTAGTACCAATGTTTGTAGTATCATTTAAAAGAGCAGAAGAATTATCAAACGCAATGATATCAAGAGGATATGACCTAAATGCACCTCGTAGTAGATACGATATATTAAAGCTACATCTAATTGACTATATTGGACTCATTCTAATATTAGCTGCATTAGGTGCTGCAATCTATTTAAGAGTTGCCTAGAATAAAGGCTATAGTTTCATATGATGGTTCAAGGTATATGGGATTCCAGGTGCAGGATGATATGCCTACTATTGAGCTTGAATTAATGGAAGCTATAAAGAAAGTATTAAATTATGATGTAAAAATATATGCATCAGGAAGAACTGATAAAGGTGTTCATGCGATTGGTCAGGTAATTCATTTTGATATTGAAACAGATATTAGTGAATACGGACTTATGAAGGCGATTAATAGATTTTTACCTGATGATATAAGAATAGTTGAATTAAATATTGTTGGTGATGATTTTCATGCGAGATTTAGTGCTAAATCTAAAGAATATCATTATCTAGTTAAAATTAATAATTACACAGTGTTTGATAGATTATATTACGCAAGATATTATAATTTAGATATTGATAAGATGAAGGAAGCTATAAAGAAATTTATAGGTGTTCATAATTTTAAAGGTTTTTGTAGCGCATCTGTAGATCCAAGAAAGGATTTTGTAAAAGAAATATATGATGCGCATATAGAAGATAATGGTGATGTTTTAAAATTTGTTTTTATAGGAACAGGATTCTTAAAATATCAAATAAGAAGGATGATGGGATTAATACTTGATATTGGTCTTAACAAGGATACGCTTGAGACAATAGATAAGGTATTTGAAGAAAAAGATCCTAAAATATCTCATATGAAGGCTCCTGCAGAAGGACTTTATTTGGTAAAGGTTAATTATTAGAGGTGTATTATGAAAGGTATATTTATTACACTTGAGGGTGGAGAAGGTAGTGGTAAAAGCACTGCCATAAATGCAATTAAAGATTATTATGAATCACTTGGAAGAACAGTTATAGTTACACGTGAGCCAGGTGGTATAAAGATTTCTGAGCAGATTAGAAATATTATTCTTGATGTGAATAATAAAGAGATGACTAAGGAGACAGAAACTTTATTATATGCAGCCGCAAGAGTTCAACACTTACAAGAAAGAATTATACCTGCACTTGAAAAAGGATATGTAGTATTATGTGATAGATATATAGATTCATCATTTGTTTATCAAGGCTTAGCTCGTGGAGTTGGTCTTGAGGCAGTTGAATCTGCGAATATATTTGCCCTATCACATATGCCTGATATTACATTATTCTTAGATGTTAGACCTGAGGTCGGTTTGGAAAGAATTAAAGGTAGAGGTAAGCTTGATAGGCTTGATCTTGAATCAATTGAATTCCATAAGGGCGTATATAATGGATATTTAGAAATATGTGAAAAATATAAAGATAGAATTGTTAGAATTAATGGAGAAAAAAGTCCTGAGGAAGTTGTAGAGGATATTATTAACGCAATAAAGAATATATAGGAGGTTTTAGTGATGAGTAGTTATTTAGATGAACAAATAGAAATAAAAAATATGCTTGAAAAGAATTATACTAATAACCGCTTATCACACGCATATATATTCCATGGAGAAGAAGGCGTTGGAAAGCTTGATATGGCACTATATTTAACTGCTATGCTATATTCTGGTCTTCCTGTTGATTTTAATAAGCCAGAGGTTAAGCAAATTTTAACAAATACATTTCCTAATTTAATTATTGTTAATCCTAAAAGAGATGTAATTGTTGTTGAGGATGTTGAAAATATGATGATTGAGTTATCTAAAACATCATTAGTAGCTGGACCTAGGGTATTTATTATAAATGAAGCTGAAAAGCTTAATTCAAAAACTGCTAATATGCTTCTTAAATTTATTGAAGAGCCAGAATCTGAGGAGATTCATGGAATCTTTATAACAACAGATTTATCAAGCATTTTACCAACTATAATATCAAGATGTAATTTGGTATCATTTAAATCTATGAATAAGAAACTATTATATGATAAAATATTATCTGTAGGTGTTGATCCATTAGATGCTGATATTATAAAGGAATTAACTAATAGCCCAACAGATGCGCTTAAATTGATTGATGATGAATCATATCAATTAGGGCGAGAAATGGCTATGAATTTTATTAAAATTGATAAAGAATTTAAGATGTTAGAAATCATTAATTCTAATAGAGAATATATAAAGGGTGAAAATGTTATGTCATTCCTACAGATATTCACATTGTTTTTAGAAGAAATGTTATCAAATGAAGAGCTTAGATTGACAAATTATACAAAGGAAATATCTGAATTTAAGAAAAGAAATGACATTAATAAAATTAGAAATCTATTATCATATAGTCTTGAATATATGAAGATGGTTAGCTCAAGAGTTAATGCTAGAAATGTAATGATAGATTTTGTGATTAGATTGTTTGAATAGTGGGTGATATTGTGCATACATGTAAGGTACAATTTAAGAAGCTTGGAAAGAAATATTATTTTTCATGCGAAGGATTAAATTTAAAAGATAAGGATATGGTTGTAGTTAATACAATAAGAGGTATCGAGGTTGGAACTGTATCAGGTGATACATTCGATTATAAGGGCGATACATCTGAATTAAAGGAAGTTGTTAGAAAAGCTACAAACGTTGATTTAAAGAAATATTATAAAAATAAAGAGGACGAAGCTGGAATAGTTGAAAATGCTAAGAAGTATGTTGTAAAGGAAGGACTTGAGATGAAGATTCTTTCTGCAGAATATACTTTAGATAGATCTAAGCTAATTGTTTATTTTGAATCAGAGGATAGAGTTGATTTTAGAGAATTAGTTAAGGATCTAGCAGAAGTATATAAGACAAGAATTGAATTACGTCAGGTTGGTTCAAGAGATGGAGCTAAATATTTTGGTGGAATTGGTCCTTGTGGATTACCTGTTTGTTGTCAAACATGGCTAGTAGAATTCAATAATGTTTCTGTAAAGATGGCTAAGAATCAAAGTCTATCATTAAATCCAACAAAGATAAGCGGTAACTGTGATAAGCTATTATGCTGTATTAATTATGAAAATGAATTATATACTGAGCTAAGAAAGAATGCTCCTGATGTAGGAGATATTGTTATGACAGAAAATGGTAAGGCTAAGGTTATGACATCTGATGTCCTAAATAGAAATCTTAAGGTTAAATATCTTGAGAATGAAGGATTTGGATATTTAAAGATGGAAGATGTTGAATTTGATCCTAGAATGAGAAAGAGAAAAGAAAATGGAAGTAATTAATGAATTATTAGGATATCCTAAATTAAAAATTTATCAAGATTCTGAAAGATTTAATTTTTCTATTGATTCAATGATTGTCGCATCATTTGCGACAATTAAATATAATACCAAAAATATTATTGATTTGGGCACTGGTAATGCACCTATACCACTCTTTTTAACTCTAAGAACTAAAGCGCATATAGATGCGGTTGAAATTCAAGAGGGTTCATATAATTTAGCTAAAAAATCAATTGAGATTAATAATCTTGCGGATAGAATATCCTTATATCATGATGATATTAGAGGGATTTATAAGAAATTAGGTCATCAAAAATATGATTTAGTTATTTCAAATCCTCCTTTCTTTAAATATAAAGAGGGATCTAATATTAATAAGAATGATTATAAAACTATCGCAAGACATGAGGTTATGCTTGATCTTGATTCATTATGCCAAGAGGTAATAATGCTTCTTAATAATGGTGGATCATTTGTTATGGTACATAGACCAGATAGGCTTGCAGATATTATATGCCATTTAAGAAAATATAATTTAGAGCCTAAAAGAATTAGATTTGTTTATCCTAAATATGGGTGTGAAGCAAATCATGTTTTAATTGAATCTAAGAGGAGTACACAGCAAGGTGGCTTAAAGGTATTACCACCACTTGTTATCCATAATGAAGATGGAACTCATACAGATGAAATATTAAAGATATATAATCAAAGGGATGAGGTAAGTGAAGAGAACTTATAGCTTTGCATCATGTGGCGCAACACTATATCTAGTTGCGACACCTATAGGTAATTTAGATGATATGACCTATAGAGCTATAGAAACCTTAAAGAGTGTTAAATATATTTATGCAGAGGATACACGTAATTCAGGTGTATTGTTAAAGCATTTTAATATTGATACACCTTTAAGAAGCTATCATGAATTTAATAAGGAATTAAAGGATCAAGAAATAATTGATTTGCTTGAATCTGGTAATGATATTGCGATAATATCTGATGCGGGAAATCCTATTATATCTGATCCTGGATATAATATATGCTTATCGGCTATAGAAAATGATATAAAGGTTACAACCATACCAGGAGCTTGTGCTTATATAACTGCGCTTGTATCATCTGGTATACCACCTATGCCTAATACATTTGTAGGCTTCTTAGATAGTAAGAAAACTAAAAGAAGAGAAGAATTATTAAAATATAAATTCTATGATCATACAATAATATTTTATGAAGCTCCTCATCGTATTTTAGAAACACTTGAGGATATGCTAGAAATATTAGGTGATAGATATATTTGTCTTGCAAGAGAGCTTACTAAAAAATATGAGGAGCTTATTAGAGGTAATATATCTGAAATAATTAAGGATACAAATATGCTTAAGGGTGAAATGGTTATAATTGTATCTGGATATAAGGAAGAAAATATAGAGATTAATCCTATGTTAAAAATTGAAGAATTAATTAGCCTTGGATATAAGACTAATGATGCAATAAAGGAAATCTCTAAAAATTATAGTATAGATAGAAGAAGTCTATACGATGATTATCTAAAATATAAAAATAAAAAGTAGTGATTTTTCATTATATATGTAATATAATGGATTTGTTGAAATGGGGTAATATGATGGAAAATAAGAAATTTTATTTAACAACAGCAATTGCATATACTTCATCAAAACCACATATTGGTAATGTGTATGAAGCAATACTTGCTGATGCGATTGTAAGATATAAGAAAAAAGATGGTTATGATACTTATTTTCAAACTGGTACAGATGAACATGGTCAAAAGATAGAGCAAAAGGCTATAAAGGCTAATATAACTCCTAAGGAGCATGTTGATAAGGTATCTAAAGAATTAAGAGATACATATGATATGATGAATGTTAAATATGATTATTTCATTCGTACAACTGATGAATATCATGAGAAGGTTGTTGCTAAAGCGTTTGAAAAGCTACTTAAAAAGGGCGATATTTATAAAGGTGTATATGAAGGATATTATTGTGTTGATTGTGAATCATATTATACTGAAAAGGATTTAGTTGATGGAAAATGCCCTGAATGTGGTGCAAGCGTTACAAAGAATAGCGAGGAATGCTATTTCTTAAAGCTAGAGCCATATAGAGCTAGATTATTAAAATATATTGATGATAATCCTAAATTCATTCAACCTGAATCAAGAAAGAATGAAATGATTAATAATTTCCTTAAGAATCCAATTCCTGATTTATGTGTATCACGTACATCATATAAATGGGGTATT
>AUXO012377099.1_pt1 | contig 10349 bp, 10 predicted proteins | sample 768731 | NCBI WGS metagenome assembly AUXO01 (sample SAMN02715735, study PRJNA202380) | gut metagenome | biome: sheep rumen | host: Ovis aries | place: New Zealand: Palmerston North | reverse complement strand
ATCTCCAAAAGTATACATTCCTCTTAAAAATTCTGGGAAAGTACACATTCTAGGTATAGCTGATACAATCATACTTCTTGCATATCTTGTTCTTAAAGATTTAATTTCCAAATGATTTATATTAGAAGCATCTATACCAGCAGGTGCTATTAAATCTTTTAAACTTTTTTTCTTAATAAATGTATTTTTTTGTTGTTCATTTTCTTGCATTTCTGCATTTTCTTTTTTATTATTAAATAATGGCATTTTTTAACTCCTTCCTTCATCTTTTGAAATTGAAATTAAACTTTCTTCGGTCTTCCTCTTTTACTTGGAGCCGCCTCTTTGCTTTCTTGAGCTTTGTTTTGTATTTCTTCCATTGTCTTATTATATAAATTTGGACTCATTTGATCTTTATATTCTCCAACAATTTCCATTGCTTTTTCCATTATTTTTTGTTCATTTTTTATTTTTTCATCTGCAATACTAACACTTTCTGTTGCTAAATCTATTGCTTCTCTTTCAATCATTTCATCAATTGCAACCTTACGTTTTTCTAAAACATCTTTTCCTGTACTATATAAAGAATCATATTCAGCATCAAGTGCTTTAGATAATTGCATTACTTCTGATTCATCTCTATTATATGCTGAATATAATAATTCAGCTAACTCTTCTGAATCTAGAACTTTACCAACTACTGAAGCAGATCCTAAAGCATGTATTAATGTTTGTGCTCTTGTATATAATTCTGAGAAACACATACTATCACGTTCGCTGTTTGACAAGTTTTGTGTACTTCCAAGCTCTGATGCATAATATGAAACTACAACATAATTTTTTTGTTGCAATACATTTTGATTCATACTTAATTTTGCTATATAATCAGAAATATCTGCTGTATACTCTAAAACGTTTTGTTTTCTTCTTCTTTCAAATGCTAATCTATTATATAAATTTGTATTTCCTTTTGATCTTGCTACTTGCATTTCTTGTTCTGTTTTTTGAATATCTCTTTGCATTTCTTGTAATCTATCTTTATATCCTTCAATTATGTCTTTTAAATTTAAACTTGTTGTTTGTACATATAATTGTACTGGAAATCTCAATACATTAAGAAATTGTACAAATCCTGATTCTACAGAAACTCTCTCTTCTTCTGACATCAAATCATAATTTACACCTTTACATTTTATTACCATTACATATTGCGTTCTATTTTTTCTAATTATCATATTATCTTTTATTTCATCAAATTCCATAAAATCATATACTGATTGTTTAGAATAACCAGCTGTTGCTTTATTAGTACTTCCTCTGTTAGAGTTACCCTTATTTGTTCCAGTATTATTATTTGTTTTTTCATTGTTTTTGTTCTTGAAAAGAATAAAAGCATACAATGCAACTAAAATAAATATTAAACAAACTATTATTATTATTGATAATTCTAAAATTTTTGCTACTCCCATTATTCTTTTCCCTCCTCTTTGATGATTTCTTCTTTTGTATCAAAATACGTATATATTTTTTTATTTTTTCTCATAAATTTAAAATATCTTATTATTATTTCACTTAATGGTTCTCCACCTATTTTTTTAGTAAATGGCAATCCTGCAACTGTTGGGATTTTTACAGCACCTATTGCATATCCAATTAGTGCAAACACTACCATAATTATTGTTCCTACTAATCCTAGTCCTAATGCCACAAAAATATATCTTACTAAAAAGCCTACTAGTAATCCTAAAGCAGTGCAAGCTAATGCTTTTATTGTAAAAATATAAAATATTCTTGTTTCCCCTTTTACATTACGTGGTATATAATAACTTCCCATTATTATTTTTCCTCCTCAGTTTAAAAATCTTTAAATATATCGTACATTGTACTCCAAATAAATACTGCTCCATATATAACTACTGCTGATATCGCAAGTCCAACTAATTGTCCTTTTAATTCCGCTCTCTTATCTGGTCCTGAAATTAAATATTTAATTGCCATTACAGCTACTGCAAGTGTTATTACAAATGTTCCTACTGCTATCAATACTCTTGCTATAGGCATAACTGTATCAACTACTTGATCTTCATTAAGAACCTCATTGATTGCTCCTTTATCTAGAAAGTTTTCACCTGGTTTTATTATATCGTTATCAAAATCAAAAGCTTTTGAACAATTTGGTACAATAATAACCATCATTATCAAAATTATAGAAACTAAAAATTTCTTCATTTTTATCACCATCCTAATTTGTGTTTAATTACATAATATTCTTATTTAATTATACCACTAAATATATGTATTTTTCAACTAAATTTGGCAATTAAATACCATTTTTTCAAAATGTTATATAACTGTAACATCTTTGTAATAAACATTTTCTTCAAACTACTACGGATACTTAATTCTATTAATTTGGAAATAAAAAAAGACTAAAATAATTTTTTAGTCTTTTTTATCCTACTACTTCAAATATCGTTCTTATTACTATAGCCGCTATATTTGAGCCTGCAAATAATAATAACGCTCCAATTGCGAATCCCGTAAGTTGTCCTTTAAGTTGTGCTTTTTCATTTGCAGATGCTGTTATATATTTTATTCCTATAAACACTAACATTATAAATGCAATACCTGTACCTGCAATTTGTAAAATCCCTAAAAATTTTCCGCCTACATCTGATATCTTAGTTGGCATACTGCCATCACTATACATGTTATCCCATTTACTTGTATCGATTGCAAAGCTGTTTGGAATAATGATTGAAATAATTAGCATTACTAATACCATTATTAATAAAATTTTAAATATTGTCTCTTTTTTCATCCATATCACCTCTTATAAAAAAACTATCTGCTATATGATATATAGCAGATAGCTTTGCTTGCTTTTTATTAATATTATTCTCCATTACCAGTAATATTCATTGCAAATGTTCTAACTATACCTAATATACCACTTGCTCCAAATAATAATACTGCACCAATAACATATTGTGCTGCTGATTTTTTGATATCTGCTTTTCCTTCTGGTGAAGCTGATATGTATTTTATAGCTAAAACTATTAACATAATTACTGCAACACCTGCTGCAACTATTTGTACAACACCTAATATTGTACCAAGTGCATTATTTACAGTGCCTTGTGCTTGTGATGATTTTGGTACTATTTGTGTTGGATCTGTATAATCTGCAGGATCTTCTGCAAATACTGGCATTACCATCATCATTACCATTAATAAAATTGTAACAAATGAAATAACTTTCATCATTTTCGTATTTTTCATTTTAAACTCCTCCTTTAATTGAGCATATATTGTTTTTTTATATCATATCTATAATAATTATAAACTATTTTTCGATAAAATACAATACTTTTTTCTTTTTTTGTTCTAAATTTTTATTTTGGTTCATTTCTAGTTAAATCTGGTCCAGATTGTTCTATAACTTCTTCTTCCATTTCATCTACTAATTCAGGACCACTTATATCAGGTTTTTCACTTCTCTTAGCTGTAAATTTTTCTTTAGCTATTTCAATAGATCCACTGCCTCTATATCCTAATTTATTTGCAAACTCTTGCCATGTAATAGAAGTTTCAGGTACATATTCTCCATCTAAATCATTATAACGGTTATTATTTGGATTGTCATCTATATTTCTAACATCTATAGGCTTACGTCCCTGTTCTTTTTCTGATTCTATCCTTCTAGTTTCTTCTGAGATACTTGAATTTCTATTAGAATCCATTAATTGTTTTATTTCTCCTCTAGTATGTATAATCGTTTGTGATTGTGCTTCTATTGGTATACTAACTGACTCATTAGTCTCTGGAGATGTTCTTACTAAAGATGTTTTTAATCTATTATATGGATCAACACTAATTGCTAATTGTTCATCTTCTCTTCCTTCTATTGAAAACATTGTAATTGCATATTCTTCTTCTATTTTAGTACCATCGTGATTTAAAGTATTAATTTTTCTGTCTGGTCTATATCCATATTTAGGTTTAACCGATTTTAATTCTTGCATTTGACCATTGGCTTTTGTTCCAACAAATTGTGGTCCTTTTCCTAAATCTACCACATCTATTTTTACAAATTCTTGACCTTCTGCCTTAACTAAAGTTTTCATAGTATCTCGTGTAGAGACTTGTTCATCTATATTTATAGACAATTGTGATTTTGCTTGTATGTCATTTGCAATTTGATTTGATTTTTCTGGATTTTGCAATCTTTGTAAATCAATTTCTGATATTCCTTGTATGTCTTCTTTATCTATTCCTAATGTTTCTGCTATTTGAATTACTTTTGGTAAATTTTGTTCTTGTATTTTCTTTAAGTCTAATTTTCCTTCTTTATCTAACTCAATTAACTTTTCCATTATTTCAGGATGTTCTGCATACTCTGGAATTAGCATTATTGAACTACCATTTTCTTGTAACTCAGCATATCTTTCGTCTTCTCTTGCAATTAATTTAAAATCTTCAGAATAATACTCTCTTATTATACTATCTATTCCTTCTTCTCGTATATCACACACATATATGTCTTTGTTAAGTTTATATTCTTCTTTATTAATTAATTCTATTACTTCAGCCTGACCAATATACCTAATGTTTTCTATTTTTTTATTTTTGCTTAAACTTTTATTTTTTTCCTCTAAGTACATTTTCAAGGATTCCATTTCTAACAAATAATCTTTTTCCATCAATATCCTCCCCCTTATAATAATATGTTAGCATAATATTCCATTTTTTGCAATAGAAAAGGAGCCCAGTTAGACTCCTCGTTTATGGTTTTATGATAACAAAGTAGATTATTGCTATTATAAGTACTGTCCCAGATAATTCGGGATAAACTTTATACAGTACCAACATAACAACAACTGCTATTATTATCTTTGCCAGGCTTTTGGCCAAATATTTTAACGCCTCTATAAAATGCCGTAACATAAAACCCCTCCTAATTGTTTTGTACTTATATTATAACACATTAAACGCATTATGTAAATTTTTTGACATTATTTTTTTTATAATATATAATCTTTATATATATGCAAAAGCACCGTTATTAAGTTTCCTGTTGAGTAAAAGGGAGTGATTCAATGAAACTGAAAGATTTAATTCCCATGTTTATGGTAGCTACAGTAATAGTCGGATTTATTTCAGGGCTAATATTTGCCATCCGGAACTATGCACAACACAAAAGTGCTTGCACTTCACAAGATGAACTTAACTATTTGTTGAAACAATCTATTTTTTACTTTTTTGTATTTGTTATTTTTTCTGTTGTTTCTTGTTTTTTCATCCTTGTTGGCCTTGAATTATTCGTACTGTGGATACTGTTAGTTTTGGCAATTTCTATTTTTCTTTAATTTTTCTGACATTTGTAGCAAAATTTTTAAAATCAAAAAGTTTAAAAGAGAAAGTTAATAACTTTCTCTTTTTTCATAAATCACTAAATCTTCAATCTCTCCTATACTTTCAAAATTTTTTTGTATAAAATCCCTAATTTTATCAGACTCTTGATAATTTATTTTTTCTTTGTTCATTAAAATTCTTTCATCTTTCAAGGTTTTTAATTCTTGTATTATTCCGTCTTCACCTTTTTTACCTAAATTTCCATATAGTAACAAATCGAATTTTCCATTACATTGTTTCAATGGAATAGTGTAAAAAGCAGCATCAGGAGTTATAATTATTACTCTTTTATTGCAATTATTAATATATTTAGTTACTTTATCAATTTTAATATAAATATCTCTTCCAAATAAAGAACCATAATAAGGATTATTATATTTTAATTCCTCTTGATTAACTCTATTTATATAAAAGATTGTTCTAACCATTGAATTTACTAATAAAACATTAATAGCTGATATAATTAGTATTTTTTTTATTTTTTCTTTTTTCATGATTGTTGTATGAAATATTATATATAATATACTCACAACAAGTAAATATTGTAAAATAACAATTTCTTTTAAATGTGCTTCATTTAAAATAGGATATCCTATTAATAAAGTTGGGAAAATAAAACATGCTAAAATGTTTATTTTTTTATCTTTAACTTTCTTTAAATCTTTACTTTTATTTAGTAATACTATCAGTGAAATATTTATAAACGTAATTAGTAGTAAAAATAAAATTTCTTTTTCTCCAACTGTAATATTTTTTTGTGCAAATTCCCTAATCCCTAATACACATAAATCAATAAATTCTTCTAAATTTCCGATTGTTTTTAATATTAATAAAAATGCAGTTGAAAATAAACCTGTTATTCCTAATATCTTTAATAATTCTTTTATATCCTTAATATTTAAAAAGTAATATATTATTAATCCCAATATATATAAAGCTCCTATATTTTGTTTTGTTAATAATACTAATACAATTAAAGCTGACTCAATCAAAATATAATGCTTATATTTTTCTTTTTTTAACAAGACTAGTATAGCAAAAATATAAAATGCAATTGCTAAATCTGTATATGTGGCCATATCTTGAATTTTAGTTATGTTTATAATAAACATTAAGAGTGTTAATATTAGAGAATCTTTTTTTCTTATATTTAATGCTTTAAAAATCTTATATACTCCTAAAAAAATTATTGTGAAAATCATACTATTATAAATTCTTAAAGCAAAAAAATTAGCCCCTAAAACTTTAAATATTAATAATCCTATACAATGATATAATGGTGTAGTTATTACATTTATATCTACGTATAATTTGTATCCATTGTACATTTTGTATATATTATTAAAGTCCCATAATTCATCTCCAACTTCACCACAAATCCATAATGCATTTCCTAATATAAGGACAAAAAAACTCAGAGTCACAAAAAATTCATCATATTTTATAATATATTTTTTTATTTTTTCTATTTTCTCTTTCATAACATCTACCTTCACTTATTAATATTATAACATAGTAGTTTAAAATACTGCAAATAAAAAAACCGATAAAATCACATTTTATCGATTTTTTATAATTTCTATTTTTCTTCTATTTTTTTATTCTTTTTTATTAAATCAACAACTGTTGTTATAACTAAACATGCAGCTGTTATTCCAAATAAAATTCCTATATATTGTCCTTTAAAATTAGTTAACGTTGGTACTAAAATTTCTTTTAATAATTTTATTGCATAAGTCATTGGTAAAAATGCGCTTATTCCTTGGAATCCTTTATCAATAGTTTCTACTGGGAATGTTCCCCCTGATGCTGCTAATTGCAATACTAATATTATTAATGCCATAAATTTTCCAACATCATCAAAATTTCTAATTAAGCATTGTATAATACTCATAAATGTAACTCCTATTAAGCTACTTGCAAATAAATATAATGACATATTTTGTATTTCAAATCCCAAGCCTATTTTTAATAATATTGCAGTAATTATTCCTTCTACTGCTCCAATAGCAATATATCCTATATTTTGTAATATTTTTTTGTTATTTTTACTTCCGAAAATCCAGAATCTATTCTTTTGGTCATAGTACATAACTACATACGCCATTAATCCTCCAACCCATAATCCTATTGATAAGAATAATGGTGTAAATGCTACTCCGTAAGATTTTACTTCTCCATAGCTTTCAGTTTTAAATTCTACAGGATTTTCTGCAAATTCTTCTAATCCATCCAATTTCTCAAGTTCTGTATTTGTATTTTCTACTCCATCATCTATCTTTGTTTTGAATGTTTCTACACCTTCTACTAATTGTTCACTTCCATTTAAAGCTGCATCTGTTCCTTCGCTTAATTGTCCTAATGCTTCTTTAACACTTTCAGAACCAGTATTTAATTTTTCTAATCCATTAGTTAATGTTTCACTTCCCTTTGATGTTTGTTCTGATCCTGATTTTAATTTTGAAATTCCTTCATTTAAATCAGTAGTTCCTTTCCCAACTTTTGCTAAATTAGTTTTTAAATTAATTATACTTGTTCCCAATCCTTGTATATCACCAGTTGCATTATCTAATTGTGCTACACCACTACTTACTTGAGATGTACCATATTTTAATTTTCCACCAGCTGTTAATCCTGTACCATCTTCTGTTGTTAATTGTTTTGCTCCACCTACTAAACTTGTTCCATTATTTGTATTATTTATACTATTTTTTACTGTTTGTAATGTTTGAATTGCTGTTCCATATTTTAATTGATCTTCAGCATTGTCATTTACAATTGCATTTTGATAAGCTGTTGTATATTGTGTTATTAATGTTTCTAATGTTGTATCTAATGTTATAACTCCGTTAGCTAATCCTTCTGAACCTGCTACATAATTATTAATTCCATTTTTTAATCCATTTTCGCCATTTACACCTGCATTTAATTGTTCAATTCCTGAAGTTAAATCTCCTAATTTGCTTAAATCAGCATTATTTAGAGCTTCATTTATTTGAGTTACACCTTCATTTAATTTTTTAGTTCCGCCTTGTAATTCACCAATTCCATTATCTATTTGATTATTTCCACTAGATAATTTTTTACTTCCTTCATATGCAGATTGTACACCATTATCGAATTCATTATAGCTATCTTTTAGTTTATTAGTTCCTTCATTTATTTGGTCTAATCCTGAATTTAAACTTTTTGAACCATCTAATATTTGATTTGCTCCATCTGATATATCTTGTAAACTCTCTGGTACTTCTTTTAATTTATTAGATAATTGTTCCGCTATTTTATTGTTTATTTTTCCTTGTAAATTAGTTTCTATTGTTTTTATTGCGCTATTTATTATTTGTGTTGCTAAATAATTTGTTGCTTGATTTGGATTGTACGTTATTGTCGCCATTTGCTTCTTCTTTTCTCCTGCACTATTTAAGCATTCTGTAAAATTACTTGGGATAACAATTGTTGCATAATAATTTCCTTTTTGCATTTCTTCATTTGCATTATCTAATGTTTCTTCACATATTGTAAATGTTCCATCATCTTTTAGTGAATCTACAAATTCTTTTCCTTGGTTTTCTCCATTTTCTCCTTTATCTAAATTTACAATAGCAATTTTTAGACCTGTTAAGTCTTTATATGGATCCCAATAAGATTTTAAATAGAAAAAACTATAAATTATAGGGATTAATATGACTATCGAAAAAATTACTATTTTCATGACTTTTTTTAATGTATTTTTTTCACTACTCATTTTATTCAACTTCCTTTCCTAAGCCACTTTTTAAAATTTCAGTAATTGTTTTTGCAATTTTCTTTTGATCCAGTTTTTTATTTTTCTCATCCCATTCAAACATTAATGCTATATACATCTTATATATTAAGAATGTAGTAACATCTAAGTCTTCATAATAGATAAAACCTTTTTCTTTTGCATCTTTTAATTTTTCTTTTATGTAGTTTTGAATTTGTTCATCAATTAGTTGTAAATTTTGTATTACTATTGGATTTTTAAGCCATTCTGCTTCTTTTGCTATAATTTTAAGAAAATCTTTTTCTTTCTTGTAATTTAACAACTTATATATACCTTCATTTACTGTATCAAAGAAATTTAGATTTTTCTTTTCAACATCTTCTACTATGTTTTTCATATTTAAAATTTCTTCTTGAATAAAATATTTTAATAAATCTTCCTTACTTTTAAAGTACATATATATTGTTTTCTTGGTTACTCCTGCTTCATTAGCAATTTCATCCATTGATACTTTTTTAAATCCAAATTTGTGAAATAAATTTCTTGCAGCTTCTATTATTTGTTGTTGTTTCAAATATTTTCCCTCCTTCATTTATTACTAATATTATACGCAAGCATTCTTCACTTGTATACCATTCTGGTTTATTAGTATACTTCTTTTTTTGTTTGTTGTCAATACTTTTTTATAAAAAATCAATTAAAAAAAACGAGAAAACCCTTTCGGATTTCCCCGTTTCGCCGCTTTAATTGTAGCAGCTGTGTTTACAATTAACAACTTACGACAGTCTCAATAAGACTATCTGTGGATACCTTAGCTGTATTGTTGGTCTTCTCTTGCCAGATATTATACTGACGGTATGTACAGCTGAACTTCTTTCCTACATTGGCCTGCAAGTTGTAAGAATCAAAAATTCCTACATCTATTATTTCGCCCAATGTGAATCCGAACTTCTTCAGTACCATTACATCCTTTACTTCATCTTTGTTGATAAAGAAAATGTCTCCGTTGTCCATTGTAATTTCAATAGTCATTCTGACTACCTCCTTGTGTAATGTAATATTGCTATTAGCGAACTAATATATTTTACCATAATTTACATATTTTGTCAATTTTAAGTCAAAAAAAAATAATGCTGCTGCATTATTTCTTGGCGGAGATGAGAGGGTTCGAACCTCCGCGCCGTGTTACCGACCTAACTGTTTAGCAAAC